>Ga0255752_10001990_pt1 | contig 23235 bp, 19 predicted proteins | sample 011ome_25_FD_179952 | JGI IMG/M metagenome (GOLD analysis project Ga0255752, IMG submission 179952) | Coastal salt marsh microbial communities from the Groves Creek Marsh, Skidaway Island, Georgia - 011512CT metaG (version 2) | ecosystem: Environmental > Aquatic > Marine > Intertidal zone >... | reverse complement strand
GCGTCGCATCAGTGCGCGCGCGCGAGGACACGGAGGACGAGGACGGTGTGTGTGGTGGATGAAGACGCGCGAGCCCGCGTACATGAAACCATTGGCGCGAGGCGCGCGAGGCGTCGGTGAGGATGGCGACGGCACTGCGGAGGATGATCGCGGTGGCGATGGGAGCGGCACACCGCCCGTTGCGGTGCGTCGGTCGACGAGCGTGGTGGCGCTCGCGCGTCGTCGGGATAGCGCGCCCGTGTATCCTGGTCCCGACGCGGGCGACGACGTCGAGGCGGATGTCGAGGCGTCGCCTTCTGCGCCTCCGTACGACGGCGCGAATCGACGTCCGCGGCGGCGTTCGCCCATGCTCACGCCCGCACCGTTACCACCCTGGGCTGATGCGCGCGCACGGCGGAGATTCGTGCTCGAACCGCTCGCGGATGATGGAGCGCACGCGCGATGCCACGTCTTGCGCCGGCGCGGACCGCTCGGGGCGTTTCCCACGTACGTGTTATATTTAGACGGTCGCGACACCACCACGGTGACGCTCGCCGATGCGGTGCCGATATTAGTCGCACGTAAGCGTAAAAAAGCCAAGTGTACGCACTACGTCATCGGCGACGATGGCGCCGAGCGTTCGGTGAGCGAATTCAGCGCGAGCTACGTCGGCAAATTAAAAGCCAATTTCATCGGCACGCGGTTCGAGCTGTTAGACTCCGGATCGCGTCCGCGCGCGTGGGGCACGGCGAGGCACGCGATGAATGCATTCGGTAGCGATGTCGTGATTGGCGGTCACATCACTGATGCCGATGACGACCGCGAACTCGGGCCGCCGCGTCGAGTGCTCGCGGACATTCGCTACGCCGTCAACGTGCTCGGCGCGCGCGGGCCGCGAAGCATGTCAGCCGCGCTCTTCTCCGCCGAAGGTGACGCGAGAGACGCGCCCACGGATGCGCTCGAAACCGCCAAGCCGACGTGGAATGCCGCGTGTTCGGCGTATGTGTTGAATTTTAACGGCAGAGTCACGCGACCGAGCGTGAAAAACTTTCAATTAGTGCGGCGCCCGACGCGGGCGAGCTCGAGCCGACGCGGGACCGAGGCGTCGGCGGACGCCACTTCCACCCACGACGAAGACGACGAGGACGACGACGAGATCGTCGTACAGTTTGGACGCGTGGATGATGATTTATTCACGTTAGACTTCGCCCATCCATTGTCGCCGTTGCAGGCGTTTGCGACGTGTTTGAGCGCGTTTGAGTCAAAGTTTGCGCGCGAGTGAGCGCGCGCGAGCGACGCGCGCGGATGTCGTTCAATCGCACGCGTCCTCCGGTGGATATAGACGTCGATGCGGGGATATCTATGGATGAGATGAAAACGTTGACGATGTCTGATGACGGGGTGGATGTGTACGTAGATGTGTCGACGATTTCGGGCGCCGGGTACGGATTGTTTGCCAAGCGTCGGTTACGCGCGGGCGACGTCGTGACGGGCGCGACGTACGGTGGGGACGTGCTTTCGCTCGCGGAAACGCTGCGAATGGCGCATGAAGATAAAGAGTACGTGATGGCGTTACATTTCAACGTACACGTTTGTGCGAAGAGGCACTTGGGGTATTTAGCGCGCTTTGTCAACGACGTCGTCGGGACGTCGTTTGAGCGCAATTGTAAATTTGAAAAGGATGTCGCGCGACGCAGAGCGACGTTACACGTGTTGAAAGATGTAGACGTAGGTGATGAATTATTTGCAGAGTACGGTGCGGGATACTGGCGCGCGCGTCACGCGACGACGTAGTACTGCCGTTGAAGCAAATAAATAATACGGTGGTAATAACAATGCAAAGCGTGTGTGTGTGTGTGATGAGCTGATCATAATATCGAGAGAAACAACTAACCGAGCGACGCGACGCCGACGTCAGGTTTGTGTTTTTTCTCCTCCTCCTCTTGCGCCTGAGCCTTCCACATGTTGGCGTACATGCCAATCTTTGTACCGCGGCCGCGGCCTTCGATTAATTCGACGTGCGTACCCTCTTCGACGATTCGTCCTTGTTCCATGACGATGATGCGGTCGCATGATCGTACAGTGGATAATCTGTGTGCGACGAACACCGCAGTTCGCCCAAGGGCGACTTCTTCTAAGCTTTCTAAAATTCCTTGTTCGGTGGCAGTGTCCAACGCGGATGTCGCTTCATCGGCGACGAGCATGCGCGGTTCACGCAAAAACGCACGAGCAATCGCCACACGCTGCTTTTCTCCACCACTAAGTTTCACGCCGCGTTCGCCAACCATGGTTTGGCGACCCGCGGGCATGTTCGCGATGGTCTTATCCAGGCGCGCGCGTTTCGCCGCGATGGTGACTTCATCTTCGCTTGCCGAAGGCTTGCCGTAACGAATGTTATGATCGAGCGTGTCGTTGAACAACACGGTGTCTTGTGGCACCACAGCTACGGCATCACGCAAGGACGCCACCTTCAATTTGCGCACATCGAACCCGTCGAGAGTGATCTTACCACCTGTGACGTCGTACACGCGCATGATGAGCCGCAAGAGCGTTGATTTACCGCTGCCACTCGGACCGACGATACCTATAGACTCTCCGGGCTTAATGCTCAACGAGACCCCTTTGAGAACATCACGGCCGTCGCCGTAGCGAAACGACACGTTGTCGAGCTCGAGTTCGGCGCCGCCCTCCCGCGCTGGGAGTTCGACGTCGCCGTCGGGAATGTTTGACTCGGTGGCCATAATTTCAAACATCGCCTCCATGTCCACCAACGACTGACGCAGCTCGCGGTAAAAGAATCCTAAAAATTGTAACGGCGCCCAAAGCTGAAGCAATAATCCATTTGCCATGACCAAGTCACCCACGCGCGAGGCCAAACTCGCGCCAACCGTGGGCTCAACCTTCCACATCCCGAGCGCCGCGCACGAAAGAATAATCGTCATCCCGGTGGATAAAATCACCGCTTGACCTGCGTTTAACAAACTCGATGCTCGCTCACTCCCGAGCGCGGCTTCGTGATAACCGCGAAGTAATTTATCGTACTGCGCGCTCTCGAGTTCAATGTTCCCGAAGAATGTCACGGTTTCGTAATTCAACAACGCGTCCACCGCCTTGCCGGTGGATAGTCCATCCATGTGGTTGGCCAACTTGCGCTTTTCCGCACTCACACCAGTCATATGTATCGTCCACCACACGTACGCGGTAAACGTCGTCAGCACGATGGCGACAAAATGCCATGAAAACGCGTGCCATAACAATCCGCACACCAACGTAAGCTCCATCGCCGTTGGCAAAAATGTAAACACCACGGCGCGAAAGACCATGCTCACCGAACGCGTACCCCGATCAATGATGCGTTGCAAAGACCCTGTGCGCCTTTCCAGATGAAAACTCAAATCTAACCCCAACACGTGATTAAAAACCTCTAGCGCGACGCGCCGGCCGCTCGCCTGCGCCACCGGCGTAAACGAAACCGTGCGCAACTCAGTCGCCACGCCGCTTATCGCCTTGAGCACGCCGCTCGCCACGAGCGCCATCGCCGCTGCTTTCGCCGCCTCACTCGCCGCTAACCCACCAGGCAACGCCGCCGCCGCCGTGCAATGATCCACCGCGAGCTTGAACAATATCGGCACCGCCAAACCAAAGCTCTTTTGCACCACGAGAAACATAATCGCCAACGCCAACCTCCACGACGTGCCTCGTCTCGCCAGCGACACCGCGAATAAATACGGCAATACATCCATCAAATTACTCGTGCGCGGAGGCGGGGGAATCGCGCCGTCGAACTCGGTATCGTTCGCCTGAAAGTAATTCGATGTCGACTCAGGCGCGGATAACGCCCCCATCGTTCTCGCGCGCACCGACGCCCGTCGCGCGCGCGATGCGCGCGTCGGCATCGCCGCGGGCGACGAAAAACTCGACGCCACCGTCGCGCACATCGCCGGCGTCGCGCGCATCGCCTCGCGCGCGCACGGAGGCGCGGCGCGCGCGCGCACCAGGTGGTGACGTGGCACACGCACTCGCGCGCTCGCGCTCGCGCTCGCGCGCGGCGGCATCGCCACGGGCGATGCGCGCGCGCGCGTCATCATCATCGTCGTCGTTCGTTCGTGCGGTGCGTGCGCGTGCGTGTCGTCGACGACGGTGGCGTCGACGAATGCCAACCGAGGTTAACTCTTTGCCGCATTTCGCCGCTCGCGAGCGCATTTGAACTCGGCGTCGATCGCGCACCGCGCGCCGAGCGAACAGAGCGCGAGTGACAAAGGAGGCTCGCGCGCGCGCGACGCGACGCGAACGGACGCGAGACGCGCGCGGACGAGGTGGCGGCGTTGGGAAAGGTGGTATTCGAAGCGTGCGCAGTCGTTGGACGAGGCTCGAATGATGACGACGACGACGACGTGTGGGATGTTGAGCGTCTTTCGACGCGCTCGAGGGGTGATTGGGGAGCATACGTCGTCGTCGCTGGCGCTGGCGAGGCGCGCGCGCGGGGTGTCGACGTCACAGGCGGCGTTGGGAGGGGCGAATGACGGCGAGGGCGCGCGACGCGACGGCGCGCGGGGGAAAACGTCCGCCAAAATTGCGCGCGTGGGTGGTAAAGCCGGCGCCCAGGGCTCGCAAACGCGAACGCGAGTGATGTCAAATGCTGAGGCGCGCACGCACGTGTCGAATTTGAATGCGGCGGCGACGAGTGAGTTGAAACATTGGTCAACCGTCACCGAAGCGACGCGACGGGAGGCGCACGCGGCGAAAATCTTTTGCAATCGATCGTTGAATATGAGTAAGATATCGTCGATTGGGTTTGATATGGACTACACGCTCGCCATGTACAATCCAGCGACGTTTGAGCAAATGTCGTACGATGAAACGGTGAAAAAGTTGGTGAGCGCGTACGGGTATCCGAAACAGTTGCTCGAGTCGTTAAAGTTTGACCCAAATTACATGGTGCGCGGATTGGTCGTGGACAAGAAGCGAGGGAACATATTGAAGATGGACCGTCATAGTTATGTGAAAGTCGCCTACCATGGATTCGAGGCGCTGAATACGGATGATAGATTGAGGACGTATTGCGACGTGAGCAAGCGACCGAGCTACGACGGCGCAGACTTTAGCGCCTTGGACACATTGTTTTCTATGGGTGAGGCGTATTTGTTCTCCCAGCTCGTCGAAGCGAAAGATTCTGGCAAGTACAAATTTTTCAAGGAGAAAGAGTACATGAAGATGTACGACGAGATTCGCGCGGCGGTGGATTTGTGTCATCGAGACGGTTCGCTCAAGCACGCCGTCGCGGCGAACCCGGCGAAATACATGGACAGTGGTGAAGAAATTGTGCCGTTATTAAAAGCGCTGCGCGCGAGTGGTAAAAAGGTATTTTTGTTGACGAACTCTCTGTGGGATTACACCAATGTAGTGATGAACTTTTTGTGCTCGAACAAGGTTGGCAAGGAGAAGACGCTTGAGTGGTTGGAGTTGTTTGACGTCGTCGTCACCGGCGCCGCAAAGCCGACGTACTTTGCAAATGAGTCGGCAACTATTTATGAAGTTGATACAAAAACCCATTTATTGCGGAACACTGATAACGGCGCACCACTCACGCCCATTGGTGCTGTTGAAGACCAGACGCACCAACAAGCTCTCGCGAGCGGGCTGCGCGCTACGGGGGTCGGCGCCGCAAAAGTCTACCAAGGTGGATCTTATCTGCACTTGCATGCGATGTTAGACATCGACTATGGATCAAAATTACTTTACGTCGGAGACCACATCTATGGTGACATCGTGCGCTCGAAGAAAACCATCGGATGGCGCACGATGCTCATCGTTCCCGAACTCGCGCACGAGATTGAAATTCTAGAGGCCAATAAAGAAAAGCCGCCAGTCCTTCGGCGGTTGCGGACATTAAGAGACGCCCTGGATGATCAAGTCGCCCGACACGCATGGCTCGTGCAAAATTCCTCCTCAGAGGGCGCGAGTGACGGCGATAAGGAGAAGCACATGGATGAATTGTCGAGAGCGCGAGACATGTCCCGCACCGCGCGCACCGCGCATCGCGAAGGCATGCGCGAGTACCATGGAAAATTCCACTACGTTTGGGGACAGATGATGAAAGCTGGGAGCCAAAGCTCGCGTTTTGCGTCGCAGCTCGAGAGATACGCGTGCTTATACACTTCGCACGTGCGTAACATGTTTGGGTACTCGCCGCAGAAAGTCTTTAGAGCGACAGAGGACATCGCGCCGCACGACGAACACGATGAAGAGTTTGTGCGAGCGATTGATTTGTACTCCGAGGCGATTGAAAGCGGCGACATAGAAAAACTCGGGTAGCGCACTATTGATTTGTTGTAACAAGTAACACACACACCACAATTTGATTTGTCAAACAAAGGTTTACTACACGTTTCTACTAGCATCTATTCGTCAAGCTCGGGAAGCGGCACCACCATCACGCGCGCGTCTTCGTCGTCTTCATCGTCTTCATCTTCGTCTTCGTCGCCATTGACACGACGTTGTGTATTCGCCATCGCCGTCGCCAGGTACGCATCCATCTTTTCAATCAACTCAACGCCGACTTTACGCGCCAGCGTCCGCATCGCCGTCGCCGTACCTCGATCCAAACCTTCCACACCCGAGCTGAATTCGCCGCAAATCAGCCCTTCGCGATCGACGGCGACAGACATCGTGCTCTCCGCACACGCCTCTTCGTCCTCGGTGGCATCAATCACGCCGTGACGTCCAATTTTTGAAGTCGTCACCACCACGCCCAAGCGACTGACGTCGATTCTCGAGCACGCGTCCGGATCATCATCCACCTCAAGCTCACCCACTTCGTCCCCAGCGTCGTCACCCACTGCACCAATGGTAACTTTAGGTATCTTTGCGTCTGCCAAAGCCGCACGCACTGCGATCGACATCGCATCAATCATCGACCCTCGGTCGCTCGCGGCGACGACGTCGACGGCTAACAACCAACACGCCTTTCCAGGTTGTATACACAAGCTCTCTAAATCAATCGCCGCCGTCGACGTCACCGATGACGACACCGACGACATCATCCCATTACCCGACGCCCCAGCGACCGCGGGTCCATCACCGTCGACACCTAAAATAACGCGTTCTAACACCTTGGCGTACGTCGCGCCGAGGTTTTCCCCATCCTTGCCGCCGCCGACCCAATCTCGCCCGCTCACCACCCCGCTCGCATCGACGCGCACGCTCACCATTCCACACCCCGGTCTCAACGCGCTCGGCTGCGCGATATCCGCGCGTATCGCGCACACCGCGCGCGTCGAACGCGTGGCGCCGGCGCCCTGAATGATGCATTCCGCGCTCCCACACGCCTGCGGTACGCACCCGAGCGCGACGCGCAGTGGCCTGTGCTCAGCCGCGCCGCGTCCGTCGTTACGAATGCCCTGCGCCACGCCGTCGGCGATGTACGCCCGCTCGCTGTCGCTCAATCGCACGGCGGACATGATTGATTTCAATTGACGTTGATGATGAAGATGCGCGCGCGGTGTTGTGCCGTCGTGATTATCGCGCACGCCCATCGTCGTCGTCGAGCGCCACGCGCGCACGCGGTCAAGAAAACATCGCTCGACGTCACGGCGCGCGTGATGATGCTCGCACGAGCGCCCGTGCGCGATAGGACGAGTGAGTTTGAACGCGTGGCGGAGAGGATTAAGAAAACCATCGCCGCGAGCGCGAGCGTGAGCGCGGCGGGCGATGGCGTCGGCGTCGGTGGTGCGTCGGCGTCCGCGGCGAGTGGTGCGGTGCCGTCGACGTCATCGAGCGGTAATGCGAGTGATTTCGCAAAGGTGCGTGCGCGCGCGCGGGGTGTATCGTTGATTTTGATTTGATTCTGAACGATCTTTTTCTGACTGACGGATGTTTTGTGTTCGTACGCACAGATGGCGAGCGCGATAGGACACGGGATTCATCGCACGAGTTTGAAATTAGAAAAGCTCGCGTCTTTGGCCAAGGCGTCGAGTTTGTTTGACGACCGCGGGAGGGAAATCGCGGAGACGAGCGCGGTGATAAAGTTGGATATCCAGGCGCTGAATGAGTCAATCGCCGAGCTACAGAATACGGCGGCGAGACAGCGCGCGCAAGGGTCGGGGAATAAATCTGCGAGTGATCATAGTGGTACGGTGGTGGATACGTTGAAGAACCGGCTGGCGACGGCGACGAAATCGTTTAAGGAGGTGCTAACGGCGAGGCAGGCGAATATAAAAGCTGGGGACGAGCGCCGCGCAAAGTTTGGGGCGATAAACCCCACACCTGCGGCGAATGCGTCGTTGGATTATTTAGGTGACGACGCGTTCGCGCGCGCACTGCGTCAGACACCGACGATGGGATTTGGCAATTTACAAGGCGGCGGCGCGAGTGGAGCGCGCGATTTCATTCCGCGTCCAAACGCGCCGGGCGCGATCGGTCCACCTCAGATGCAAACCCAAGGACAATTGCAGATGATCAACCAGAACACATCCTACGCCGACTCGCGTCAGGAGGCGTTACAGAACGTTGAACGCACAATCACCGAGCTCGGGGGTATTTTCCAACAGCTCGCCACGATGGTGAGCGAACAAGGCGAGCTCGCGATTCGCATCGACGAAAACGTCGACGACACGTTGGCCAACGTTGATAACGCTCAAACGCAACTATTGAAGTATCTCAACACCGTTTCATCCAACCGATGGTTGATTCTCAAGTTGTTTGGCATCTTGATGGCGTTCTTTTCGTTCTTTATCATCTTTGTCGCATAAGACAACAGACGGACGCGAGACGGGGCGAAAACGGAATCAGCACATGCAACGTTCATTTGCGTCGCGCGTCACCGTAAAACCACATCTCAGAACACTCTATCCCCCTCGCGCGCGCGCGCACACACACACACACATAGACTCACCATTGTTATAAAAACTTTGCAACGCATAGCCAACCAACCGAAGCCTCACACCATGCCTTCCGACGACGATGACCCATCGCACACCACCCTCGTCACGCGTACGACGTCCACACACGATACCATATGCATCACATGTACCGCTCACGCGCACACACGCGCGCTCACCGTCACCGTGCGCGACGCAAACCGCCGTTTTTCAGGCGTAATTCGCATCACCGATGCCGAAGCGCCCTACGACCATTACCTCGACATTGCCGCGTGCGCGCTCGCGGATCCGCGCCAACAGCGCGTTCGCGAGACATTTACTTTCACGCTCGATGACGTCGATGGTGATGATGACGCGAAAGAGCTCGTGTGGTCGTTTCGTGAGGAGGATTATAATGTCAAGTTTAGAGGCGAGGCGGTTGAGGATGAAATTCCGTCGACGCCGACGGAGGATGGAATCGATGCGTTCGAGCGCACGCGCGTGGGTGTTTTAACCGTGCGTGCGAGCGATAACGACGATGATGATATGATAGCCATAGCACGCGGGTACGAGCGCGCGCGAGAGATGGTGATGACGTTGGAAGAGGATGGCGCGCGGTTGGTCGAAGCGAGCCGCGCGGCGACGCGACGGGCGAACGACGCGACCGAGGCGAAGGCTTCAGCGCATGAAGAGTGCGCGAGGCGGTTCGTGGCGTTGTTGAATACGAAAAAGAGTGAAATGCAGCGCGCGAGGGATAAGTTGGAGGCGGCGGATGTGGAATTAGAAACGTTGAGGAGTCGGTTGGAGCGAGGAGGCGGACGAGAGGCGCTCGAGACGACGAGCGCGGCGGCTTTGGACGGCGACGACGACGACGGTGACGACGACGACGACGGCGAACAGTACGCCACAGATGACGAAAATGTGCCCACACAAAGAGGTGAGCGCGTATCGATGCGTAAGAAATTCGCGCGCGCGACGCAGCCGCAGTCGCAAGCGCCTTCGCAAGCGGCGAGACGCAAGCGCGGCGGCGGCGACGCCGCGTCGGAACCGTCACAGCAGCAGCAACACACGCAGTCGCAATCGACAAAGACTGCAAAGGCGAAAAAACAAAAGAATAAATCATTTCTCGCTGATGCGTTATTAGATTGCTTAGACACCGCCTAGAGAAAAGTAGAGAAGAGTAGAATTTGTTTGAAATTACAACGAAGGTGGGATCTCCGCCAACCCATGCTCCGCCATATACTTCCCTGCGCTCCCATGATCATTCTCAACCAACGTCCCACTCTTCCAACACCCTGTAGCCTCACCCACGCGCTTATGCTTGGCGTACTCCCCATCCACCGTCGCTTTGTTCGCTTTCCACCCCTTTGGATACCGCGCGAGCGACTGCGTCCCCATCATCCTCGACGCCTTCACCCGCAACGTCAACGTGTCCCAATCCGCTAAAACCTTATCAGCACCCTTCATCGTCGACCACTCGCCCACACCGTGCGCCTCGAGACCGGCGTACAACGCCTCGCGCTCGACATCCGTCCAACGTTTCGACGCGCTCTCAAACACCACTTTTTTCGGCTTGAAAAACATTTGATTGATGCTCCCGTCCGCGTTCAACGCGTCCGGTCGCGTAACGGCTAATCGCATGGAATTCGCCCACTGGATGCGCGCATCCTCTTCGTCCTCCGCCGACGCCATCGCCGTCATCTATATAGCGCGTGCGCGACTATGCATGCACTGCGACAGCTCCGCGGTCGCGGTTTGAATCTTCGGCGATATGAAACGCCACCAATGTATCAATTTTGGCACGTGCTTCACGCATTCGCGCGTCATTCATCGCCGCGGTGACGGCACACGGGGGCGTTCTTGACAAGATTCGATGGCGAGTAAGAATAACAAAAAGACGCGCCACGCGCGCATCGTCGAGGCGCAACGCATCGAGCGGGAATTGATGCAGAAGAAGGAGGAGAAGCGCATCAAGGCGATGGCCAAGCACGCCGAGGATGGCGGCGGCGCGCACATGGCGGTAGATGGTGGGGATGATGACGGCGGAGCGCGCGGTGCGAGCGGTGCGAAGGGATTACTTCGCGTCAAGGCGAAGAATGTGCGTGTGGCGGCGTCGCTGCGTGCGAGTGGCGGGGTGGGGAAGAAGCGCGAAGGGAAGAATAAGCACAAAGTGGTCAAGGGTGTGAAAACCGGTGGGTTGAAGTTGAAAAAGAACAGCGTGGTGAAGGGGATTAAGATTGTCGATGCGACGACAAAGGCGATGGCGCTGGAGGCGATCATGGAGTCCACGGGGCAAGGGTATGGGAGCATGCGCAATTGAGAAGTTGATGTTTCAGAGAGCCATTTTTTGTCGCGGGCGCCGCGTGTAATAATATAATTCTAGTACTGCTACAATGCTGCTACTACGTGATACGGTACAATGTGTTTTGTGGGGGCTATTGTGTGCTTCGAGCTATTGCGTTTCGGTGCGAACGCGAAATGCGCGAACGCGCGATTCTACAACTCTACGAGAGCGCTTTTTCGCACTTCATGACGTAGAGCACCTCTTCATCAGCGCCTATGGTGCTCACGAGCGCACACGCGAGTCCATACGCGCGTAAGTAATCCATCACTTCTTGTGGTTTGTTTTGTTCGAGCAAAATACACAGAAACATCCCACCAGGCGTTAAGACGTTGGCGACACGCGGGAGCAGCCGGTCGAGCACTTCTCGACCGTCAACGCCGCCCGCCCACGACGCTGTGATGCCTCCCACGCCTACTTCCTCGCTTGGCGTGACGACGTACGGAGGATTAAATAGTAGAACATCTATTCCACCGTTGGCGGCGATAGCGTCGGCGTGGGGGTCGAGTAAGTCGCCTCGCGAGACGTCGTACGCGGCCGTCGGGACGTCGTGCGCCTCAAACGTCGCTCGCGCCGTAGCCACGGCGTTCGGATTCACATCCGACGCGCGCGTAAACGTATGCCCTGCGCACCCGTATGCGCGCGCGAGCAGAGCGTTCGAGCACGCAATGTACCCCGAGCCGGTACCGAGTTCAACGACGAGCGCTGGACGCGCCGCCTCGAGCGTCGAGCGCCACACATCTGCGAGCGCATCGACGAGCAGAAATGAGTCCTCCGCGGGCGGGTACACGTCTGCATGCGTGGCTATTTTCGCCATCGACGCGAGGTTGGCGTCGGGCGGCATGTCGGGCGGGTTCGCGTGCGTCGCACTGCGGGGTGCGTTGGCTACGACTCGTCTTTTCTTCGCTACATGTGTCTACTACGGCTATTGTCTCTATCGCTTCTTCGCGAGCGCGAGCACGTGTGAGGAATCTAATCGCTCACCCGCGCAAAGTGCGCGTAATTTTACATCTAAAATTTCCGCCGTTTTGTTTTGATGCGCTATGTTGTCTTCGATGGACGTCTTTGATTGATTGAGCGTCTGCGCGAGTTCGTCGATGCGGGATTCACGAAGGCGTTCGTCTTCTCGTAATTGTCGTTCACCTTGACGCATGAGATCTTCCAAGTGACGCTTTGTGACTTCGGATGCCGCATCAATATCTTCTCCATGCAGCGCGTCGTTGAGAAGACTTTCGGCACGTGCGCGCATGACGGCGAATGACGTCGACGTCTCCGAGACGTCGTTCATCGCCGTTTCGAGACGTTCGCGAGTCATAGTCGCCGCCTCAGCGATAAATGTACCCGCCAAGTTTGCGTCTACGATTTCACGATGATACTCCACGTCGTTTTCAAGCGAAATCTTCTCTTTCAATGCGAATTCGGCTTGCGCTCGATCGTGTGCGGCGCGTCGTTTAAATGCGTTTGTTGCCGCTTCGATGTTTCGCGGATGATGTTGGCTCGCGCTCGACTCCGCCTTTTCAGCACGCTCGCGTACGCGTCGTACCGCACTCGCGCTCGTCGAGTCTACAGATTCGAATGTTTTGCGCATCTTCTCTCGAACACTCGATACACGCGCTTCGAATGCATCGATATCGAACCCGTCGTCGTCTCGCGGGCGATTGATAAAGTCGAGCACGCCCGTCGGGCCAAACGCCACTTGCTCGACGTGTTGCTCAAAATTCTCCATCGCGTGCTTGTTGTAAAACCCCTGAGCCACTGCGCAGGTGCATCCGAATCTCGCGTGTTCGCACGCCTGTGCAAGCATCGGGCAACCCGTGCGCTCGTGCGTTTCGCGTTGTTCTGACGGCATGCGTCGACGACAAAGCGGGCAATGAAACTCGCGCGCGTTGCATCGCTTTGCGTGATCCCCCATGCGACGTAAGCTGATTTTCGCACCACAAAACTTGCACGGACACTTTTGATATTGGCACGACGCGCGATGGTGCATGATGCGCTCGCGCGTCGTGGTTGCACGGCAGTATTCCCCGGTGGCGGAATCTTCCAAGCGGCACATCACCGGATGCGCCAAGCACTCTGTGGCGACGTGCGCGTCGACGGCTTCGCGTTTGCCACGCCACTTACATAGCCTGTATGGACAGAACACTGGCATAGCACCACACACTAGACCATGCGAACGCATTTTACGCGCCTGAATCATGTGGCCACAGTCCGGACAAGGGGACGGCTTGAATTCGCACGCGGCTCGATGCGCCTCCATGTCTTTACGAGCCGTAACCATGGTACACTTTTCCGCGGGATTCATGCATTCATACGGTAAGCTACATTTTTCAAGCGAGTACATGCATTCGTCTTCGTGAGCTCTGGCGTGTTTCAACGGAAACACAGCCTTACAACCCTCGGAAATAATCCGCCAGGACAAAGTATCGTCTTGCCGCGTCGCCGTCGCCGCGTGACAACACATCACCGGTAAATCATCAATTTTCATCGAAACTCGTGGATCGATGCCAAATATACGCACTTTTACGTCTCCCATGGCCTCTATTGCGCATGGCTTACATAATATATGCGATTCTTGCGTCACCAGAGGTTCAGCGGCAATGTCCAAGCACCGCCGACATCTCACATCCTTCTCTGGCGTGGGTCCAACTAAAATCGTCCCTCGTCGTCGCCAGCGCGTCAAACTCGCACTCAAGTGCACGCTTTGTCGAAATAAGACATCAATATCACCATCAAAGGTTATGGCACCAGACGCTGCGGCGTCGTCTATATTTTTCGCCGTCTCCGCCGCGTCAGCGCGCGTCATGGACAACGGCTCTAACGGCCACCACGCGTTTCTCTCCTCCTCGCTCGCCTCGCTGTCTGTGTCACTGTGATTTCCGGCGTGGTACGTGTCATAGATTGCGCTGAAGCGCGCTTCGATGTCCGACGGGAGCAGCGCGTGGTGAAAACCGGCGAGCTGAGCGATGTATTTTTGTGTCGTCGCCTTCGGGGCGTCCGAGTCCGAATCATCGCGCGCGTCGTCCGCGCCCTCGCCGTGTTCGATATCATCCGCGGCATGCACGTCGCGGTCGTCGAGCGCGGGCGCCGTGGTGGGCGGACGCACATCGCCGCGTCTTCGGCGCGACATGGTGTGTGGATTCTGTTGGTTGCTTTCGCGTTTCATGGACGCGCGCGAATACAAACTAAAGTATAATGTTACAACGCCCGGCGCGCGCGAATCCGCGCGACGTAACGATTGACTAGAATTCTAATTCAGTGCGCGGTCTGTTCTCATCGCGCATTGGATGGCGGTGGATGCCTAAACACGGCGGCGTCAGAAGCCACACATGTGCCTTTGTTCGAGCGCCACGCTAAACGCGTCGGTATCCTTTGACGCCAGCGTCTGAGCCGATGTCCGCAGCACGAATTCCTCGCGCGCTTTACACTTCTCAACTTTATCCTGCGTCGATGCCGCGGTTTTCGGGTCTACTTTTTCAGCGCAATAAAACATGACTTTTGGCGTCGCTTTATGCTCCACCACGCGCAAACCCACGGCGCGTAGAAACCTCACTAGCGTCTCGTGCGTCATCGCCTTGACGCATCGAACGGGAATATAAAGAAAGAATACACCACCGACACGTAACATCTTGGCTGTGCGGGCGAGCATTTCACCGCGTTGCGCCGCCGTCGGCACGCAGTTGAGCACCATGGACGAGTGCACGACGTCGTACGCACCCTCTTTCACCACCTCATCAAAGAAATCTCGCTGCACAATCTTAGGATGTTGACTCTTTATATCAATCGCGCGCACGTCGAGCCATTTCGCGCTCATTAAATCCGTATTTATCGCACCCACTTCCAACGCGCGCAACGCGCGCTCACCCTTCTTCGGTCGCATCCCTCGCTTCGTGAGCACCGCAAACGTCCACTTCGACGTCCTATGCCTCGTCGTCGTCAATACACTCGCCTCTTGATACGCTTGCCGACCACCGAGCTCGTCCAGCGCCTCGAGCGCCGCCGCTTTCGCGTGCGCAGACGCCGCGCCGTCACTCAGCGTCCGCGTGTGCGCGTGAAACGCACTCGTCACCTCGCGCGCACGCTTCATCGACCGCACGATTGGCGCGAACAGCGGCTTGGGCACCTTTACCTTGGTCTTTTTCCCCCGCATCCCGTCTCACCGAAGCGTCGCTCGCACGAGAGACGCCCAGGAGTGATGACGATGCGCTTTGCGCGTTCGTGTCGGCATTCACTGACGCGGGACCCGATCGTGCCAACACCCAAAACCACACCGAAAACCACACCGACGTCGACTCGCAACGCGACACAGCACACATGGGGAGTACGTATGCATCGATGCGCGCAACGCGCGCGCGCGCGCGATCGATCACGGCGGTGCGGGCACGTCGTCGTTTCGGAACTTTTGAATTTGCGTGCGAATGCGCGATGCTGTTGGAATAATCCGATCGGATTATTGGAATTAAATTACGTGACGCGGCGCGATCGCGGTGTGCGTGGGCGGCGAGGCGCGAAAAACAAAACATGCGATGTGTACTGACGGTGTGCGTTTCGCGTTCGTGCGCGTGATTTTCGTGAATGAACAGTTTGTTCATCGGCGCCCGAGCCGGAAATGCGCGCGGATTTCGGTCCCGCGCCCGCCGACGCGTTTGGTCGTCAATTGTGGGAATTGGCCAATGCGATTGCGTGTGAAAATACGCAGGAAATCTTGAAGCGCATCGTGTTGAATGTACCGAGATTCTGTAACCCGCGAGGGATCATGCGTATGGATTTCATCCAGAATGAGCTCATGCAAAAGTACGGCGAGTACGGTTTCGGGGACTTGAAGTCTGACGTCGCGGACAAGACGCACGGGGATTTGAAGGATTTCATGATGGCTTTATTGAGCGATCGATTAGATTTCGAGTCTCAAGCGCTTGAACGCGCGATGGCGGGTTTCGGTACCGATGAAGCCACGCTTGTGACGATTTTGTGTACGTTATCTGAGGAAGATATTATCGCGTTGCAAATGGCGTACAGCTCGCGTTACGAGCGTTCGATGGAACAAGCCGTGCTTTCTGAAACGAGCGGTAAGTTCAAGCGCGTGTTGCTCTTAGCTGGTTGCGACCGTGTCGGTGATGCCTACGCAAAGGTTATTAACTCTGCGATTGCTGGTTTGGGTACGGATTGCAAGGCTGTGATTCGTTTGTTGGTTACGGCGACGCCCGAACAACTCGACGCCGCTCGTGAAGCTTACTCCAGACTCTTCAAGAAGGATCTCATCAAGGCTGTAACTTCTGAATGGGCCGTTTCTGGTGATTTTAAGCGCATCGTCAAGGCTCTCGCGAAGCGTCACCCGGCGAACGTCAACGACGATACCGAGATGGACTACTCCGCCGACGTGCAAGCGATGCGCGACGCCGTTGAAGGTATGGGCACTGATGAAGGTGCCATCATTGACCTCTTGGCGAACAAGTCCCACAAGCAAATCGAAGAGTTCCGTGAAGCGTACAAGATTGAAACTGGCGAGCTCTTGCGTGAACGCATTCGCAACGAAACCACTGGTTTGTTTGAAAGCAAACTCTTCCGTGAAACGCTCATGGGCTTGTTGACGCCCCGCACCGAGCAAATCGCTATCTACTTGAAGGAAGCCTTCGAGGGCTGGGTGTCCAACGATGATTGGGGTTTGATTTCCATGCTCGTTCACCGCACGGAGGAAGAAAAGGTTGAAATTCGCACCAAGTACACTGAGCACTACGGCGCTGATTTGATTCAAGACATTCGCTCCAACTGCTCGGGTGATTATGAAGACGCTCTCGTGGCGTGCATCGCCCCCAAGGCGCGCACCATCGCTCGGGGTATCCGAACCGTGATGTCTGGCTGGTTTACCTCCACGAACAAGACGGGTTTGATGGCGTTGCTCACGCACAAGGATGACTTGATGCCGACGCTCCGCAAAGAGTTCGAAAAGGAATTCAAGGGTAAGACGCTCCAAGGCGTCATCAAGAAGGAATGCGCGGGCGAGTTCGAAGCTGCATTGGTGTCTCTCGCGTCGTACACTCCTCCTACGGGCGTTGCCGAGCGCATCGCAGCTGGTGAGGAAGTCGCGCCTGTCGCTGCGCCTCTCCCGACGTCCTACCAAACCATCGCCCCGCAACCAGCGTACGGCGCCCCGCCCGCGGGATACCCGGCGGATCCCAACTTCCAACCGCAAATTCAACGCCAAGACTCTTGGTAAAATTAACAAAATACGGCTTGACAAATAATAAAAGTCCAGCTCCATCAGACTTTACACGCCAACGTACACGTGAGATAGCGAGTATGTAACGTTTTTTTATGTATTGGAACGATTCTTACAGTTCAATTCGCGAGAGGCACCCAAACCCACCGCATTCCTGCGCGCGCTCACCATCCCAACGCACGCGCGCAGTCATCGAACATGCGTAAATCATCCATACGAATGCACGCGCTCGCGGTACGTCCCATCATTCGCTCCCTCGCACGTGCGTCGCGCGGATACAACGTTCACCGACGGCTCAGATGCCGAGGCTTTGTGAATGCGTGCTCTAACCACCGTTTTCGTTTCATCGCACCGCGCAGGCGCTCACCGCCCTGGCGCTGACAACCCCACACACGGTGCTCGCGTTGTCGACTCCAAAACTCGCTCGAGTGGCGCTGGTAAAGAACGCGAAGATGGATGCAAAGACGGTTCGCGTGCGCGACGTGGATCTCAATCACGCGACGCAACGCGCGCGTTTAGAATCCATGTACGGCGCCAAGTCGTCTTCAGGTTTGGCTAACGCCCCGTCGCACTCGATGCCAATCAGTAATTATATGGATGCGCAATACTATGGTGCGATTGAGATTGGCAACCCACCGCAGAGCTTCCAGGTTGTGTTCGACACCGGGAGCTCCAACTTGTGGGTGCCGAGCGCCAAGTGTGGATTTTTACAAATTCCGTGTGATTTGCACGCCAAATTCGACTCTGCGCAATCGTCGACGTACGAGGAGGACGGCACGCCGTTTGCAATCCATTACGGTAGCGGGTCGCTGAGTGGTTTCTTGAGTAAGGATGACGTCAAGGTGGGAGACATCGTCGTCAAAGGTCAAGGATTCGCCGAAGCGACCAAGGAGCCGGGCATCGCGTTCTTATTCGCCAAGTTTGATGGCATCTTGGGTTTAGGATTCGATGAAATCTCTGTGGACAACGTCAAGCCGGTGTTTTACAACATGATGGAACAAAAATTGATCGACGCACCAATGTTTAGTTTTTGGCTGAACCGCACGACGAGTGAAGACGGAGCGCCGAGCGTCGTCGGAGGCGAGCTCGTGTTCGGCGGGTCCGACCCCGCGCACTTTATCGGCGAACACACGTACGTTCCAGTGACGCGAGATGCGTACTGGCAAATCAAAATGGATGATTTCAAAGTCGCTGGTCGGTCCATCGGCGCGTGTGACGGCGAGAAGGGTTGTCAAGTCATCGCCGACACCGGAACGTCGTTGCTCGCCGGACCGGTGGAGACGATTTCAAAGATTAACAATTTTATCGGTGCACGTTCGATGCTCGGCGAAGAGTGTCGAATGTTGATTGATCAATATGCCGAACAGTTTGTGCAAGAACTTGAAGATTACTCGAGCGAACAGATTTGCACATCCATCGGTGTGTGCGACGCGGCGGGCGACAAGACGGACGTCGTCTCGCGCGTCGTCGCCTCGCGCAAACTTTTGCGCAACGCTGGCAGCCACCGACATGGATTGCACGCTCCAGGTGTTGACTCGTTCAAGGGCCCGATCGCATGCACGGCGTGTAAAACCGTCGTCAACTATGCACAAAATCTGCTCGCGCAAAACATGACTCAAGACATCATCATCAACGAAGTCAAACGCGTGTGCGACTTGGTGCCAAACACGGGTGGCACCGCGGCGGTGGATTGCGGAGACATTCCACACATGCCCGATGTCGAATTCGTGATTGGCGGCGTCTCATTCAAGCTCACCGCGCGCGAATATATCTTACGCATCAGCGATGGTGGCGAAGATCAGTGCATCAGCGGTTTCATGGGCATGGATATCCCGCCGCCCGCCGGTCCGCTGTGGATTCTCGGCGACGTCTTCCTCGGCCCATATCACACCGAATTTGACTACGGCAACCACCGCGTCGGGTTCGCCAAGGCTGCCTAGAAATACCGTACCATCACCTATTGTTCTCTTCCTTGTGATTTCTTTTGTACATCGACGACGCGCTTTGTTTGAAATTGAAATGTATGTACTCGCGCAACTTACTCCTCGAGAGCTCCTTCACCAGTCTCGCTCGCGAGGTTGCCACACGTCGCCTCCCGAGTGCCGCTTCGTGCGTCCACGCGTGCTCCTATGGTTGAAACGCGTTCATCTCCACGCGGCGCCGCCACCGCCGCGTCGTCTTCGGCGGGCGCATCGACGGCGACGACGCAAACAGCGCCCTCAGCTTCGTCTCGCCTGAGTTTAAACATCAAGACGTGGCACGGCGTCGGTGCGTGGACCTGGGGCGCGGGCGACGCCGGGGACGTGTGTGGGATCTGTAGAATCGCCTATGATGGATGTCCGCCCGATGCGAAATTTCCTGGGGACGATTCCCCGGTGGTGTGGGGGACGTGCGCGCACGCCTATCACTTGCAGTGCATCACAAAGTGGTTGAGCGGGCAAGGGGCCGAGCCGCGGTGTCCATTGTGTCGACAGCCGTGGGAGTTTAAGCAATTGTGAGGGAGATGATGTAGATGGATGGATGACGCATGCATGTGTGTAGGTTAATGCGCTATAGCTTTAGTAATTCCAATTTTAGGGTGAGTAGTACACTGTTTTTATTTTGTACGTGTGTGGTGCGTGTTGTACGTTTTTGTACACCTAAAGAATGAAAGCAAAAAGGAGCTAAAGGACGATGATGACGACCAGTCTTGTGGTACCTCGTTCGTGTCGTTCCTTCTCTTTTCGTTTTTGCATCGTTCTTTGGATTTTCTTGCGCTGTTAATCATCTTGTATAATGTGCTGGCCTATGGCGGCCCATGACGTTGGACCGGCGACGGGACGACCGATGGTGACGCGTGTAGCCGTACGTTTACGACGCCACTGAGGAATAGCACCAGGCGTAGCGGCAGGCGCGCGCGACGATGCCTGAGTGGGCTTCTTGCGCGCCGCCGCCGCGCTCTTCGCTGCGTTCACGTTTGGTTGCTCGTACCAAAAGTGCTCAGAAATTGGCTCCACGGCGGCGACGCTCTTGGTGGATGTCTTTTTCTTCTTCGCCGCCGCATCGGCGCTCACCTTGGGTGCGGACGCTTGAACGCCGGCTTTACGTTTGGTTGCCGCAGTAGTTTTCGCGGCGCTAGCACCGGCGCCACCACCCTTCACCATAGCTGCCTCCTCCGCATCGTTTTCTGCTTCAGTGCGATAGCGCCTGGCGTCGTAAATGCCATATCTACGATCTTCAACGACGCGGCCGCCTGGACCAGCGCTCATGTCTATGCTAGAAGCGGGCGCAGCAGCTGGTGTCTTCGGCTTTGAGGACTTTTTCGGCCCCGCCGCCGCGCCCGTTGGCGCCGGTGCGGGATTGGGAATATCCTCCTCTTCTTCTTCCTCTTCTTCTTCCTCGTCTTCTTCCTCGTCTTCGCTTTCGTCTTCCTCATCGTCGCTATCGTCTTCTATAGCGGCGAAATGTTCCTCCAAGTCATGGTGCACATCTTCCTGCACCACGTTGGCTAGAGCTTCGGCAAACTCGGCGTCTACGGCTTCGAGCGCTAAGCGCGCGTGTACAACAGCGGCATTCGCGGCTTCAAGCTTCTTAAGCTCGGTGAGTAAAATGTGTTCAATTTCGTGCATTGGCGGCAATCCGGCGGCGGCTAAGGCTTCGTTCGCTCGAAGCATATTCCGCTCATCCTCATCCAAATCGTCCAAGTCTGATTGCACTAAATCTTCATCAATTTCTTCGTCGTCGCTATCGTCGTGATCGGTGGCGTCGTCGTCATCGATATCCGGCACGGGCACTCGCCCGCCATGACTGGCGTGTGGTGCTTTCGGTTTTTTCGCACTCGTAATCGCTTCATGCGCTTCAGCGGCAGCTTTCGCAGCTTCGGCGACGACGCCATCCTTGTCGTCGTCTTCACCATCCGATTCGTGCGCGCCAAACGCCAAATACTTGTCCCAATCCGTGTCGTCGTCATCGCCGCTCATGTCGTCGTCATGTTCACCACCGTGCGCACCGTCGTGATGCATGCCGACCAATGCGTCATGGACGCGCGCTCGCGCTTGCGAGTAGACCGCCTCGGCTTCTTCGACGACAGTTTTCATACGCGCCAATTCGCGCTCGGCGGCTTCGACTTCATTCACCATATCTCGACGCTTTGTTTTCAGCCGCTCAACAATTCGCGTGGCTTCAGTATCCGCCTTATTCATGATCTTAGCCTTACCCGCAGCTTTAGTTTTGGAAAACTTTCCTCGAGGACCGCGCGCGACGACGTCTTTTTCATCGTCGTCATCCACGTCGTCTTCGTCGCTCCCCATTGCTGCGTTCTTTTGCTGCGCGTATGACGCCTTAAGGCGCTCTTTCGCGCTCAACGGTGCCGTGCCCTTCTTTTTCGCCATCGCCGCCGCCGTCATCGTCGCCGTCGAGCTCGCCGGTGCCTTCTTCCTCAACGCGTCCCGGCTCACCGTGGGTGCTGCTTTTTTCCCACCCTTGGCGCCGCCGACTTGACCTTTGGTCGCCGCCTTGGTCGCCTTTGCCCCCACCGTCGCGCTCGCCGTTTTCTTCCCCGCCGCACTCGCCGCAGTTTTCTTCGCCACGACCCCTCCCAGTGCCTTCTTCCCACCCTTATTCGCACCCGCCGCGTTCGTCCCGCCCTTACCGCTCGACTTGCCGCCGCTCGTCGCGTTCGCCGCGGCGCGCACCGCGCTCTTATACGGCACCTTGGCCGCCTCATCCTGTCTCAAATGTTGAAACTTGATTAAATTCCGCCATTTATCTTTCAATTGCACCCCTGTGCGTGATCTATGATGTTTGTTTAAGCAAACGTTTACGACGCGTTCGACGTCCGTCAGTCATCATCATTCCGCGCGCCTCGACGCGTCGACGCCTTCGCCTCGACCTTCGCGCGTTCCCCTTCGCCCCCGCCCTCGCGCGCGCGGGCGCACCCACATATATACTCCCCACGACGCACACACAAAAGAATCACACACAAACACACACACGACGACGCATGATACGCGCCATTCCATTCCTCATCACGCGCACCACCGCGCCACGCGAGCGCGACGATTCATCATCATCGTCAATTGACAAATGCGGCGGCTGAATTCCCGCATCGTCGTCATCGTCCCATCGTCGTCGTCGCATCGCATCGTCGTCGTCGTCATCCACGCACCTCAACGCAGTAAACTCAGGATCATTCCGCATCTTCTCCCACGCCCCGATGCCGTGTTTCTGTACCGCGCGACGCAGCGCGCCCTCTTCGCTCGCGTCCCAGTACCCTCGCACCGGCGCCGCGCCCGCGGTGGGCGTCTTCATGATTGATGGGTTGATTGATTGATTGATGATTATATGCCGCGCGTCGTCGTCGTCGTCGTGCACGCGACGACACACACACACACACACACACACTCGCCGCACACACCCGCACGCACGCGCGCGTGTGACGACGCCCGACGACGACGCCCGCAGACGAGCCGACACCCACATCATGATGTGGACGTTCCGCCTCAACCCTAAGGGTTTAAGCCATTTACAGTTGGTTGGTTGGTCGGTCGGACACTCGGCGATGTCGGACACTCGGCATATCCCTCCATATCGTCCCTCATATAACGCTATACGAATAGCGCGTACTGCGGTAGAGTGGTCTGATTAGAACGAGCGCGCCCCTTATTTGAACAAAAATCGCCTTTATTTGAATTTATCGATGGACCGATGGACCGATGGACCGATGGACCGATGGACCGATGGACGGCACAGCGCGCGCGCGCGCGTGAGGGGGTGAGGACGCGCGTGGGGCTCGGCGTTGGGAGTTTGGTTTTCGGGTGGACCAAAGTGCGACGTGCATTGCGTGCATTGCGTGCATTCATTCA
>Ga0255752_10001980_pt1 | contig 23305 bp, 35 predicted proteins | sample 011ome_25_FD_179952 | JGI IMG/M metagenome (GOLD analysis project Ga0255752, IMG submission 179952) | Coastal salt marsh microbial communities from the Groves Creek Marsh, Skidaway Island, Georgia - 011512CT metaG (version 2) | ecosystem: Environmental > Aquatic > Marine > Intertidal zone >... | reverse complement strand
GTTAGTATTCGTGCTCGCGCCCCACGTACCTGATTCGTCACCAGTGGCGATCTCTTTGAGCCGTAAATCGTTTACATAAGTTGCCATATTAAGCTACCTCTTCCCATTCTGGGGTTTGACTGTCTGAAACTGCAGACCACCCCGGCGTCTGACTGTCCGTAATACTACTCCAATTTGGGGTTTGGTCATCATCTACAGGACCCCAAACTAAAACCTGTTCTGTAGAGCCCGTAGCTTGGACCCCACTTGGCGTGGCAATTGCTGAACCAATCGCCGTAACCGTTCCCACTGCGCCCGTGCCGCTGACCCCACTCGGAGACGCGACGATGCCCACTGCAATTGTAACCGTTCCAACAGATCCGGTAGCAGAAACACCAGTAACGGCGGCAGCCGCATTGCCGGATACAGTAACCGTTCCGACAGAACCTGTGCCACTGACTCCAGTGACCGAGAAAGTGACGCCCGTGCCCTCGACAATAGTGACGGAGCCGACCGCTCCCGTCGAAGAAACGCCTGTGACAGAGACGTTTGCGTCTCCGGTGACTGAAACCGAACCAACACTACCTGTGCCTGCGACACCAGTGACAGAAACATTCGCATCTGTTGATATCGTGACTGAACCGACCGCACCGGTGCCAGCAACGCCTGTAACAGAGACGTTCGCATCTGCTGATACCGTGACTGATCCAACGGCCCCTGTGCCTGCGACGCCGGTGACTGTGACATTAGCATCTCCAGTAACTGTGACGGTGCCTACAGCGCCCGTGGCAGAAACGCCCGTCACCTCTACGGGTATGGGCTCGCTCCACGCGCCTTGGCCCCAAGTGCCTCTGCCCCAACCCGTTACGTTTGCCACTCTCTATTCCCTACTGATTATGACTCGGATCTTGTTGCTGCCGCAGCCACAACAAATACTCCGTCGGAGTCATTTTAGTTTGCTGGGACTGTTGAGCCACTGCATATTAGGCAATACGAATAATCGCGTTCGACGCGTCGGCAGTTGGAAACTGCACGGTAAAATCGCCAGAACTAGACGTCTTATCGCCACCAAAGTCTAGAGCACAAACTGCAGGGTCACCGCTTGCGCTGTCGTTGAATATAAGACAGCCTCTCGCCGTTATGGAGCTACTGCTAAAAGTTAGGTCACTAAAATCTGTGAGCGCCGTCGTGCCCGACGTGCTGGGATCGACCCTCGTTAGTGATGCGCCTTTGGCGGTATATCCCGTGCCAGACACCTCGTTAGAAGTGGTGTACGCGGTCGTGCCTGCGCCTAAACTTGCTGAACTGGTGTACAGTGCAAGATTAAAAGTGCTGCCGCCTGAGTTTTTGAAATTGTGGACAGCCTCCAAAAGTTCTTTTTTGAAGCTAGTACACATAGCCGTCGTGATAGCCATTACAGTCTCCTGAGTATTTCTGCCATATCCTGATGGCCTTGTTGCTCCAACAAAGCAATCAAGGTCGTGCGGTCACTTTTAATTGCTTCTTTCATATAAAACGATATCACGCCCGAAACCGCTTCTTTAAAAGCCTCAGCTTGTTGCGCGATCAAAGGGTGGCTTTTGCCACCCACACTAACTATACGTTTGGTCGCCTCTTCTGACCAGTAGTCCACAGAGTGACCCCGGTTTTGCGTCGTCGCTACTGTGACTTGACCAATCGAAGATTCTACCGTTTCAAACACTTTTACCTACCTTTTGAAATGTCATAACGGTATTCGTCACGAGCGCCATAACCCTCGCCCAAATCTTTCAGTGCCGCCACCGCTTGGGCAAATCTTTGGTCGTATCTGGCAGCCTCTTCCGGCGTTTTAAGGAACGTAGCAGCCTCAACCAAAGCACCGTATAACAACGCATCCGGGGCGTTTTCTGAAAGCCACGTGGTGCCGGACCCAGCCCCCGCAGTGAGCGAGGCAGGCCTAAACTTGTAGTGAAGTTCAAAAGTAAAGTTCGTGCTCGGCGTTGGAGCGAGTATGAAGGTGTTGTCATCGAACAACGCGTAATACTTTGGTGTGCCGGTCGTAGCTGGATTGGGCGTATAACTACGAATGAAAGTAACATGCTTGAACAGTAGATATTCGTATTCACTACTACTTATGACAGCCAAGCTGTACGGCGCTAAAAAGTCCGTAGGTGTGGCCAAATAAGTGTTATCTGCAGCGGCGGTGCCTGTTACGTTTTTGCGAAACACCGGTAACTCTATGTTTTTTAAGATCCGTTCTTCCGCTTCTTTAATGAATACAGGCAGATTGTTGACGAACGTCGTTTCGCTCGTCTCTTGGTAATCTTGTATCGCTGTCTTTAAGCTATCAAAAGTAAAACTCATGTGATCACCACCGTGACTGTACCAACCTGTGTGGATGCTTTAACCGGCGTAAAAGTCTTTTCTAGAACGTTTGGCACCCCCACAGAGACCACCATAGGCTCGACCCTGTCAGGGCGGGCGTTACGCAAAGCTTGAGGGTCATCTACCGGAGGTTTTGGAAACAATTGCGGTTGTTTAGGTTCATACTCATCCGGCCCGACCAAAGACCCGTTCCACTCTCGTTTCATGCGGTTGAGCTTGTAACGAACACCAGAGCGGTCTGAAATCCCGTACGCGTATTTACCTCGAGCAAAACCTGACATAACTACGTCCTGTAATACTCATAGCCGGGGCTGATTCGCAGAGATGCACGATCTCGGTCTTCGTCCATCGCACGTTGCATTTCTTCTTCGTACACCTGCTTCAAAACCGCCATCATGCCCGGATTGCGTTTCATAGAAATGTAATACGCCAACCCGGCAGTTAAACACGGATAAAACCTAAAAGGCACATCCACCGTGTTGGTATTAGTGTCCGCGTCATCAATACGGGTCAACCGATCAAACTTAATAATGTCCGTGTTCTTGTCTGGCGTGGGCCACACCCGTAAAATCGGGGTAATTTGCCTATCCAAAAAGAACTGGTTTGGACGTCCCGTTTGGTCTTTATCAGGTATGTTCAAGTAACTTGAACGGCTAATACGCTCGATCTGGAAGTCCGTCCCATCTCGTGTAACAACAGAAGAAAGTATGTCGATGGTGCTACGCACATCCGACAAATCGACGGCTGCACTCACCGTTGTAGTGGCCCCGCTAGTACCCCCGGTAATAGTCTCTGCCGCTTGGAACGTGCCCGAAGGAATGGTCAAAGCTAAAGTGGTAGCCGAGGGTTTACTTGTGATCGTGGCTGTCGCCGCACTGGTGCCGCCCGTAATCGTCTCGCCAACGGTCAAACTAGTAGATGCACCGACCGTCATCGTGATCGTACCGCCGGGGTAGTCACGAACGCCGGATGCCAAAGTAATCGACGTTTGCTCAATGGTCCACTGATTCAAGCCTCGATTGGCCCAATCTGCAAATAACAAATTCAACGAACGACGCGCGGTCTTGAGATCGTAACCTGTTCTTACTTCAAGGCCACAACGCTCAAACGCCTCTTCGACGTACTCAGCGACATCTAATTCGAAATCTTTGCTATTGCTCGTTGTCATTGTACAAGTTGTCAAAAATTTGGTTTACGTCAAGCGTGTAATCTAAATCGCTTTTCGAATAATGTATATGCGCAGAAGGCTTGAAATCGGGAGCCCCTTCTCCTGTCTCGAACCATGCCGGGTGAGTAACCCGTACTCGGTTGTTAGGCAAAGCAACGATGTTGCCCGTCCAAGAACCGGCGTCTAGCAACTGCAAAACATGACTTTGCTTATGCTGCGCAGGATCGTCCGCGATCTCGCTCTCAGTGTAGTCCACCGTAAACAAATACTTCGCGGGATACATTTCTCCGTCGATTTTAGCCAACCAAGGGCACGGCGTAGCTCTATCAAGCACATACACAGAGTGATGGTGCGAGCTACAATCCCAAGGTTGAGCCGCCCAAACCGGCATGGGTTCTGGCCACTCCTCCAACGGGACGTCCCCTACCAAAGCTGTGATCGGCATGCGAGCCCACATAGCACCCCCATGAACGGTGTCTTCTTCTTCGCCCTCTGCTTCGATCCCCGTAAAGATCAATTGAAAGCTCAAACACCTGCACGGCATGGTTGTCACAGCAATTGCCATAGCGTGCAAAAACTCGCCGTGATACTCCTCATGGTTTTTGGTGTATTCACGACGCACCCAGCACTTAAAATGCGGGATGTTGGATTGTAGGTATGGCATATCAGATTTTGCCGCCTACCTTGTTACCTTTCTTTTTGACTTTGCCGCCATTTCGGTAACCTTTTGTAGCCATCTTGCCGCCGTTCTTCATACCTTTTGGCTTCACGCCGCCGCCGTTCTTCATGCCACCGGGCATCATTTCTTTCTTGCCGCCCATAGCGCCGCCTTTGGACTTCATTTTAGCCCCTTGCGCGCTGCCTTTGCTTTTCATTGCTTTCTTTTTCGGCGCAGCTTTTTTCTTGAAGCCACCCATACCGAGATTCACTCGAGACATATCAACCTCACAAATACTTAGTTTTCTTCCTGCGGTCGCTCATAACAGCGCCACAGCCCCTTGCAATCTCCGCTCTCACAGCCCCACCTGCTTTCATCTTGGTGACTTTCGCCTTGGGTGTGTTTGCAACAACGGTTTTACCTTTCGACCCTTCTCGTTTCTTTTTACGCGCAGTGGCAGCACGCTCTTCTTTGCTTAGAGAACGAGCTTTTTTCTCTGGCAAGCAACGATCTGGGTTTTTTTTATTTTCAGAACTACCACACTCGCCGACGATTTCACCTTCGGTATTGATGCGAACCCATTTCTGATCAAGCCATTTTTTAAGCTCGCCCATTATCGGCCCTTTCTCTTCCCACCTTTTGCCTTTTTGGCATAGTTCGGGTCTTTACAATACTTACTAGCCGCCAAGTTTGCGTAAGCAGACGGGTAGGTATCAAAGGTGCGCTTGGCCCAAGCTTTGCCTTCGGGACAAATTTTGCTGCCTTTGCTCTTCTTTGATGCCCCACCGCCTTTGGCATAGTACGTCAAACCTCTAGGCATAGCGCCTCGTGTCATTACCATGCGTCGCAACTCCAGTATCGAGCCGTAAATTTATCTTTTGCCGTATCACAGTTGTGGCGAGCACGGAAGTTTTTACGGCGTCCGGGTTGGTTCTTCTTGATCGTCATGTCTGGGTCCCCAAATCGGACCATCTTCACTTGATCACCTTTCTTGGCCAAAACTACGGATTTTTTCGACTTACCCTGCGAACGCTTTGGCTGGTTATATCCAGAAAACGTTTCGCCCCGGTATTGTATTCTCCCGGACGGTAGTCTTTTAACGTCCTTCGTCGTGGCCATTAGTCGAAGCCTTTTCTCATATACAAGATCACGGTGTACGTGTCGGCTGAACTAGCACCCACGGTCGTAAACTTAACGTCGCCAGTTTTGCCAGACCCGGCGTTGTTGGTAAGGCCACCGAAGCTACTGTAGTCGTGATCGCCGCTTTGGTTCTCACCTAGTTCGATGATAAAAGCGTCTGAGGTTGCATCAAATAACAACTGCACTTTCATGCCTATGCATTGCCACCAAATCCGGTCAATAGTGACACTTGTGCAAGTGTCACCATCAGCACTAGGTTGCAAAGCTGACACGTCTACTTTTGTGACCGCCGATTCACCCGTACCGTCTGAAATGTTAGTCAGTTTCAGTACGGCAAACTTGGGGCCATCGACCAATGTTTGCGATGTTACTGCATCAGCCATAAATGACTCCTACTATTGGTCGGCGAACGCCGGTGCAGTCGCGCCCGTGACAGTGCCGAAGATCTGATAATTGGTGGTGTTCAAACCAATAATTGTTACATCAAAGCCCGCAGGTACATTTAACTGGATGCTGCTATTGGAGTTGCCATCAGAAAAAACCGCACTTACTTCGTTGTCGGTATCAAGGAAAGTAACGCCACCAATGTAAAAATTGGTGTTTCCGGGCGTAACGATTAGCGCATCAGTTGCGTCAGCGGCACCGCCTGCGTAAACAAACCTAAACACAGACCCAGCAATAGGCGCTGGCAAGGTGTAGGTGTTGTCTTGGCCGCCATCTGGAACCAGCAGTATTCGTCCGCTGTGGGTAGCGTTAGTTAGGGTTACGTCGCCATCAGCAAGGCTAACGGGGCCGTCACCAATAGTTGCAACTTCAGTAATTGCGCCAGTGGTTGAGTTTTTGCTTACAGTCTTGAAGGTGCTTTCGGAACGTACCGCACCCGAAAAAGTGGTATTAGCCATTGTCATCTCCTGTCGTGGCTGGTGTCAGGCACGGGATGCGCCTGTCAGGATAGGAGAAAGATAACTAAGAAACGGGCAAAAAGAAAGGGCGACATTGTCGCCCTTCCAAAGCAGAAAAGATCTGCTTATGCGCCGGGTGTTCCGAACACAGCACGCCAATCGCTGACGCCGAAAGAATATCTTTCGCGCGCTTTGAAACGCATGTTGCCTGTGTCGAAGTCGCCTTCCATCGCTGTCTTGATGGGGGTTCTTTGGAACAACTTGAAGCCGTTGGGAGCGTCTGTCTTGATGAAAAACGCGTCTGTATCCGTCAAGAAGTGGTTTACAACCGCCCCTTCTGGAAGCATACCCATAGACTTGTTGGCATTGATATCGTTATCTGCCGTTCCCGGTCGCAGATTTGAGTTCAGAACTCGTTCTGCGATGAATTGCAGTTCTTTCGGTATGATCAATTTCATACCACGAACAGCAATCTTCAGACCTCTTTCGTCGGTCAGACCAGCAATATCGATCAACATCTGCTCCAGCGAAGTCTCATTGAGATCTGCTGCAGTAGCGAGAAGGTTAGTCTGGTTACCAGAGATAGAGGGGTGAGCCGCCGAACACAGCGCCGCACCGTCACCGATAGGTGATGCAGTGCTGAATGCTTGGTTCAAAACGGTAGCAGCACGGATCTGCTTGGTTTGAGACATTGAACGAGCCAGCGCACGCGTATAACGCGCAGCCAGACGGTCGTACAAATTATCTTCTACCGCTTCCTCGGTGATCGAAAAAGCGAGCGCGATTGTCTCGTGCGTATAACGTGCAGTATATGTTTCCTGCGCGTCATCGAACGAGATTGCGCTGCCTTCTGATTTAACAGGGGCAGTACCAAAACCAGAAAGCATGACTTCTTCTTCAAACGCGCGGTCTGAAGATTCTTCGTCGAAGATTTCTGCGTGCTCTTGATCGTAACGATCATATTCCAGCCCGAACAAAGCATTAAGGCCGGGTTCAAGCTCTTTCGCTAATTGTGCGCGAGTAATAGGCATTGAAGTTCTCCTACCTTAGATGCCAGTTGTGGTGGCAGTGGTTTGTGAATCGAATCGAGCGTTAGTCGAATTGTAGTGTGCATTTATGCGTACAATCAAACCAATACCTGCTGCAGTGAAGTCACTGTTAGCATCGTCATCGACGAGGCCCATGATCTTCAACGGCAGAGTAGCAGTTGTAGCGATAGATGAAACACTCAAAGCCGAGTTAGAACGACCCGTGTTAGTAGAGCCCGTACGAGCAGACGTACCAAGGCTTGCGTTTGCAAACACACCGGCCAGTGCAGTAGCACGATCGGTAAGTGAAGCGTCGCTTGCGACTTGGAAAGTTTGCATCGGATTATCTGCAACTAAAGCTTTGACAGGGAAATTAGTGTCAACGCTTACGTTGTTTGATCCGGGCCAATAGTTGCTAAATACAGTCTTCTTCGAAGTCGAGTCGACATATTCTACACCTACCAAAACACCCAGAGCAGCAGTTGTGCCGCCTGCAGTGTCTCCAGCTTGATCGATCACGCCCGCAGCAAGCGGGATCACGATGCTGTACTGGAAAATGGCATTGGTGTTGTCAGAAGCAATTTCATACTTCGTAACACCAGTAGAATTGACGGCACTACCTACGAGTCCGATTGGACGTAGACCGTACGCGGTTTCCTGATTTGCCATAAAAAGTCTCCTAATACCTTACTGATTACGAGGACCACCAAAAGTAACACGCGATTGGCGTTCAGGTTTGCCAATGCGCATAGTTGAATGTGCATTCTCTCGTAGGACATCAGTTTCAACGGCTTCGACTTGATCCGCATGCTTCCTGTTGAAGTAATCGGTTCGTTCCGACACCGTTTCTAACGGAATCCTAGCTAGAAGCAATCCGCCAACTCCAAACACTCCTTCATACTTACCCGATTCAATAGCAGGTGCCTCAAAGTCAGGGTACTCATCGCGTCGGACTAACTCGTAGCCCTCTCGAAGACGTGCGCTAATGTTACTTGTGTCATCAAAGCCACGAGTTTCGGCACGTATCCAGCGATGTTTAAACCCTGCAGGCGCGGGTGGAGCATCTAAATTTGACTTAGGGGACCACGGCTTGCGTTGTGCAGTCGCAGCCCTCGATGATTTTGCGCGGGAAGTTTTCTTGATCGCTTCAATTTCTTTTTCGTTTGAATCTACCATGTCTACTCCTTCACGTACTTCGCATATTCTTCAAGCGGCACTCCCAATCGTTTGGCAATAGTTACTTGGCTAGGGGAGAGTCTAACCTTTTTGCCGCGCCCGCCTTTCGACGGACGAGATACACCAGCTACAGTTTGTGTAGTCCGGCGTGTTTGCGAGACTTCTTCTTCACCGTCCGAAAACTTGTGAGGAAACGCCTCTCGCATGGCTGAATCTAACGCATCATAGTATTCGTCGCTAGTGCCGTCCATGCCTTTCTCTTGGATCAACTCTTTGTGAATACCGAATGCGGCGAAAGTCATTGCAGAGTCTTGACCAAACCAAGAATTGTTTTCTGCCCAATCTTCCGCTCTAGGGTCTGGTCTTTGTGTTTGGGGCGCAGGCTGGTAAACAGGCTGCTGCGCCTCTTGTTGGAACTGTGCGGCCTGTACCTCTCGTTGAGCACGCGCTTGGGCGTGTCGATCTGCAGCCACCGCCAGTTGGGAGATCTTCTCTTGCGCCGCAAGTTGGCGATCAGTGTCCCCGGTTTCGATAGCGGTTTTGAGCTCGTCTTTAGCCCGCTGCTGCTCCGACGAAACACGATTACCGTACTCGTCAATGTAATTCTTATCGAGGTTATGCAGTCGCTGCTTTACGCTCTGGTTCTCTTGCTGGATTGCTTGGGCGTATTTGACCGCCTCTTCGCGCTCTCTTTCAGCCTCTCGGGCACGTTTTGTAAGCTGATTGATGCGTTTTTGCACCGATTTGCCATACTGCTCGTGCTCGTCTACCGATTCGGTTTCAGTTTCAACCGCCTCTGGCGCTTCTGCAGCTTGTTTTGAATCGTCGTCTAATACAATCTCTTGCGCTTCTTCGTCGAACTCCAGATTAATCTGTCCGTCATCCGGCTCATGCGCAGGGCTTGACTCTGCCATTTTTTACTCCTAACCGTGATAAATGTCTTTCGGATCTAAAATCGTGCCCAACACCTCGTCATCGTTCAGCATGCGAACTTCGCTGCCAAAAGCAGCTTTTTTATCGCCGTTGAGACGGAAACGAGATCCAGCGTATCGGGCAAAAATCACCCAATCGCCTTCTTTGCACCATTCCCCTGTCGGGTAACGCTCTTTGTCTTTGTACGCGAGCGGCCCAGCTTTCAGCACGTAACCGACCTGAGTCTGTATTACGTCTTCTTCTAGGGTTTTTGGAGCAAGCAAAATACCGCCATCACTCTTTTCGGGTGGGCGGAAAGGCATGATTAAAATACGCCAACCTGTTGGTTGGGGTAGGCGTTCGATAAGTTCTTTATCCATTAGGGACGGGTCTAAAACCCGTTTTTCTTCTGCGACGTAGCACTCAGACACGTCTAGTGCTTCATTCGAATCAGGCATTTCTTTGTTCCTGTTTTTCTAGCATTTCAGAAAGTTCCACCAAAACGTAATCACACGCTCTGATTTCACCCATGCACTCTCTGTAATGTTCCATATCTTTAATCCCGCCTTCACACATGAGTTCTTGAATTTGGGCTTTGCGACCTTTTAATGTTTGTTGCACAAATTGCACAACATCTAGATCGTTCAAGGGCTTTCCTTGTCGTTTACTCTCCGAGTAAGTCCGATACTATCGCTTTTTATGCGATTGTAAAGCGCCCACCACGTAAGGCAGCGCCCATCCCACGTTTTTTACCGCGTGTAATTTTGGCTGTCATGGTGTTAGGGGTAGCCTCTTCGGTAGCCACAGCGTATGGAATACTGCCTTGGCCTTCGATTTCTGCCTTTGCAACAGGCTTTGGCGGCTCTTTTGGCTTTACGCCATTGACTTTGACTGTTCTCATGCGTCACCTCTCTGTTTCAATAGTTCCCGTTCGATACCCGCTTGGATGCGAGCCTGCGTTTGGGCCTCTTGACTTGCCAGCCTTTGCTGGAAGTTTGCTTCACGTTGCGCAAGTTTCTCACGCTCCAGTTGCAGCTTGGCCTGCTCTTCCGCGACATCGTTCTGCTCTTGCTGGGCCTTGAGTTGCAGTTCTTGTTCTTTCAAAGCAATCAACGGATCAGGTCCCGCCTGCTCCTGCGGTTGTCCCGCCTGCTGGATCTGTTGACCTAACTGGACGACCTGCTGCATACCTTGTGCCACAAACTGCGCAACCATCGATTGGTATGGCGCATTGTTGGACGGATCTGCCAAAGCAACGTTTGGATTCTGCTGTGCGAAAGCAGCCTCAGCTTGTTCTTCCGCCATCAACTGTATGTGGTTTAAGATGTGCTTCTGTATCGCAAGAACCACCTGCGGCAACGTAGCAGCCACACCGCCCGTTACAAACAAAAGGTGGGCCTGTATGTGGGCCATATGGTCTTGGCCCTTAAACGCCTCTAGAGACACGTTCTCGAGGGCGTCCATGTTCTCCTGCGCAGGGTCTTTCGGACGAAGTTCATCCGAAACTTCAGCATTCAAAATTTGGTCTACGTTTTTGACACCCATAGCGTCATAAACCCGACGATATACCTGCGGCATGTTGTGGATCTGCGGCGCTTGCATAGCCATCTGTAGCTCTGTTTGAGCTAAAGCAATTCGCTGGCTTTGCGAAAAGATGTTTGGGTCAGAAACCGGTAATACGTCTACACGTTCATCAAAATCTCTTGCTTTCACCGCCTGATCTGCCCCCGCAACGGCGTACGGGTACACATTAGGTAGGCTTTCGTTCATTACACGCGCCAAAATCCTAAACTCGACCTTCATAGCGTAGTGAAGGCGTTTATGGATCGCGCTCATCACGCGAGCACCTTGCTCAATCATAGCAATCGTCGTGCCAACTGCTGCAGATTGGTTGCCATCACCTATCTTCATATCGGTAATCGTGGCAAAACGTTGAGCGGCTTGAACTACGAAGCCTAAAAGCTGGAATAACGTGCCGTCAGGGCCTTTGAAAGGCAAAGGCATCAAAGAATCGCGTATTTGACCACCCGGAGCGTCTACATCTCTGAATTCACCCGGTTGTAGAGGATCTTCGTCGTCTCTGATCCTCAAACCACGGGCTTTGAAGCCCGCAGGCAGGTTAGAAAGCGTTCCTGCGTCGATTAATTGACGTAAAGCTGCCGTCGCGGTACGAGAGAGGCCACCAATCGTGTGAATCAGACCCATTCCGTAAAAACCAAAGCCGGGCAAGAACTTATAATGGACAAAATACTGGATTTTTGACGTCAAAGGGTCGTCTTCGCGGTAATTTCGTCGGATTGCCAACACTTTTCCGTTGTCTTCACTGATCGTAACGACATACGGGACCTTGATTCCGGTCATTTCGCCGTTTTCGTCCGTATCTTCGTACCCTTCAAGGTCTAAATCGACGTGACACTCCAACAAAGTGCAGTCGTAGTCCACTCCAGAGGCCCGCGTGCCGTCGATGTAGTCTATCTCGTCGCTGACACTGGTCGAATCTGGTTGCGAAGGCAGCACTTTGATGTCTCGATAGAAACCACTGACCTGCTGTTTACGCAAATCGTTCAAAGACATGCGAACAACGTGCGTAATGTTAGGACACGTCTCCAGATCGTTACTTTCATACGGCACCACAAGGTGTTCTGCCGGTATAAATTTACAAACTGGCCGCCCCAAAGCGTCATCAAAGTACACTTTTTTGAACGTAGAGCCCGCCAACGGCAAATAAAACAGCATTTGGTCAAACTCTGGCGTGTATTCCTCCATCACATTGGTGATGTAGTAGTTCATAAAGTCTTGAACACGCTTGGCTTGATCCATCTTGTCTGTGGTCTGTGAGCCAAGGACCGTGGTTCGTACTGGGCCGTCCGCAGGCAAAAGCTCATTGAACGCTTGTGCTTGGAATTGAACCGCTGCTTCCGCCAAAAGAGGATGCGTTACACCAGTAGCGCCCCGGAAAGGCTCCGTACGCTCTTCGTAATTGAATCCCAAAAGCTCAAGGCCCTTGGAATAGGCGTCCTCCCAATCTTGTCGTGACGCACGGTTGGCGCTGTACTGCTCCATGAGCTCGTTAGAAACTTGAGCAAGCACCGAATCAGGCAAGAACTCCGCAAGATTGTCGTAAAAATCGTCCTCTCGCTCCCGGTTTCGGAACGGATCAAAGTCCAAAGTCGCACCGCCATCGTCTTCTTGGACAATTTCAATGCCTTCGATCTCTACGTTTGTCAGAAGATCGCCCGGTAGGGCTTCTACCTCGACGGCCTGCAAGTCTTCGATGTCAAGATCCAGCCCTTGACGATCCATCAACGAAACAGGTGGGGTATCACCATTTGCCATATTTAAGCTCCAAAGCTTCCAATGCCTCGATTCAAGCCTACCTCACCGCCGTATCGCATACCACCTGTGATATCGATGACCTCTGGCGGCACCTGTCGTTTTTTACCGGGTCCACCACCACCTACTAAATTACAGGTTGGATTGCCATTTACGAAGGACAACACATACCCGTTAGGGCATTGGTACATCTGCGTGGGTTCTAGACCAAAGGTGCCGGGGGCCGTGCCTTGTACGCCGGTGTTCACAATACCAGAATTGGCACCCGGTGCCGCTGATCCGGCAGTAAAGGCGTCTGTGTTTATGCCGCTGGTGACATCGCGGGTTCTAAATAACGACGGCATTGATTGTTGAGCCACCGGCTTGTAGATCGGCATAACGTATCCTGTCGCACGCTCTTCTTCCGTGCCTTCGAAAGGCATGTAAGTGCGTTGGATGTCCATGCCCTGACTGCTGGGGTATCCGCTAGTGTACGAAGATATTGTGTCCCCCACATCGAGATCGACCTTCCCGAGTAACGATTGTATGCCTGCAAAGTTCTGGGCACTTTCTTGCGCTCGTTGTTCAGCTTGTTGCTTGGCAGCGAGTTGTTGTTCGTACGCAGCGGCAGCCGCAGGCGTGGGATGTAGAGTGCCGTCGCTTGCTTCTGTGATCACCGCAGGCGTTTGGTTTTGCTGCATCGGATCTTGTTGTGCCGTCGTGGTGGTAGTCGCCGGATCTGCCGTCGTGGTTACCGGATCTGCCGTCGTGGTGGTAGTGGTGACCGGGTCAACAACCTGACCATACATGCTGCGGTCAATCGCTGTGCCGGTTTGAGACGGTGTTGTAAATAAGTCTCCTGTGGCAGCTTGTGCTGTTTCAGCAGCCTGTAGAAGTTCACCTTGCGTTGGTGCGTCGTAGATCGGATCGGGATCAGGAGTGGCCGCGAGTTGCGCTTCCATTGCTAAACGATCCGCTTCTTGTTGCGCAGCAAGTTGCTCTGCGCGTTGTAACTGGGCAGCCGCTTCTTGATCGGCTGCCATTTGTGCGGCCTGTTGCGCAGCGAGTTGTTCTGCCGCTAACTGGGCAGCAGCGATACGCTCAGCTTCTGCGGCAGCAAGAGCCTCTTGTTCTGCGGCAAGAGCCGCTGCTTCTTCAGCGGCCTGTCTTTGTGCTAAAGCTTCAAGAGCGGCTTGCTCATCTGCAAGAGCTTGTGCGGCGGCAGCATCTGCGGCTGCTTGCTCTGCGGCGATTCGCTGGGCCTCTTCTTCTGCCAAGCGGATACGCTCTGCCTCTTCTGCTGCTTGTTGAGCGGCTAACGTTTCTGCGGCAAGCCTTTGTGCTTCTTCTGCTGCAGCCTGTTCTTGAGCAATACGAGCAGCTTCTTGCTGGGCAAGTAGTTCTGCGGCGGCTTGTTCATTTGCTATTCGAATAGCTTCTTGCTCCGCTGCAACACGATCTGCTTCTTCTTGTGCTATTCGTAGTCGTTCTGCCTCTTGTGCTGCGAGTGCGTCTGCGGCAGCCTGTTCTGCTGCAAGAACCTCGGCAGCAGAAGGGCCCGGTTGGACGGGATCTGTTTGGACGGGTGGCAAATAAACAGGTCCTGTCGGTTGTGTAGACACCGGGGAAGTATCGACCGGGGTTGTTTCAACAGGTGTCGTGTCCACCGGGTCTACCGGGGCGGTGTCCACTGGAGTTGTTTCAACAGGTGTCGTGTCCACCGGGTCTACTGGGGCGGTGTCCACTGGGGCGGTGTCTACCGGCGTCGTATCCACCGTCGTAACGCCCCCACCCAACATACCCGGCTCGTCCGGTGTTTGTCCGGGGGCCGTGACAAGTTGGCTAGTGTCAAACGGTGTTGTTGCAGGACCTGTAGGCGATATCAAAACGTCGCTGCCTTCCTGTAGATACATACCCGGCGTAAACGTTTGATCAGGAGACGTGCCATAAATGGTTTGCTCTGGCAGACCCTCCGGGTTTTGAAATGCCGCCGCCTGTTCAAGCGCCCTTTGTTGGGCTATCAACTCTTGTGTCGTAGGCATCGCTGGCGCGGCTGTCTCAGTAGCTGCCATCGTTGTAGGCGCTGCCGCTGTTTGCTGGGCTGCCTGCTGTGCTGCAAGAGCCTCTGCAGCTTGGGCAGGGAGTGCGTAAGCGGGTAGCGCAGATGGATCAACCTGCACATTTGAAAAATCAAGCTCTGGCACAAAACGGCCCATGCCACCACCACGGAACATACCAACGGGTTCTTGTGTTTCACGTGAAACACGTGCAAGAGGTCCCTGTGTGTAACCACGCAATAGGCCCGAGAGCCCCGGTCCGATTACACGACCACCTTGTGAAAACCCTTCGGGTGGAAATTGATCCGGGGGTGTTTGTTCTTTGATCTGACGTCGCAAATCTTTTATTTCATCAATCGTTTTACGCTGTTTTGCCTCTAGACGTTTCCGAGAAACGGCAGTCATAGATTCCTCTGCCAACTCGCGTCCTTGTTTCATAGCTCGGCTTTTTGCTGCTGCTAACAGCCTCATAAGCATTACAGGGACAGTCATAAACGTTCTCCGAAAGTAAAACTGTTATCCATAATAATTTGCCGCTGAAATCATTTGAGCCGGTCCATAGCTGTCTTCCCAATCGTCACTGGGCAAATTCACAAAGTTACCTTGACGGTATCGCATCAACGCCTGCGTCGTGCTATCCACCAAGTCATCATGGGTTCCGTTCGGAAATGCAGCACACTCTTCAATCACTTCGTGCGCCCAGCTTTCGTCCGGGGCCCAGATCATCCCCGCTTCAAACAACGGAGAGATAGAATGTACTCTTGATAACTTGTCATTACCACGGCTAGGTGTGAAATTTACAACCGGTATACCCACCTGCCGTAGCTCGTGAGTCAGAGGGGTCCCTGTGGCTTTCGCCTCGATAATTACCGTCTCTGGCTCCCAATACTTGTACAAGTCCAATGCGATCTCTTTCAACTCCGGAAAATCCCACCGCCCCTTCTTCGCATCAAGCAATATAAGATTCGCGGGGCCCCCGGCCTCCTCCGGATAAAACACACCCCATGTAGTGATCGCACTGTAGTCCGCAGTCTCACGTTTCGAAAACGCCGTATCGTAACTCTGTATTACATACTGCAAGTTCGGGATATTGACGCCTTCCCACACCTTCCACCACTCGCGCTTCAAGATCGCCAGCGTTTCTGACGTCGGTGCCTGCTGATACTGCGCATTCCACTGGTACGGCGGAATCGACGCTTTTACAGACTCCAACTCTTCTTTTTTCCAGAACTCAGGCCATGTAGGTTCGCCAGACGGTAAAATCGCCGGCAACTCCACAACTTCCCACTGATCTGCATGGGGGTCCCTAGTCATTTGACGGATCAAGTTACCCGTCATGTCTTTCTCAGACCAACGCGTCTGCACCAGAACGATCGCACCACCCGGCTGCAAACGTTGCCGGGGACCCGCCGTGTACCACTCCCATGCGTTCTCAAACCCGCTCGCCGACATCGCTGTCTGCTCCGAGTGCGGGTCGTCAATAATAATTAAGTCACCACCACGACCCGCCAAGTTTGAACCGACACCCACCGCGTAATACATACCACCGGATTTCGTGTCCCAGCGCCCTGACGCCTTACTGTCCGCCGACAAGACCGTATTATCAAAAATCTCCTGATAGTCGTCCTGCTCCAGAAGATTCTTGACCTTCCTGCCAAAGTTCACTGCAAGCTCGGTCGTATGCGTCGCCTGTATGATCTTCATCGCCGGATTGCGCCCTATCATCCACGCCGGAAACAAAAACGAAGCAAACTCAGACTTCGTGTGACGCGGCGGCATGTTGATGATCAACCGCTTTAACGTCCCATTTGCGATCTGCTCAAGCTTCTCAGCGATCAAATGATGATGCCGACCCGCAATGAACTGCGGCCACATAGCATTCACAAATGGTAAAAAACTGTTTTGGCAGGATTCCACACGCTCAAGCTGCTTCAGACGCAACTCCAAACGTAATTTCTGAACATCCGTTGTTGAATCTAAACTGAGGCTCAAAGGGGTCCCTGACTTAAATACTTAACAAGAGGACTATAGCCCCCAGAACATGGAAACGTAAGACGCGGCGGCGATTTGTGCATTCCATTCACCGATACATCCATCACCTGATCCGCCGAATACAACAAACACTCCGGCTGAGTGTCCGCTGGCCGCCAACGCTGCACCAACACCCAACAATTACTGCCCTGATGCCGTACCGCGAAGCTCACTTGAAACGGAGACAAGTTCACCTGATTGCCCTTCGCAACCTTCAACTCAATCATATGCAACCGCTTGTTACGGTCCATCAACAATAAATCTGGGATACCCGGCGTCTGACTGTTCTCAATGCGCGTCAGTACAACGTCCGAGTCCAGCTTCTCAATGTTAGCCTTGAGCGCCTTCCAGAAGTTCGACTCCGTCCGCTTCGACATCGATCACCTTCTCACCCAACTGGGCCTTCAGTTCGTTCAAAGCCTTTACGACCTCTTCCTTCGACATCTGGTCAATCGACCCATGACGAATCTCGCTCTTGTTGACGTATATGTCACCTTGGGCCAAGCCCCGCGCTTTCTCAGCCTGCACCGCAGCACTGTAAGCACCGTTCTCCAAAGCCTCGTCACGTATTCGCTGCAAATCCCGAATGTGCCGAGAGTACGTCACTTCATACTTCTCAGCTAACTCGCGCCGCCGCTCACGCAACGCTTTCACAATATGCGGCGATTTTTGCGGGTTCAACATCTCATACGCACGGGTATGCGCACCCTTAACACTAAATCCCGCCTCGGCGGCCAGATTACGAAGCGTATCCTGCCCCTCCCGCGTCGCAACCAACTCGACAAACTTCACCTGCTTGCCGGTCAAACGCGTATTCTCAGATACTCGCGGACGACCCCGCGTTTCAACTTTTCCTGCCTCTTTGGCCATGCATCAAATCCCATATCAGAGTGGACTTGGGACGCAAATATAGCACTTTTTTATCACAGTTAAAGGGTCACGGACCTTGGTTCGTTTTCACGCCGTATTGTTTGCGTAAAACCTGCACACTTACACGCTTTGTTTTTTTTAACCAACGACCGCGTTGGAATCGCCGGGGCGTCGATCGCTGTGCATTGTTGTTAGCCTCGATTGTCCGGGGGACCCGGGCGGGGTACCGGGACCGGGGGCCATGCTGCGCGGACCGGGGGCCAATGTTCGCCGGCCTTGGAAGTTAAAAAGCGGGCAAAAATCACTTCCACGTTTTAAAAAAACCAACGTCCACGGGGCGCGGGCCTTGGATCGCGGACAAATGCCGGCCGCTGCGGGCGCGTTTCCTGCAGCAAACCGGCGCGGACAGTTCGATTTCACCCGGTTCGCGGGGCCTAACCCCGCAGAATTGCACGCTGCGCGCGGATCGCGGGCCAATTGCTGCGGCTTTTGGGCCTGCAGCGGGGCCAATAAACCACGCGCCACGGGGCCTCATACGAATCAAGCCGCCCGAGGGAGGCGGGGCGGGGCCTGTTTAACCGGTAAATAAGAGCCAAAAAAAAGCCCGCGCGAGGCGGGCTAGTCGATCGATCGAACCGGTTACAACTCTTGAATCCAGCCGGCGACGTGCTGAATGTAACGCTCGACCATCACTCGCACGTAATCTTGCACATCCTCGGATAGCGCGTTGTAACAAAAGCTGCGTTTGAATTCGATTTGTTCCCAGTTCGACCAATTCGCGTGCTCGACAATGAAATTGTCGGTGCATCCGTAGCCATCGAGTTCCGCGACGATCCGCACCGCTGGGCCGTTACCCGCTAAAATAATGCGCGCCTCGACGCCAGCGTCGGAAACCGACCAGTTCGCATCCTCGCCGTAAACTTGCCCAAACTCCACCACCGGCTGTGATGACCAACACGATCGATATTGAACGCCGTAATGGTGCTCGTCCCAGTTCCAATTATTAAAGGCGTCGAGATCATCCGAGTTGGTGGATTCTTCTAATTTCCAGTGTTGATCTGTTACTTCAACAATCCGGCGAATGCACGCCCAAACGCTATTGTCGGAATCACCTAGCGTTTCTAACTGGGCAAGGGCGAGAGCATTAATTGGGCTTTCGGTTTTATGTACTAGCATTTTTCGTTTTCCTATTAGTGCGCCCCGGTATGGGACGTTGCAGGGAGTATAAGAGTTGACGCAGGCAAAAAAAAGGCCCCGGAATTGGGGCCTTGTGTTGGTTAGTGGATCGATCTACGCGGCGCGGGCTATCGTTTCCCACTGATTAGCAGGCAAGTCTAAAACGGCGCGGCCGTTACCGTACCACTCGTCGACGTTATCCGCCGGGACAGTATGAGCCACTGCAGTTACCGCGTTAACAATCGTCGCGCGCGAGATCGGCTTGTTGGTGTACCCGGGCTGCTGAATGGTTTGCATCAAGCCGGCGAGAATGTCGCCGCTAGATTTTTTCGGCAGGCTTAACACTTTCACGACGCTATCGACGACGGCCGTAGGATTCGCCAATCCGTTTTCTACAATATCACCATGCGCGATTCGGAATTTTTCGAGGGCCTCATCGAAACTATCGCGGCTAGTGTATCCGGCGACAACATCGCGCAATTTCAACTGCAGCGCGTGATTATCCGCATCCTTAGCTTCGCTTGTGAGTAAAGACCAATCCTCGGTGCCGCGCGCGCTGGTAACGTGCGTATGGCGGCTTTTTCGTTGGCTTTGCATGCCGTTCAAACAAGCCAAAGTCCAAATAAGCTGCATAACCTCAACGCTGCCCATGCCCACCTCACTATTCCGAAGCATGATCCCATTGGCCATATGATCACCTAGTGCCGGCTCGCCTACTTGCGTTAACGATTTTAGGCGCATATATAAACGCTCGTCGGTAACGGTGCCGTTAACGATCTGCCAGTTGGCCTCGCTTTCCATTAGCTGCGGAAGCGCGGCCTCGACTAAATCGACGTTATCGAATGTTTTAAATTTGTCGCTAACGATCGCGCGAACTAACGGCTGATCACCATCGAATGTCCGCAACATTTTGGATTTAGGCTCGTTAACCAAAATTTTATTAATTAGGTTATCGAATTCCGGCGCGTAGTTTTCATTATCGCGCAAGCGTCGCGCCGTTCTAACGTCAATATCGCAATTGCTGGCCAATTGTTGGAATGCAACCTCGTTGGTTTGGAATTCCATTGTTGGCATACCCCGGTTAGCTTCCAGCACTATGTTGGTGTTGCCGTCGACGGTTTGTACCTGTAACGCATCGGTCGGCGCTACATAGTCTACTTTGCGCGCGGCCTCGGCTTGGATTTTTTCCAAAATGCTTTGCAATGTGCCTTTTTCGTTTTCGATGTTCATATCACTTTTACCTTATTGTTGGGCCAGCGGCGGGGCCTTAATTAATGCCGCATGCGAATAATCGCATACTGGTAGTTAACTGCAACCGATTTTTTAAAAGTTTACGCGGCGACGCGCGCTATCAATTTAATATCCACCGCAAAGCCGGTTGTGTCGTTTTTCGCGGGGCCTTTCGCTTTTAAGCCAATGACTACAGGCCCGGCTAATGCGTTCAATATGTCCGATCGATCGCCGTCGATAACCGGTCGCCCCCGGTACTCGGCGGGCATTCCATTTTTAAAAACTACAGCCATCGGCGCATCGGTTTCTTCCGCAACTTTCACTTGTTTCGCATACTGCGGCCGGTCGCTGTAACTGAAAATCAAACGGTAGTTTGCAGGCGTTTTGCCGAGTCGTTTTGCAAGCTTGGTGTAATCTAAAAAGAAAAGCTCAGGAAATGCTTGCGGTATGCCGTGGCGCTCCCATTGGATATCCGATAACACATTAAGGCGCACGACGCCCTGCACGCCCTGCTTTCGGCATAGTTTTAAAAAATTGGTTAGTTCCCGGCGCAATTGGTTTAAAAAGCCGGGTTGGTCAGCATGCCAAAAGTCGGTTTTAGCTTGCCGGGCCTCGTTAATAGATTTAAACACGGCCGCCATGCCGGCTTCTTTTAAGCAAGGTTTCATACAGCCGGCGGCTTTGCTACCGGGGCAAAGCGTATCGTTCGGTAGCAGGCTCAACGACGCCAAACGCACGGGGCCTAAGCTGGTCTCGAACGCGGCCGTTTTCGCTACTTTCGTGTTGCCGTTAGTCGGGTCAGTATCTAAAAGTTTCTTTATCGTTGTCATGGTTCGCACTCTCTTTCATAGGTGTATGCGAATCATCATATATAACGACGTCCCGATCAACTGTATTTTTTGCGCGCTCGTATTCGCGCATCCGCTCCCGTAGCCGATCGTCTACTTCGGGCGGCCGATCAAACCAACTGATAATTTTCATCAATAACCAAGTCATACCCGAACGCTAACACTATGCGATCGTCCGATGTCAATAGGATATCCCATATTTATTAATCGCCCTTCTGTTATAGACTTTTCCACCAATTTTTATTTTTTTTCAAAAACTTTTTTTTCAAAGCCCTATAACCCACAGTCCCTTTTTTTCAAAAGTGTCACACCACTGCAAAACAGTGGTACGGGTAGTGGTACGGCTGAAAGCCTTACGCGACAAGGGCTAGAGCCGATCTGTACCGCCGTACCGCCTGTACCGCCATTTTGAAAATTTATTTTTTTTTCAAAAAGTAATTTGGCCAGAAAACTCTATATATAAACGCGTTTTTTGTCCCCCGGGCCGTGACCCGTGCTACTTGAAGTAACACTTGTTACCTTTCGTAACACTTCATATAAGATCTCCCATATTTCTTCACCAACAGTCCATGATCTCTCCACCATATGCGATGTCTCCCATGTTAAAATATAGGGACGCCTAAAAATCCAAGCAGCGTGGCGGACTGCTTTGTTCATTAACAACGAAAGGAGGTTCACCATGTGTGAAGACCAAACCGTGGACGGCAGCGGCCGGCCCGTTATGAAAAGTCTCGAAGATATAAATGCTTATATCGAGAAAAACTTTCCCGACGGCCTGAAGGTGAAACGAAAGACCGACTTCTTTGAGGGCGGCGCTTTCATTGGTTTCAACCTGTGTCGATATGCCTACACCGATCTATTGGCTGCCGAGTGTCACGCTATGCGAGACACCTTTGAAGGCCGGATAGGTCATTCGTATGGCTTCCCATTCAAACCCCATGTGAGAACGCACAAGGGGGAAGATGGCGAAGAATGGTACGAAGTCTACACCGGGTAGATACCCTCAACACATAGGGGGCTGCGGCCCCCCAAACTTTCAAAGGAAAATGTGAAATGAAGAAAGGCGAAAGAGTCGTTTATGAGTGGTGGCTTTGGACAGACTGTAAAGACCATGATGATCGCTCTGGTGATTTCGATGCAAGCGAAACGTATGCGCAAGCAGCGCGGCATTGTGATGCAGCAGAAGGCGATTTTATTGAACTCACCCGGTCTGTCTGGTGCGAAGACGACGGTCTGTTAGACCGGTTGTTTGCCACTGTAGAGGACGAAAAACTGCCGGAGTGCTATGACGGATCGACCGTTAAGATAGCCAAAAAACTTCACGCAGAAGTAAAGGCGGCGCACAAAGAAGAACGCGTACCTTGGTTAGAGGACTTTTTTAAACTTTAAACACAACCAACCGGGGGCTTCGGCCCCTTTTTTATGGGCTTGCATTGATATGCAACATCCCGTAATCTCGCTTACCCCTTTTGGAGAAATGTGAATGAAAAGAGAATTAGATTCCCAAGAACGTGACCAAGCAGCCTATCGCGCTGCTTTACGGTTGTCCGCTATTTCGAAGTCGGAAAAAGAACGCGAGTTGTTTGAAGCGGCTGCGGACGAATTGGCCGACATTATTGGCCTGAGTCAGGCAATGCCGATACTTGAAGAGGAGCTCGACTTCTTACGTGCCGAGCGCCGTGAACTGCAGGCCGAGGTCGTGCGTCTTGAAGAGTCGTTGAAGTGAAGCGCATCGAAGTCCGGGTTGAGATGGACGAGGACGAGGCTCGTGAGTTTATGGATTTGATCCAAGATTCGCGGGCCGTGCTCGATGAACTAATCAAAGAAGTCCGCTCACTGAAGCGCAAGCTGCGTGAAGTTGAGGTCGCGGTCAAGGATGCGGCCAAATGAAATTTGAAGAATCTATCGACTTGCATACGGAGCTATTGCAGTTGCAGAGCAAGCCGAAGAGGTCGTCTGCGGAGAAGAACAGGTTACGGTTCCTGCGTCGCATATGCGGGGCAGACAAGGCTGCAACCTCGGGTTTATCCGAGACGGAAGTGGGCTTGGCCAAGGGTCAGGCCCTTTGTAATTTTTTACTAGGAGAACGTGATGAAAGTACAGACTAAAGATCAGCTACGGGCTGAGGTTCAAAAGCTGAGAGGTCAGGTTGTAGATCTAAAAAAATTAACCCGTGACCAGTTCACGATAACCGTAAACAAAGACCAGTTGACGTTCCTGATGGACAAGCTGTGGCATGACGAAGTGGACATGGGCAGCGTCGTTCAGATCGCGGAACAAGACCCTTGCTACAGTGGGCATCCAAACCGGGTGCTGATGCAAGGCTGGGGCGTCGTGCGCTCGCTGTACGACGATTTAAAAACCCAGACCGGGACGAGTTGGAAGTTCGACGTGGGTACGCAAAAGTTGTTTATGTCAGATGAGGGCGACGAATGAAACGCACAGAAGAAACCT
>Ga0255752_10001976_pt1 | contig 23320 bp, 19 predicted proteins | sample 011ome_25_FD_179952 | JGI IMG/M metagenome (GOLD analysis project Ga0255752, IMG submission 179952) | Coastal salt marsh microbial communities from the Groves Creek Marsh, Skidaway Island, Georgia - 011512CT metaG (version 2) | ecosystem: Environmental > Aquatic > Marine > Intertidal zone >... | reverse complement strand
CACCTGATTGGTGCCATAAAAAACAAAGTCCTTTGCCTGGCATTCCAGACAAAGGACCGAAATTAAACGCAACTATTGAGCCGAGATCTTCTTGAGAAGATCGACCACGCGGTTGCTGTAGCCCCACTCATTGTCGTACCAGCTCACCAACTTGAAGAAGGTGTCGCTTAACGCGATTCCAGATCCTGCGTCAAAAATGGACGATGCAGGGCAGTGGATAAAGTCGGAAGAAGCGACTTCGTCTTCCGTGTACTCCAAAATGCCTTTGAGGGAGCCTTCTGACGCTTCCTTCATTTTCTGGCAGATCTCTTCGTAGGAAGTCGATTTCGTCGTCTTCACCGTCAAGTCGACCACCGATACCGTAGGCGTTGGAACGCGAAAGGCCATACCAGTAAGTTTTCCTTGAACCTCTGGAATCACCAATCCTACCGCTTTGGCAGCACCCGTTGATGAGGGAATGATGTTCATGGCTGCGGCGCGTCCGCCTTTCATGTCTTTGGGCGATGGACCGTCTACCGTCTTCTGAGTCGCTGTATAGCTGTGTACCGTGGTCATCAGACCTTCTTCGATGCCGAAGTTGTCGAGAATGACTTTGGTGATGGGAGCCAAACAATTGGTCGTGCAGGATGCGTTGGAAATGAGTGTATCCTCAGCGGTTAAGGTGTCATCGTTGACGCCTAGAACGACAGTCTTTACTCCGTCACCCTTTCCGGGAGCGGAAATGATCACTTTCTTGGCCCCTGCGTCGATGTGCCCCTGGGCCTTTTCATCCTGAACCCATAGGCCAGTGGACTCGATCACAATATCGATTCCCAGTTCCGCCCAAGGAAGGTTTGCAGGTATCTCACGAAGGGCGAGGCACTTGATCTTCTGGCCATTGACCACAAGAGCATCATCCCCTTCCGCCTCTACGGTACCATTGAAACGACCTTGAGTCGTGTCATACTTAAGCAGGTAAGCGAGGTTGCCTGCGGGAACGAGATCGTTCACGGCAACTACTTCTACCTGGTCGCCCAGGAGACCCTGGTCGACAATTGCGCGGAAGACTAAGCGGCCAATGCGGCCAAATCCGTTAATAGCTACTTTTACAGCCATTGTTCTCTAATTATTACTGGTTAACGTCTTGGTTTAGAAGGTTCCTTCACTCTGGGATTTACTCCCAAAGATCTGGCGAACCCGGAGTAGATGGTACCCTCGAAAGAAAATCAAGGGTTTAAAACGTCACAATTTGGCCGTCAGCCGCGCCAAACCCACAAGCCCGTTCCCAGAGGCGGAAGCGTCAATTCCGACCTTAGATTATTGTTCAGGGATTTCTCTTCAAAGCCCCAAAATCGATCGTGATCCGCAAGTTGAATCCAATCGGCCTCCCAATTTCCAAGTGGTATGCGAAGTGGCTCCAACTCGGGATTCACGGCAAAAAGCAGCCGGGTCTTCCCCTTGCTTCGATCCGCATTGAACACAGCTGCCAAAGCATTCCTCCCTTCAGTCTCTATAAAATCAAAAAAGCCTCTGTTTGCCCTTGAATAGTGACGAACCAATTCACCCAGATCCGATTTTCTGAAACTGATCCAGTCTTTAAAATAGTCACTGGTCAGGGCGTACTCGATCCGTCTGTCGTAGTCCAAGGCGTTCAAGTCGCCCCGTTGGTAGGTATTGCTTACCCCGTTCTTAGAGAACAGAAAATCCTGGCCCGCATGAATCATGGGGATCCCAATCGACATCATCATGATAGCGGCCATCATCCGAGTTCGCCTCTGATCGTTTACTGACGGATGGGATCCATTGTTCTCCGCGTGCTCCGTAATGACATCGATCCACGTCCGATCATCATGCGATTCCGTATAGTTCACCGTCTGAGCAGGCCAACTCGCATAATCGCCAGGAGATCCCATTAGAAAATAGCTAAGCGTTTCCGAACTCGACCCTCCCCTGACATAGGACTTGATACTTTCCCTGTAACCGTCATTCCATGACGCGAAACCCGTATCCCTCAAGTCGCGACCAATGTGGCCTCGAAAACTCCACGGTTCTGCGATCAGAATAACATCCGGTTTGATCGATTTCAATTCTCGTTCAACTTCCTGCAGCGCTGCTTTCCCCACTAAGTCCGCCAAATCAAATCGAAAACCGTCGACCCCGTAAAAAGCAACTAAGTGCTTGAGGCTCTCGACAATTAAGCGTCGGCTCATTGGGGCGTCGCATCTCATGTCGTTTCCGCAGCCACTCCAATTCGTCAATACACCTTCGCCCTCCAGATGAAAGTAGTACAGCTTGTCGATGTACATTAAATGGGCGGGTTCCCCTACGTGATTGTAAACGACATCGAGAATAACCGCCATTCCTCGACTGTGGATACTGGATACGAGATCACGAAACTCCTCGATCTGAGACGCGCTTTCCGGATCGCTGGCATACGAGGATGCAGGAGAAAAGAAATTCGTCGTCATGTACCCCCAATGGTATTCTGCGTAAGACTGGCTGTCGTTCTCCTGGACTGGCTGAAGCTCCAATGCGTTTGTACCCATTGTAGCCGGATAGAACTTCTCTTCTTGAACAGAGCGGTTGAGATCGGAGAACCCGAGAGGAACCCCATTTTTTCCGATTTCAGGTATTCCCGCAACCAAATCACGGGCATGAGCTTCCATCAGAATCAAGTCTTGCCACGCCGCAGGCTGGAAGTTGCAGACAGGTGAATACGCTTTTTCATCTACGACGATGCCTGGCCCTTCTCGGCTCAATGTGGCTTTCGCATACGGATCAAGGATTTTGAAATCCGGATCGAAATTTCCGGAGGGACCGCTCGGACCATCTAGTCGATACCAGTAGCGAGCTCCCGTGAGGTTTCTGGGGAACACCGCCTCCCAAACGTAGTCGTTTGATCGCTCCATCAGAGTCCATTCCAATTTTTCCTTCGACTCTCCCTTTTGAAAAACTCCAACTTTTACCCATTTCGCTCGAGGGGCAAAAAGTCGAAACGTAGTCCGAGCCCCATCCACAATCGCACCGAGGGGCTTATCCGATTTAAGATCGAAAAAGAAGGGGCCGGGGTCGAGGTCCGCTTCGTGCGAATGCAACCTCCCGTGGTAGACAAGCGAGTGGTTTTCTGAAAGATCGAGCGGTCGGGATAGCCTAAAACGCAAGCGATGCCTTCCACTGCGCCTCAAATTAAAGCGATAATTGCCATTTCCTTCATCGTCGCTAACGAAATTCGGAGCTTCTGAATCAGCGGGGATCCAGTAATGCTGATCAGTCACAAATTTGAAATGGATGGCTCCCTCGTTATTCAGCAACTCCAATGGAAGCTTCAGGGAGTAAACCTCCCGTCCTTCAAACTGGGTTCGCGACATCCGCCACTTTGCCTTGCCAACCGCATCCTGCCACCCGTTGAAAGAACCGGCTAGATAAATCGAAAGCTCCTCGTATTCAAAAATCGGATGTTCGATCGGGTCGAAAACGAACACGCCAAAGTTGTTTTTATCGACATAGTATCGACTTTCAAAGGCGAAGTCGCTTGCGGGAATCGGCTCGACCTTCAAAAATCCGTCCCGCTCGCCACCGAAGCTGATACGAGGAGGCCGTTGGGCTTTCCAATCGTGCGACAGCTCCACAACACCCTCGTTGGGAGCCGTCAGAAAGGCCTTTGCGATGCGATGTGATTCGTGTGACGACATGATTGCCTCGTTGAGGGATGAACTAAGAGCTCAACTTTAAATCTGATTGATTGACAAGCTAGGAAGCTAGAAGATCTCGATTATCCTCTGCGATGCCCTATCTCGTGAATCAAATCGGCTGCGTTTTCCACTGTTTGAAGGAAACGTTGGAAAAGATTGCGAACATCGACCATCTCTAACTCAATCTTCCCATCCTTCAGCTCCTGGATTTCATCAAATACCGCTAGCTCAAACGGCGCATGCATCGCAAACCGACGAACGGCCTCTCGCTTTCGGAAAGGAATTGTCACTTCAAAAAACCGAAGCCCTCCTCTCAGCAGTATTTGAAACGTGGAAAGCGTCGTTATGAGAAGACCTGCCAACTCCTCCTCCGATCCATCGGTGAGCAAGTAGCGTTCCCGGAGCTGTATAAGCTTTCCTTTCAGCTCATGCTCGAGCTGGAAACGCATATTGGCATGACTGATGGGTAAACGCTTTAGCACGTCCTCTCCGTGCAAAATAACATGATTCTCCTTCATATCAAGAAGCTCGATCGGGAATACGTCCGAGGAATTCTTCAAAATCTTCCATGTGAAGAGCAAAGGCGGGGGATTCCCGAAATCTGCCCATCGGGCGGTTAAAGGTCTAATCAAATCAAGCTCCTCCAGCCCTAGGCTCGAGCAAACGACCATCAGATTGTAATCAGAATATTTCTCAGAGCGCTCACCCGTTGTCGCCGATCCATACAGGACCACTGAGACCAGCGAGTCGCCTAGCAAATCTCGCAATTGTTCAGTAAAATACTCTGGGGTCATGAGAAGGGAGGGAAATTGGGCCAATAGGCGAAGAAATGCCAGCCCGCACTTCACAAACGCTGTTTTATCCCTTCCATAACCCTTGCCACCCAAACCCAATCTACTCGACAGTTTCCCTACGTTCGGAATTCTTGCGATAGCCGAACGATCGCGTCGCGCAATGTGAATGAATGAGCTGCCTAAAATCTCCATCGTCACTCCCTCTTTAAATCAGGGAGCTTTTCTGGAGGAAACGCTTCAAAGCCTCGTAGATCAGAACTACCCCCATCTTGAAGTGATTATCCAAGATGGGAAATCGACGGACGATTCGGTGAAAATTGCAGAAGCCTTCGTTCAGCGGCACCCGGAACTCTTCAAACTCTACGTAGAATCCGATCGGGGACAGGCCGACGCCCTCGACCGCGGGTTTAAAAAGGCAACCGGTGAAATTCTCGGATTCCTCAACTCCGACGATGTCCTCATCGAGGGTTGTCTTCAACGCGTCGCCCAGGAAATCGATCCCAAACGCAATCGGTATATCGTATTTGGGCGGAGCCAATTTTTCGGAAATGATCCTGCCAAAGAAGGGATAGACCATCCATTCAAGTACACCTCGCACTTTGATCAGCTCGCGATCTGGAAACGCCGTTACAACCAGATTCCTCAGCCATCCACATTCTGGCATCGAACCGTGTGGGACACTTGCGGCGGGATCGACTCAGAGATCTCCCACGCGATGGACTACGATCTTTTCTGTCGATTCAGCCAAACGTTCCGCTTTCATGCCGTAGCGGAAGTCTGGAGCCGATATCGCCTCCACGATTCATCCAAAACCGTAAACAAGACTAGAGACCGCCTCATTGAGGAATGTATCGAGATTAGCCGACGTTACTGGGGCACCTGGCTGAAACCACTCCGGTGGCGCTGCGAGATTTCACACGGACTCTATCAAAGGAGCCAGAGACCCCAAGCAATGGACGCAGTCCGAAAGGCGGAGGCTTCGATCCTACATAAGACGCCCCTCAAAGCCTTCTTCCTATCCCTCGCCGCGGCCTGGAAAGCGCCCCTTGCCCTAGCCCCTCGGATTCTCTACCCGATCGCCGCCACACGAGGTTGGACCCGATTGGCGAGGCTATTTCAGCCCGAAACTCCCGATGAACTTTGTCCCAATTTTTGGATCGGCCCCTTCTACGAGACTCCAATCTCCCTCTCATCAAACACAAATACGATCCTAGTCGAAATCGAGATCCCAGAAACCTTCTCTGACACCGGTTTCCAGGTCGTTGTCGAAATCGAAGGAAACGCGTATTTCGACTGGAAAAAGAAAACCAATCGTAGCTGGGCGATGGAAATTCCGGTCCGAAAAAAAACTTCGGACTCCGTGCAAGTCCTCATTTCAAGCAACCAATATTTCGTCCCCAAGATAGCCGGCGAAAACGACGACACCCGCTTCCTCTCCCTCCAGCTCCTCACCCTCCAATCCATCCCTTCCCACCCAAATTCGGTGTAGTCATCACCCTCTTGCACTTTAAGGCATAAACGTTTATGCCTTAAAGTGCAGAAAAGGCTATGACCCCAAGGGAGATTACAATACTTTCAAGGAGGTGTGATTTTTAGATTCGAACGAGCGGGAGGGCTCGTAAGCGTTTTCTCTTTATTGAAGGAGAGATTATGGTCGTCGAAAGCGTTTCTAAACCTCTGCCTCGCCACGATTCAAATCTCCAAGCTTGCGAGACGGGAGTGTAATTGCCTGAGTGGGCTCATGAAGAAGGTCCTCCTCGCCATGTCTGGAGGCGTTGACAGCAGCGTCGCCGCTTTGCTCCTGCAAGAGCAAGGATACGACGTTGAGGGGGCCTACATGAAAAACTGGATCAACGAGGATGAAATTCTTGGCGATTGTCCCTGGCAGCAAGATATCGAGGATGCGGCAGCGGTTGCTGAAAAACTAGGCATCCCTTTCCGAGTCGTGAATTTGATGAGGGACTATCGAGAGAGGATTGTGGACTACCTCCTCGAGGGCTACCAATCGGGTATCACCCCTAATCCAGACGTGATATGCAATCGTGAAATCAAATTCGGGGTATTTCTGGACTACGCTCTTGAACACGGGTTTGATCGAGTCGCGACCGGGCACTATGCGCGACTGGAGGAGACCGCATCGGGAAACTCGATTCTCGAAGGAGTCGACAAAAACAAGGACCAGACTTACTTTCTTGCCCTGATGAAATCGGATCAAGTGGATCGAGCCCTATTCCCTATCGGCCACTTGACGAAACCGGATATCCGCAAGCTCGCGCTTGAGTCAGACCTGCCCAACGCAAAGAAAAAGGACAGCCAGGGAATTTGCTTCATCGGAAATATAAAAATGCAGGACTTTCTGCAGGAGTACGTCCCCGACCGGCCAGGTCCAATCATCCGAGCAGAGGATGACGTGCCGCTAGGTGAGCACAGAGGCCTACACTACTTCACCATCGGTCAACGTAAAGGTATCGGGATACCATCCAACACAGACCATCAGAACTACGTTGTCGTCGGCAAGGACCAAGAGCGCAACGCCCTTCTCATCTCGTTCGAATCTCCCCATGCTCCTGGGCTTTATTCGTCTCGATGCGCCGTATCCAGTCTGAGCTTCATAGGACCTGCGATCTCCAGCGAATCTCGTATCGAGGCGAAAGTGCGCTACAGAGACCCTCGCGTTCCCATATCCTATTCGCCTACGAGTGATCATTCTGTCGAAATCGCCTTCGACGACCCGCAAAGAGCTTTGGCCCTGGGCCAGGTGATAGCGCTTTACGATGGAGAGCGACTCTTGGGAGGCGGCATCTATTCCCGTATCGATTAGGAAGTGACAACCTTTATGCTCGACGATTCCAACAACAGTCCGACTGAAGATCCGAACCTGCTACTAGCGCTCTATCGGATCAGCCAGATCGGGAGCTCTGCCTTTAATATTCGAGACGCTTTCAAACGAATCATTGAAGAGATACAAATTCTCTTCCGGCCCACATCCGCTTCGATTTCATTAATTAGTCCGAACTCCGGCTTACTGGAAATCGAATACGCGCTGGGTTACCCGGCTGACACAAAGGATCTTTCTCTTCACATTGGCAAGGGCATCACTGGCAGGGTCGCTTTCAATGGGGTCGCCACAATATCTGACGATGTCGAGCAAGACTCGCGATATGTGAGACTAATCGACGGCGTCAAAAGCAAAATGGCAGTCCCGCTGTTCTCGGAAGGCCAGATTGCAGGGGTCATCGACGTAGATTCTGACAAGGTAGCAAATTTTACCGCCCGTGATCTAAAACGGCTAGAGGCTGTGGCAGATGAATCCATCACGTCTCTACAAAGTGTCTGGAAACAAAAACGGCTGATCACCCAGTCCGACCAGCTCAAAGCGCTGATAAGCGTCGGTCAGAAAGTAGTATCCAATCTCGAGCTACAGGGCCTCTGGGAAAGCATCACCGAGGCCGCTCTTGATTTAACAAAGTCTCGCATGGTCACGCTTCAATTGTACGACGAAAACAAGGAGCAAGTCACCATGCAAGCGATCAAGCCCCCCTATCAGGAGTTTCTCTCAAAAGTAGAGACGCTTCGCCTCGAGGAGAGCATGAACGCAGCGGCTATTCGAACTAAACGGCAGGTCGAGTTTCCCAATATTACCACACCAGACTACTTGGATTTGAAAGACGCTCCCCAAAGAGACGATGTTGTATCCTGCCTTTCAACACCAATGATCTACGAAGATCGCGTCATTGGAATTATCAACATTTTCACCCGCACGCGGCATCGGTTTCCCAATGACGAAAAACGCCTGCTGCAAGCGTTCGCCTCGCTATCCGCCGCCGCCGCCCAAAACGCCAACCTGTACGCCAGAGTCTTTAATAGCGAGGATCTGCTGCGAAAAAGCGAACGGCTAACCACTCTAGGTCTTCTCTCTGCCGAAATTGCCCATGAAATTCGCAATCCCCTTACCGTCATCAAGCTGCTTTTTGGATCGCTTGGGCTTCAATACGATGAAGCGGACCCTCGGAGCAAAGACACGCAGATCATCACAGAAAAAATTAACCAGCTCGAGGAGATCGTTTCCAAAGTCCTGTCGTTTGGAAAGGCTCCCGAAGATCTGCATACCGTTTGGTCGATCGACGAGCTTATCCAGGATACGCTTCTCCTTGTACGCCTGAAAATGCAACAGCATCGAATCGTGTTGAACCACAAAAAGGCCGACTCTCCCATCAGGGTCAACGCGAGCAAAGGCCAGTTGCAGCAGGTGTTTTTAAATCTAATAATCAATGCCGCCGAAGCGATGCCTGATGGGGGAACCCTCACGATTCACTCAGCAGTTGAAGGAGGTCCCGACGAGGAACGACTCGCCGTTTACTTTACTGATACAGGTTCTGGCATACCGGAAAATATTCAGGAGAAAATTTTCGAATCTTTTCTGACCGATAAGCCAGAAGGGACCGGATTGGGCCTTTCCATCGTAAAACGAATTTTGAGGACGCACCACGGTGACATCTCGGTGGCCAACTCAAGCAGCCTCGGCACGACCCTGCGAATCGAGCTGCCCCTGGCTCAATGAAGGGCCGCCGCGGCGGTTCCGATTCTAATACTAACTTTCAAGTTCTACGTTCCAGTAAGCGACGTCGATAAAATGCTTCCACTCGTCGTGCTTCCTACCGCGAGCCGCTATACTAATCACCGGACGCCACTGCGGCTTAGACGGTTTTCGAGTGAGACGCATACTCGCTTCGTGGGGCAAACGATTTGCCTTTCTCGAATTGCACTTCACACAGGAGCAGACGATGTTCTCCCAAGTCGTCTTACCTCCATAATGCCGTGGAATCACATGGTCTAGGTTTAGCTCCTCTGAAGGTAGCCTTTTGCCACAATACTGGCATTGATACTTGTCCCGCTCGAAGACGTTCTTCCGGGTCAGCTTCAGCTCCTTCTTGGGAACTTTGTCAAAAATCGAAAGTAGAATGATCTTTGGCACCCGGATCGAATACCGCACCGTGTGAACTATTTCCGTTTCGGAAACGGGAGGGTTGTATTGGGAAAAGTCGACCCAATCCATCATGTCAAAGATTCGAAAATCCTCGTTCTCCTCGTAGACAACACTAGCGTGGCCAGAAGCGAGTAAAGAAAAGGCTCGCTTAGCGGCGATCACATTCACGGCTTGCCATAACCGATTCAGAACGAGAACAGGTTCTGTGAGGGCAACTTCCATGAGCCGACCTTTCTAACTCTCAACGTCAGTCTGTCAAGTGAGGAGGATTCGAAAGTCTTAAGACAAGGACTCTCCCTTAACTTGGACGTAACGAGATGACCAATACAGCAGCCCGTTTTGGGAGCTGTCTAGATTACTCCGCGTCGTGCACTGCTACACTAGACCAGCTGTCCTTGTTATTGGCGATAAATTCGTCGTGCAAAGGATGCGTCTGATAAACGTCGTGATCGGCGATCGACTCGAAAAGAACGGTCAGCATCAAACCAAAATCGCGAACACTCACGGGTCTCACTTCAGTATCCGCTGGCGCGCCAATGTAAAGCGAGTGGACGGTCTCGATTTTCGCGAGTAAGTTGCGAGCGTCATCAGCGCATGCCTGGACCTGGGCATCGGAAGATTCGGGAGTGAATTTGAATAAAACGGTGTGAACGAGCATGGCTTCGATTGATATCAAGTTAAGTGGTGACTATTCGCCTATTTGACCAAACCGGTCTAAGATAGGATCAATGCGCTCCTGGTTAGCCATGTAAAGCTTTAGGTTTCGGGCTCCCGCAGCTTCGAGTATGTCCACAAATTGTTGTTTCTTCTTGATCTCGCGATGGGCCATTTCTTCCACATAGCCAGACAGCCGTCCCGTATCAACCGCCTGTTTCATTTGGGTAATTTCGTTCTTAAGTCCTTTGAGCTGATCGGGCTCCTGCATAAACTCGCTCAGGAACAGCAGTTTAGCTAGCGTAGCAATCAGCTCCGAAGACGCCGAGTCTACCTCTTCCCAGATAGAAAACGACCGAACGACTTCGAGCGGCTCATCCGACTCGTCCGCCTTCAGCCAAAGCTCAACATTATCTTCGGCCCAAAGTAGAACTGTCTCGGAATCACGGAGAAACCACTCGATCTCGTTCTTTTCAAGCGGAAGTTTGGCGAGATCCATAAGAACCTCCTCCACACTTCCGGAAGCCTCAACCAATCCTGCTCCAGGAACCCGCTCGCCTAACGCAAACGCCGAAAGCAATGTGACGACTCCCAATACCGCGAATGTCGAGCGTATCATTAGCCCGTAGACTGCTAACCGTGAATATCGTTTCAAGTTTTCCCTAGGATAATTTCGACAAGCAAAGCTTCATTCTAGCATATCAACTGTAGGGCCGGGTCGCTGAACCGCCATTTACATCAGGAAGACTGTCGCCTCCGCGAGACGACCTACAACAAAGACACAGTTTGGAAAAACGCCTGTAGTACGGTTTTGAAACTCCCTTCGATTTCTTTTCTCCACTACCGCTTTAGCGAAACCTTCCCAGTTCCCTTGACTGCCTTTCCGATAGCCACTGCTTTGCAGCCGAATTTGTGGCAAACAGCGAGAACTGAATCTGCCTGAGCCGCGTCCACACAAAGCGTCATTCCCATCCCCATGTTGAAGACCTCATACATTTCGTCGAAGTCGATCTTCCCCTTCTCGCCAATCAATTTGAATATCGGAAGCGGTTTCCATGCATTGGTGTCTATTTCTACGTCGACCTTGCTGTGCAGAATGCGAGGAATGTTTCCGCAGAAGCCTCCACCGGTAATGTGGGCGATGCCGAAAATCGCATTTCCCTTCCGGAAGGCTGACGAACGGCCCGTATTGAACGCTTTCAGAAGTGACTGCACTAGCGGCGCGTAATTGGTGTGAGGGGCTTGAAGTGCCTTGAACACGCTTTGCCGCGTTCCCGGAACCAGATCTGAACCCTTTAGCTTCGCCTTTTCGAAAACGACTTTTCGAGCCAATGTGTATCCATTCGTGTGCAATCCATTGGAAGGGAGCCCGATCACCACGTCTCCAGGTCGGATCGTAGATCCGGAAAGCATCTTCTTTTTCTCGGCAATGCCGACAATCACACCAGCGATATCATACTCACCCGGCTGATAAAATCCGGGGAGTTGAGCCGTCTCCCCACCGATGAGGGCGCAATTTGCTGCGGCACAAGCTTCTTTCATCCCAGAAATCAGCTGCTTAAAAACCTTCGGCTCGAGCTTCCCCAAACCGAGGTAGTCCAGAAAAAACAAAGGTTCCGCGCCAATCACCGTGATATCGTCAATACAGTGATTCACAATATCCATACCCACGCTTTTGTGCTGCCCCGAGTCGAATGCCAACTTAAGCTTAGTACCCACTCCATCGATACTACTAACCAAAACGGGCTCCTTGTATTTTGTTTTAGACAGGTCGAACAATCCTCCGAAACCTCCGACTGCCCCCATAACTTCTGGGCGGGAGGCTCCTTTGAGAGAATCCTTCAAGTCTCCTTTCATGCGATCACCCAGATCGATATTCACACCTGCTTGAGCGTACGCTTTCGTTTTCTTTTTAGATGGCATTTGATTAAAGTAGGATCGAGGAGATATAAGTGAAAAGGATCGAAGAAAAAATTCTTTATTCTGCCTTCCTGTTTCTCAATTCGAAGTCAGTAGCTTCTCCCGGTTGATTTCTTGTAAAAGTTCACGAACGCCTGATTGACAACCCGGTATCCCCCTCGCGTCGGATAGTCTCCTGTAAAATACCAGTCTCCTCTATGATCAGGCAGGGCCTTTCGCAACCCTTCAATCGATTGATAGACCACTGAAACCTCACCATTCCAACCACGGTCTTTAGGGTAGACGATTTCGGCGATCTTTTTTGAAATCTGCTCTGCGGTGAAGGGTGCATAGATTTCCTTAACGTAGTTGATCCCGCAAGACTCTTCAGAGTTCAGGCAATCGACGCACTTGCGGTAAACTTCTGAAAGCGTATCGCGCTTGCCCACTTCGTTAAGCAAGGCAATCGCCGCTTCAAAGGCAATAAACTTACCAAGCTCCGACATATCAATGCCATAGCAATCTGGATACCGTATTTGAGGAGCGGTTGATGCAATGATAATCTTCTTGGGATTCAGGCTGCTCAATATCTTCAAGATCGACTTCCGCAAAGTCGTTCCACGAACGATGGAGTCATCGATACAAACTAGGTTATCCGTCTTCTGCACAATCCCGTAGGTCACGTCATAGACATGGGTTGCCATTTCGTTTCGGGAATTCTCAGTGGAGATAAAAGTTCGCAGCTTCTGGTCCTTGTGAGCGATCTTTTCCCCCCGGGGCCAGTTCTTCATGATAAGGTCGTCGAGGAGCTCCTCGCTCAACTCACCTTTTTCCTGGGCATCGAGAATCGCGTCTTTTACTTGATTGCGCCGATCCACCCGAAGCTTTTCCAGAAAGCCGAAATAGCCGATCTCCGAAGTGTTGGGAATAAAGCTGACCACCGTATTCTCAAGGTCATGCCCGACCTCCTGCAAAACTTGCTCCGAAAGCTGCGCCCCTAGAGCCTTACGCTCTTTGTAGATATCCGCGTCATTCCCTCTCGAGAAATAGATTCTCTCAAAAGAACATTGCTTGCGCTCTGGATTGGGCTTTTTGAACTGCTCGTTGATAAGCTCACCGCTACGCTTTACAACAATGATGTGTCCCGGCGGAACCTCTTCTATGTCTTCAATCTGCTTGTTGAAAATCGTCATGAGCGGCGCTCGTTCCGAGGCAGACGCAAACACCTCGTCGTCCTCAAAATAGAAAACAGGCCGAATTCCCAAAGGATCTCTCAGGATGAAATTGTCGCCGTTGCCAATCGCTCCGATGAGGGCGTAACCACCATCCCATGACTTGGACGCCTTGCGGAAAACTTTGACCAAATCGATCTCCCCCAAAATTCGCTCCGAGATTTCACGCGCATCGTGCCCTTCATCTCGCAGATAGCGATATAGATTGTCGTGCGCTTCATCGAGGTGGTATCCCACTTTCTCTAGCAATGCCTGTGTGTCCGTGGCGAAAATCGGATGCTGACCCATCGCAATCAAGCTCTCGTTAAGCTCCTTCGTATTGGTCATGTTGAAGTTGCCCGCCAACATCAGGTTTTTCGTCGGCCAGCTGCTTCGGCGAAAGAACGGATGGCACACACTCAACGAATAGCCCCCAGAGGTCCCATACCTCAAATGCCCCATGTAATACTCCGCGCAAAAGTCGTACTTGGATTTTATCGAAGGAACGTAGTCAGGAAGAATGTCACCGTTTCGCTGAAGCTTCTGGTACTGCTTGAGAGTATCTTTAAAGATCCGGTCCAGGGCATTGGTTTTCACGCTTCGTTCGCGAAACATGTACGGCTCGCCCGCTGGCATGTCGAACTTGATAGCCGCCACTCCAGCCCCGTCTTGGCCGCGATTGCGCTGTTTCTCCATCAGAAGGAAAAGCTTGTAGTAGCCATAAAGCGGAGTGCCGTATTTCTCGGCGAAGTATTCCAATGGTTTTTTCAGCCGCACTTGGGCCACTCCGCATTCGTGTTTGATCAGCTCGCTCATCTAAAAGTTCTCGCTAAAAATCCCTAACTACCGAAATCGGCTCTACAGCCACACCACGTATGGCGATTAATCTCCTCCAAAAACAGGCAAACCGCCTCGGTCATCTGGCGGCTTCCTTTCCATAAGTCCCAACTAAACATCTCAAGTGCTGCCCGCGCTTGAAGCAGGCCTCTCTCCATTTCGGGTTTGCGGCAGTCGGTCGATAACAGAGGCTAGCTTCGGAGAAGAAAAGGTTCACTTTGTCGCTCTAATGGGTTTGTAAAAATTTGAAAACATCTCCTACGCGAAAATCTACCCGCGTTGCAACAAATCATTGCGCCTTTCTTCGAATCATTTTTTCTAAGCTCCGCGATAGCGTCGCCTAAGACGCGTTCCCGCATCCATCCATATGCCCGACCTCCCAGACATTTCCGACATCCCTTGTCTTCCATCGCCAACCCGAAATATGAATTGGAGGGACCTCAATCGGTTTAAATCCAGTGACCGCGGCTCCGATTTCTACAAAACCTGCCTCGACTACAGCCAGGTCCTCTGGAGGCAGCAACTTCCCGCCCGTGCCATTCTTTGCCTCGATCGGGCATGGGGAGCCGACCTAGCAGGAGATGAGCCTATTCTTGAATCCTGGCCGCTTCCCTATCAAGCGCTGGTCTACATTCTCCAAAATGCGCCCACCGAAGTTTTCTTGGGAAATCCTCGCATCCACTTCCAGCACTACGCCGACCGCCTCGGAGAACCGCGACTCGAACAGCGAAAATGGCGATCCTGGGCCTGCTGGGCCCTCTCCTGCAAAGCGCGTCCCGACTTTCAAGGCGACCCCGATCACGATGTTGAAGAACCGTCGCTAGAGCAGATCGCCCAGAAACTAGACGACTACGGCCACGCTGGAGAGAAGAAGCTCTGGAAATCGTTCCTCCAAGCGATCGACTAAAGCCGGCATCAGTACCCAGCATAACCCTTCAATGTATTCAGCCTTCGAGCCCTCAGAATTCCCTCAAAGTCCCGCCGAAACGACGCGTTAATCGCTCCAGCCCTCTCCGGTCTTTGTCATTCAATTCAAACCCAATCGCGTGAATGCGTGTTCGGACTCCCAAGCGCCGTAGATCGGCTTCTACCGACCCAATCAAAATCTCGTATGGTATCTCAGGATACTTGTAGGCGCCATCCACTCTGACCCTTTTGTTCAGAACCCCATCCGTAACGAGAAATATCAAGTCTGGCTCCATATCTACAGCTAATTTTAATCCTCCTTCATGACCCAGCAGGAGCTCGCTTTCGACCTTTGGGTTCCCCCGCATTTCCTTTCTAGTCCAGTGACTTGCCGCCTCCTTATTACGACTAATCGCCGGAGCAAGGTAAGGCGCAAAACGTCGCGACCCCTGACTGAATTGCACGATTCCAAAAAGAGTGCCGCTATCCAGATTATTAATAAGCGAAACGACTTCTTCATGTATCGCCTCAATTGATACTCCTTGGTTTCGCGCTTTACGCACAACTGATGCAGACGTGTTGACCACGATCACGATTCGACGACCAGAATCCTGAACTCCGAAAAAAGACGCAGCAGATGAGTTGCCTTTCCCCTGCATGCTGCCTCCCAACAAACCTGATTGCTCAAGCATCGAACTCGCATCTTCCAGCATTTCAAGGTCCTCACCATCCAGCTCAAACGCCTCAATAGGGAGATCCGGCATCGGTGGGAGTTCGCTGTTCAGAACCGAGTCAACCGACAGTCGCTGAATCGGCTCCAATTGCCTCATCCGCTTCATAAATCGCTCGCGCTGCTGAACCTCCTTAAAGTCCTCTTTTTTCACTGCAACGCTCGCTTTTCCCTCAAATCGAGGCGGTTCGCTTTCCGGAATGTCGAGCACGATAACAAAAACGGTCACCGCCAGCAAGACACACTGAATCATCAACGCTATAAACAAGGTCCCCTTGTTAACGCGAGGCTTCCCACGACGAGAACGACTACGATGGATTCGGCGGGCCATTTGAAAGAAATTGGATCCGACTTTATACCTAGTTGCTTCTCCTTAACCGTCAATCAAAAGGTAGACTAAGACTGCTTCTACCAAAGACCCATTTCTCTAACAGTCGTATGCCTATTCAAAGGCCCATCGCTTCCGTTGCCAACTGCCTCAGCAAACCGGTTGAGGAATGCAGAATTTTTTGCGCTGGCACCTCCACCAAAGCTCGAGAGACCTGATATTCCTCGGCGGCCATCAGATTGATCGATAGCAACTTTGAAGCGTTTCTAAAAACCTCGACCCGCACCGGCACTTCTCCTCGTTTCAGAAGATCATCCAGCTCCGGCACCTTCAGTCCACCCGAGCCGAAGAGCCAGGAATCCGCTAATGAACCCCAATTCACCCTGTAGTCTTTTGAAAAATACATGTCGTAACGGATTCCGGCTTCGCCCAAATAACGACTCAAATTCGCCCGAAAGTTCCGCAACGCATAAGGGCCCGATTTTTCTGGCGGTTTCATATCCACCGGAGCGCCCGACAATGCCAACGCCCGAAAGGCCAGCCCAAGCAAAACCTTGTCATATCCGCGGAAGCGATACGCATCGATATCATCGCCATACAATATGAAGTCGTCCGCATCATGACGAAATAAAGCGGATGAGACCCCGGGAGGGGCATTGTTCGCGAACACGTCCGCGATATCAAGCGAAGGTACGCTTAGCCGGTTTTCTGTTGCCAAGACATCAACCTGTTTTCGCTCAACCGCCTTGCCTGTTCGGACCGAATATCGCGAAACGACATACCGGAGCGAACCTTCAAAATATCCATCACCCTTTTGAACCTGGAAGTCCTCCCCAAGAACATTCGAACCGACTAACAAGAAAAGCGCGACTGATAGATGTCTAATCCCCCACTTACAATTCACTCTCCTAAAAAAATCTTCCCTGGGAGAATTGCAACCCCACTCAGTTCGATTCCGCCAAAATATATCAAAACGCTTTGAACTACCTTATCTCAATCACCGAACAACCGATCACCCCCATTTACTCCTCCCCGCTCTTTTCTTGCAACTCCAGGCTCATTTCCCGTGTATCTAAGTTACCAACGCATATTGATCTTATCATGAGCAAAACCGCCAATTCCTCTCGCCGCGGCGAATCCGGCAACGTGATCGCCGCCCTCGCTAGCTTTTTTATACCCGGACTCGGCCAGCTTGTCCAAGGTCGCATTCTCTGGGCAGCTTTCTTCGTGGTAACGACCGCCACGCTCTACTTCACGAGTTTTCTGGTAATCCCATGGCCTTTCGCTCTGATTTTCCATCTTTGGTCCATCATTAACGCAGCAACCTTTAAAGGCTAGCCAGGCAACTGAAAACCGGGTCTCGTCATCGGCAGAGGTTAAACTCAGCAGACTGACACGAAGTTAAGTTGGTACGATAGACCCTGCGGTATATAATTCCCGCTGAGCTAAATTAATCCGAGTTCATCCTTCTACCTTCGCCTGTTCTCAGCATGCACCGCGACGTCGTCCATGGCTGCTCCCGTGTCACCCTGCTCTTCCATCCAACTCTTTAGCTCCGCTCTCAGCGCCTCCTTTACTTCCGAGTACTCAGGATTGCTGGCGAGGTTGTTCATTTCGTAAATGTCCTCATCCACTCTATACAGCTCTTCGGCCGGGCGGTTGTGATACTTTTTCAAAAGAGCGATCGCCTTCGGGTCGCCTTTGGCCTCCGCCTTCTTTAACTCTGGCCACCAGGTCAATCTCGAGTCCATCAGCATGACATGCTTTTCATGGTAGGACGCATCAGGAGTCAGGTTCATCAAGTAGTGAAACTGGTCGTTCCGTATCGAACGAATTGGGTACGGATTTCCTTCGGGAACGTTATTGTGAACTCCATACACGAATTTTCGCAACGGTTGATCCTCACCTATCAAGTGCCGATAGAAGCTAATCCCGTCGAACGTATCCACATCTACCTTATCACTCGTCGCCTCCAGAAACGTCGGCAACACATCCGCCATCTGCACTAGGGCATTGGACACACTACCCGCTTCAATTTTACCTGGCCAGCGAGCAATCAGCCCGGTGTGAACGCCCAAGTCCCAGTTGCTCCACTTGGCAAAACCCAGTGCCCAGCCTTGCTCCGAAGATAACATGACCAGCGTGTCGTCCACCTGGTCCAAGCCCGCAAGCAAATCCAGAATTTCTCCCGTCTCCCGATCGAAATCCTCAACCTCCGCCAAATACCGAGTCATTACTTCGCGAATGGCTGGCGTATCAAACTGTAGAGGATTCAGCGAAATCGTGTTCGGATCGAAACGCGACGGGTCACCCGTCGTCCACGCTGCGTGAGCGTTGTCTGAGCAGAGGAAAAGGCAGTAGGGCTGATCCGGATCGCGTGTCATGAATTCGCGAACACCCTCCCCCGCGGGAAATCCCTTCAAAATCTCGAAAGGAAAGGTCGATTCAGGCGATGCATGTTTCTTCCCCGATAAACCGACTCGGTAACCCTGCTCCTCCAGATAGTGGCAAACGCTTTTCGTCCCCTGTTTGGCAAAAGAGTGATTCCAGGCCACGCCATTGCGCACTGGATACAGACCCGTATAGAGTTCCGCACGAAAAGGCGCGCACATCGCCATCGCCGCATAGGCTCGGGTAAACCGCATCCCTTCACTTGCCAGCTCGTCAATACGCGGTGTCTTCGCATCGACGCCCCCATAGCAGCCCAACAAATTGTATGTGAGGTCGTCAGCCAAAATGAAAACGAAGTTAGGTTTTTCATGCGAATCCGCTGAAGCGCGAAGCCCCGCCAACACCATAGTCAGCAAAGCGAAAAAAATCCGAGGGATAGTGTTCATGAAAAACACATTAGTCCCACGAATTGAGCAATCAAGGATTAAGGCGAGAAAGAAGCGTCAAACGGCCCCATGTCGAAGCAATGGAGACCACTGCAAAATAGTGGAGACCTCCAATACGGGCACACGAGCAGCAGTCCCAATTACCAATTGCAAAGAGCTTTCATGCAACTGTTGGCCACTCAGTGCCCAGGAATGACAGAAGGCGTCCCACCCGCATCCTCCTCGCTTCAGTAGAGAAGCGAAGCTGCGTGTCACCTTACACTGATAGTCAGCTTCTTATTGCTGTTCGCATCGACGGATTGCACACCTTTCACCGTTTTGAGAATAGGTAAACCTTGCCCAACCCTAACCGTGTATTTGCCATTTGCGTACACTTTTGGGCGATAGGTTTTGCTTTTCACTCGAGTGGTATACAGCACCTCTCCTGTCGACTCCTCAACAACTTGAACTACGGGTTTTTCGATCCCCTTAAAGTTCAGTTCTGGAAGATAGGCTACCGGCTCGCGACCATCGTTGTCGCTCATTTTGAAACGCATCGGCCAACCGGGAAACTGCTCGGAATCGCCCTTGCTTACATCGCTGTAGCGTGGCCAGCATTCAAACACGACTTCTTGGGAGTCTTTGAAGAATCGAGCGATGCCAAATCCGTCGGCCCAATCATCATCAGGGCCACGCTCGCCACGGCGATTCGCTTGAGGATCCGGATTGGCATAAGCAAGCATGGTGATTTTGTTTCCCAAACCGTCTTCATAGTCACCCGTCCAAGGAAGCGGGCTTCCTTCCACAGGATTCGCGCCGGACTCTCCACCCTCTGGCCACCACCAGCGTCCGTATATGCTGTTTACGATCGCTGGACTGACAAAGGTCACCGGACCATCTCTCCAGTTTTCAATTCCATGACGCGTCATTACCGACAAGTGCTGGTCACCAGCTAAGTGAAACGCCATTCCGCGACGCATTTCAGTTAGCGCGTTTTTGCGACCAGTTTGCGGCCAACCATTGCTATCCAAATCTGCCAGCAACCGATTCTCAAAACTTCCATGCAGATGCACGGCACCGGCAAAGTTGGTGGCTGAAAGCACGCACTTCATATCCGTTCCCGTCCAATCTTCCGACCAGTTTCGCAAAAAAGCCAATTGCCTCGGTCCCAGAAGGTGAACCCCCTCGATATCCACCGCCGAGCGAACATAACTGGGGTCGTTTATATGGTCAGGGCGCGGTCCCATATCAGGAATCTTTCCACTCGGGCCTGACTTGAACTTTCTGTCTTCGATGATAGCAAAATCGATCCCGCCCACATTATAACTCGTATAGTAAACACCAATACCTTGGGCCACGGGTGTCGGATCGTACGCATCAGGAAGATGCCATGTCTGGCAGCGCTCTACTGTACGCACATAGTCTGCTGAATAATAGTAACCACCCTTATCGTGATCCCGAAGCGTATCCGCCTTGATGCCCCCCTCTCCCCACAGGTTGCCTTGACCAATATCATGGTCGTCAGGGATCGTAACAGAGGGGCGATCTTTGATGATCTCAGCAAATTGCGTACCGAACAAAATCCATCCAGCCGTGTGCTCCGTGTGATCATACGTCTGATCCCCAGCAAAAAAAAGCAAGTCAGGGTCTAGCTTCTTCAAATTCGCTACGATCGCATCGCGATCACCACGATCCCAACGTGAATTGCAGGACAGATTCCCAACCACGATTTCATTTTTACTCTTGTCATTCGCTCGGATGGTTCCTTCAAACTGAGCCCCACCTCCGTGGAGCACACGATAGGCCACACTTTTACCCTCATCCCAGCCATCTATCCGGAAATGTGCCGACCAGCCAAGCTCGTAGATGGGCGCCGACGCAACCTCCTGCCATACGCCGTCGATCTTTAGTTCAAGTCGCGCTTCTCGAGATTCGTCCGGATAGAGCGGATACATCTGGGCCGTCATCTTCACCGTCCCTCGATCCACCGTATAGACTGCAAACGCGACCACCTCGTCGCGAGGAACCTTGACCATCTCCAGCCAGGCATTGTTGCCCGTGTGAGTTTTCTCCCACCATCGCCCATTGACGGCGGTATCTAACTGTTCCCAATCAGGGCCGAAGTCGGCCGCGGAAAGCGTCAGTGATCCAAATAGAAGTGAAAGTACCGCGTGAAATAGTTTAATCGGAGTCATTCGAAGCATTTCCAACGAACCCAAAGAATATGGACACCTATGTCAAAGAGATCCGCAAGCGCTGACCCTACGTCGGCCTGGGTTCGGCTTGCACCGCCGTAGTTTCAGTGAATATGTGGGATCCCCCGTACCCCTACTTCACCTTGATCGTCAGCTTCTTTTTGCTATTCGCGGCAACCGACTGGACACCTTGGACGGTTTTTAAAATCGGCAAATCCTCCCCGACTCGAATCGTGTACTTGCCTTTGGCGTAAACTTTCGGCCGATAATTACTGCCCCTGACCCGAGTGGTATAGAGCACGTCTCCTGTCGATTCCTCGATAATTTGCACCACGGGGTTCCCAATTCCCTTGAAAATCAGCTCGGGGAGATAAGCTGCTGGTTCGCGACCATCGTTGTCACTCATTTTGAACCTCATCGGCCAACCTGGATATTGCTGAGAGTCTCCTTTGCTTACATCCGCAAATCGTGGCCAACATTCAAATACAACTTCCTGAGAGTCTTTGTAGAATCGAGCAAGACCATATCCATCTGCCCAGTCCTCCTTCGGATCGCGCTTGCCTCGACGATTGGCTTCGGGATCCGGATTCGCGTAGGCTAGCATGGAAATCTTGTTGCCAAGTCCATCCTCGAAATCACCGGTCCAGGGGAGTGGACTCCCTTCGACGGGATTCGGCCCCGCCTCGCCACCTTCTGGCCACCACCAGCGTCCGTAGTAATTATTTACGATTGCCGGGCTAACGAAAGTTACTGGACCGTCCCTCCAATTCTCGATCCCATGCCGCGTTAGAACCGAAAGATGCTGATCGCCCGCCAAGTGGAAAGCCATCGCTTTACGCATTTCCTTCAACGCGTTTTTCCGACCCGTCTGAGGCCAGCCGTTGCTATCGAGGTCCGCCAGTAATCGATTCTCAAAACTCCCGTGCAAGTGAACCGCTCCGGCAAAGTTAGTCTGGGACAAAACGCACTTCATCTCCGCATCCGTCCAGTCCTCCGACCAATTATCGAGAAACGCGAGCTGCCGATCTCCCAGTAATTTGAGCCCCGGTACATCTACCGCTGAGCGTTTATAGGTCGGCTCGTTAATGTGGTCAGGCCGAGGGCCCATTGGAGGAATCTCGCCATTGGGTCCCGTCTTGAACTTCCGGTCTTCCAGGATGGCAAAATCGATCCCACCCACGTTGTAGCTTGTGTAATAAACTCCTATCCCCTGGGCGATGGGGGTCGCATCATAGGGATCGGGCAAGTGCCAGGTCTGACAACGCTCGACCATTCTCACATAGTCCGCGGGATAGAAGTAGCCCCCGTCATTACCAGCGATGATCTTTGCTTGCACGCCTCCCTCTCCCCACAGGTTTCCCTGGCCGATATCGTGATCATCAGTAATCGTCACCACCGGGCGGTCCTTAATGATTTCAGCAAACTGCTTGCCCCATAACAGCCAGCCCGCCGTGTGCTCGGTATGATCGTAGGTTTGGTCCCCAGCGAAAAAGAGCATGTCCGGATCCTGCTTTTTCAGATTCGCCACAATCGAATCCCGATCCCCCCGGTCCTGGTTGGAATTGCAGGAGAGGTTGCCAACAACGATTTCGTTTTTGCTTTTGTCATTCGCCCGAAGCACTCCTTCAAATTGCGCCTCCTCACCATGCCGCACGCGATACGGGACGCTCTTGCTCTCGTCCCAGCCATCTATCCGGAAATGGGCGGACCAGCCGAGTTCATAAATCAGTGCCGATGCCACTTGCTGCCATTCACCATCGATCAGCAACTCCAGACGCGCCTGGCGCGATTCGTCCGGATATAGCGGATACATTTGAGCGGTCATCTTGACTGTGCCTCGATCTATCGTGTAGATGGCAAACCCAACCACTTCGTCCCTCGGCACTTTGACCATCTCCAGCCAAGCTTTTCGATCCGTGTGGGTTTTCTCCCACCAACGACCATTGACAGCACTATCCAGATTCTCCCAGTCGGGACCAAAATCCGCTGACTGGAGAAACGAGAAACTTAGGGAAAATGTGAGCAGTAGGGAAAGGGCTTTCATGATTTGATTGGAGTCTAGTATTTAGGTATGCTCGCTACCCATCGAATTTGGACATCCGTGTCAAAGGAGATTCGAAAAACCATTCAAAAACCGCTTCGATTCACGACGGTGCAAACAAATGGGGGGAATCGTGTAAAAAAAGCTAAGGGGCTGAAGTAGCTAACGTTTAATGTTTTGTTCGTTTGTACCACTGTTTAAGCTGTCTGAGGAGCTGTTGATGGTTGCCTCCATTGAAGCGCCATTCGCAC
>Ga0255752_10001975_pt1 | contig 23324 bp, 17 predicted proteins | sample 011ome_25_FD_179952 | JGI IMG/M metagenome (GOLD analysis project Ga0255752, IMG submission 179952) | Coastal salt marsh microbial communities from the Groves Creek Marsh, Skidaway Island, Georgia - 011512CT metaG (version 2) | ecosystem: Environmental > Aquatic > Marine > Intertidal zone >... | reverse complement strand
GCTTTTATTAAAATCATAAGTGGCCAATAGTCTAGCATCGTCAACTTTAAGTGAACCGAACCCAGTAAGCAGAGGTGGGCCTTCCGCAAATGTAACAGGTCCAGAACCAAAACGATCAATGTTCCACCCATATTCCGGATTGTCATATCCCATAATGTTTTGTGCAGGGATATAAACATCATATGCAGTGTCAACTTGACCAACGTTTACACCGTTGAGCGAGATTAACGAATCGGCTGCCGGAACGTTGTTTTCCATCTTAGCGGTTTGAGAGTAATGTACTGCAAGAATACCAGTGCCATCCTGACGGTCGTACACGCCATGAACGTGAACCATTCCAAATCCAGCAACATCATATCTTTCACCTGTTTTCCAGTCGTGATTACCATATGTTGCTGTTGGAGAATTGCCGCCGTTCTTAAATTCAACTTCCGCAGCGTGTATCATGTACACACGGTCGCCAGTACTCTCCGGTGGTATCCTAGTATATCTCTTTTCGCCTGCCATTTATTTTTCCTTTATACGTCTAGGTCGACATACAATTTTGACAATTCGGTTCTTATCGTATTGTAATGACGCATCAGATCCATAGGTTTAATATCTTCCAACCCTTCAGTATTACCGGCATAAGGCAAAACTTTGTTAATAAATAGTTCAAAATATTCTACGGATTGGTCTAACTTTGCTTTAGCTTCTACATCTGTCATATATCATTCCTTATTCATAGTTAAAATAGAGGGGGAGATTCTCCCCCTCACATATTATATATAATCAATATTAAGCTGGATCGTCAAAGTTTCTCTCAAGAGGAGCAACTAATGAGATCGTAGCACCATTTTCATTAATTGCCGTTACAGCAGATTTTACATATTGTCCAGTATCTAGACCAATAGCAACCGCAACTACATCAATCGGGTTACCAGTTGTTCTACTTTCCTGTTCATTAGTATCATATCCATAAGTGAAGGAGAATGATGAACCTGCACCAGCCTGAGCTTCGTTAGGAATATTGTTACTAATACCTGTACCAACATCAGCACCTTGAGCATTCTGTACCTGTACAGCAGCATTAGTGCCAAAGTCATTACCACTTGGTGGCGCATTGTAGTACACATAGAATACAGAATCAGGATCAGCAGCCAAGTTAGTGTTAAAGTTCAACGTAACTGTTACAACACGTGGATATGTCAGCGTAGTAGCACCAGTGAAGGATGCATCAGAATACTCAGTAAACTGAACACTGTTCTGGTCAGTTGAAGCAAGCGAATCAACGAATACGCCAGGCTTTGTTACCAGAGTTGGACCAACGAATTCAACAAGCAGATCTGCAATCGCACCATTACGTTGTGAATCACCAGTAGCACCCTCGTTCAAAATACCTGTACGACGTAGTGCCCACTGACAGAATTCATAAACGTCTTGTGCCGACGTATTATTACCTGCATCAACAAATGGCGAACCAGCATTTGCGTGGTTGTCATTAGCATCAATGATAACATCAAACGCGTAGAACACAGACTGAATTTCACGCTCACCTTCATATGCAGCAATAGTTGCAGTAGAACCAGTTGTGTCTGAGAAATCTGCAGCTGTAGTTGAAGAAATATCACCAGATGCAGTTACTTTAAACCAACGACCAGGCGATCGTCCATCTCTGTAAACCTGACCTGTTGTTACTGCAGTGGTTGTACCCTGTGGAATTTCACCAACGATATCATAAGGTACACCAGCAGAAGCTTCGAGGTACAAGATCTGAATGTCATCGTATGGGTTAACATCAGCAGGTATAGCACCGTTCGAATCGATATCTGTATCAGCAGTTGTATCAATATCCAAGTCAACAGAATTCGATACTGGGAATCGGTATACAATCGATGTCATTGTCGTTACACCAATATCCTGCAAGTCAGCATCAGCGTAGATCTTACCACGTTCACGCACGAAGATCTTAAAGTTTCCTCGACGATCTGCAACAAGTGTAGCAGCACCAGCAGCTTCTGATGTACCAGCTTCTACTGTTGAAATAGATGTCGCAGTAGGAGTACCAGTGACAGTGAAAATGCCATCGTTATTGTCAGTGTTTGTTACTGTAATTGTATCACCATCTTTAAATACTGAAAGGTCAGTAGTAGTAGATGTAATTGTGTTAGAACCTGAGAATGCAATATCTACATCGCCGTTACCAGAAGCTGCAGTTGCATCAGCTCGTGCAAGAATTGCTACTGCTTCGTTAGCTGGACCAGTAAACGTAGTGTCAACAGTCGTTGCAACAGTTGATGCGCTTTGTACATAGTAAGGCTGGTCAACTTGGTCGACCAAAGATCCCAAAGTAATAATACCTGAGTAAATCTCTTTAGTGTACGAATCTTCTGTATCACGAACTGTCCATCCAGCGGTACGAAGAAGCTGTGAAGAAGTTGTGGTAAAATCCGCATCGATCTGAGTTGATTCAGAAGCGTTAGTAAATGGAGTACCAGAAACTACGATCTGAGTCTTAGTAGAAGAAGCTACAGTACCAGTAACACCAGAGTTTGATGAACCAGTAATAGTAATTGTATCACCAACTTCGTACTTACGAAAATCTACGGTAGTGTCTGTAGTATCAATTTGGTTTTGGTTAGTAATGGTAACACTTGCAGTTTGACTTACAGTTTGTGTTAGCGTTTGTGCATCATCTAGGTACCAACCATTCTGAATTTCGAACTGCTCGTTCGTAATTGAAAGCATTGGGAAGTCGAACTTAGTAATCGATTCTACGTTCTTCCATAAATACTTTAAAAATGAATAAAGTGCCTGACCAGTAATACCCGATCCTGCAAATTCAAAATTATTTCCTGATGATGCTTGGAAATAAATCTTTTTATTATTGCCGTCTACGACGATCTCACCGCCACCAGAACCACCGTTTGTGGTGTATACTCCGGTAGGAGACTCAGACACTTGATCAGCTAACGCATCGTTAGTTGTATTTGATCTTGGTGAAAGAGCATCGAGATCTGTATATAGCTTAGTTGAGTCTAAGTTTGACAGAGCCATTTAAATTTCCTCTTTATGTTAAAATTTTTATAACGAAGATATACTACTTACAGCTTATTTATAATATTTAATATTTTATATTTTTAGTCTGGATCAAGGTAATTTCTATCAATAATTTGTGAGACTAAAAGGCCACCGTCGCTTGTTCCCAGAGTTACATTCTGAGCATAGTGCTGATAATCAAAATTCATTACGACTATTTTTGCATTAATCGGAGCATCAGCTCCGGAGTATGTATAAGTTGCCTGAAATCTTCCTGCGTTATTAGGGTCACTGGCAATAGTTAAATTAGATACTCCTGTTGGCGAAGCGCCGATTGTTTCGACAGTAGCTAGCTGAGTTCCTGTGTCGCGATCAATAATATCGACCTCAGATTCATCAATAACATTACTTACTATAAAATTAACAGACTGAACAATTGATACTGTGCCAGGTCCGGTATTTCTATATGTCGGTGGGGTTATTCCAGCCGCAACATTAATTGTCAATGTTTGACCGCTGGCAACGTTAACAAGTATAGCTTCTGAGTCGCCAGCAGTCGATGTCGCATTATTCGCTACGCTTGTGCCGGCATATCCACTTACAACAGTATGATTCCAGCTACGCGATATTGATGCAGAAATTGTTCCAAGATCAACTGCATGACTTGTGTTATCGCCTGTAAATGAAAGATCATCAATATCGTTTAAATCCGCAACAGTCAACGCAATAGCTGCTGTCGTATTTGTAAATGCACAGCTTGTAAGTGTGCCACCACCTGTTGATATATCAACTTCGCCGGATTCATTAAATGTACAATTTGTTAAAGCACCAGTGACATTTGGAGTAGTGACACTATTAAATGTACAACCTGAAGCCGCAGTTGAAATATTTGCGGTTGTGATAGTACTCAGTACATTATTTGTAAACGTAGAAGATCCAGTGCTAAATGTAGTAATATCGTTAAAGTTAGCACGATTAATAGTATTATTAGTGCCGAATGTAATCGTTGTAATATTATTCATTGCTCCAGCAGTCATACTAAACGATGTCATGTTGCTCATATTGATAACAGAAGTAACTGTACCAGTAGTCTGAATGTTAGTACCATTAAAAACTGCGGTGCCAGTTCCGTTTAACTCATAATCATTTGATCCGTTATTTGTTTGAATAAACGTTAAACTTTCACCAGTACTATTTCCTGTAGTTGTGTCAATATCAATATCACCCTGAGCAAAAATAATTCCTTCATATACTAAAAGAACACCGAAATGATCGTCATTTGAAATATCGTATGCTTGTGCTTCTGTAAATAAAGTATCGCTTACTGTTGTTCCGTTTAAAGTAATACCATCACCAACCGAAGCACAATCTAAGAAGAAGTTATCTGTTGAACGAATGTTTACGTTCTGAACGTTTAGATTATATGATATATCTGATAAGTTATTTGTAGGTGCATTAAGAGTGCCTGCTTCTAAATCCATTGCAATAGCTACAAATGATTTAAAGTTAAGTGAAGAAGAAGCTGCGGTAAATTCTGATAGAATATCAAAATTAGCTGTACCTGTTGCACCATCATTTACGTCAATATCCAATGATGTAAGTACACTACCAATAATGGTATAGGTATTAAAAATAAGTTGAGATCCAGCCGGAACGTTATTAAGTGTTGACGTATATGTGATAGAGAGGTTTTCCTGTTTACGAGCAGCAATTACAATACACGATGTACCTTCGATTTGAGAATCGAAACTATCAAGGCCGTCGTTCGGACCGCCCCAACCAGTAGTAGTATCACCAGACCACCATTGAACCATTCGTTTATCGGCAGCATTTGTACTATAAGAAATAGCCATTAAGAACCTACCTCAGAGATCTCTTCATCGATAAGAACTTTAGCAGCTTCTAGTGCTTCTAATTCGGTGTTATGATCGATGACGGTAGTAATACCATCTTTGAGCATCTCAATTACATTGCCGTCAACCGTTATTCTTGTTCGATCTCTGCTCATTAGTTATACTCGTATGTTGCTCTGTCATCCCAGACTTTCACAAAATCTGCAGTATTATCAGCCCAGATGATTTCTAAGTCGTCACCCTGTTCGTAAACACGTTTAATACGCCACGTAGAGGCGTCTCTCGCGGTGCCTGGGACAGCTTCTCCAATATATGTATAATCACCGTCAGTATCAACCAATCTATCGTATTGTTGTTCCATACCTATTTGTAATCTCTCTATAATGTCGTTGAATGATTCAGAAACAAACTTCTGTTTTGTTTGGTCGAATATAAGAATTGCATCACCTTCTACTTGGTGTCTCTTCTTAAACTCAACATCATCGTTCTCTAAAATTCGAACTGAACCACCACCCGATGTTCCATTTCCCCAGCCCATCGAAACTTTCTGGCGTATTTCATTAATACTTTTTTCAACAGTTCTTCTGAATTCTTGTTCAAAAGATTTTATATAAGTATCATTGCCGGTAACTTTTTCATCGAGTTCTTTTTGAAAATTAACAATGTTTTTTGTTGTATCTGAAAAAAAGTCTTGTATTTCTTTTCGGATAGATTCTTCATCAGCATCAACACCAGCAGGCCCTTGAGGTCCAACCGGGCCAATCGGCCCTACAGGGCCCCGTTCGCCACGAGGTCCTCTTTCTCCATCATTGCCATCCTTGCCATCGATACCATCTTTTCCATTTTCGCCAGGTGGACCAGAAACTCCCTGTATTCCGAGGTCGCCTTGTTCACCTTTTTCACCACTAGGCCCGGCCGGACCAATTTCTCCGACATCACCTTTTGGTCCTTGAATTCCCGTTTCTCCACGAAGTCCAGTATCTCCAACGTCTCCTTTGAGACCTTGGTCACCCTTTTCGCCTTTCTCACCTTGCGGTCCCTGTTCGCCTTTTTCACCCTGATCTCCTTTATCACCAATAGGACCTTTTGGACCGATCGGGCCTATGTCGCCCCGTTCACCTTTTGGACCTATATATCCTCGTTCACCTTTAGCTCCTTCAGGGCCTTGTTTTCCATCAAGTCCATAAATACGCACTGGTTGTACATCTTCGATAACTTGAAATATTTTATCTTCAAGTTTATCTATTTTTTTATTCGTATATGCAATTGATGTCGCTAAATTTAAAGCTTCAGAAATTACATCCGATTTATTTTTCGTTTTTGCCATCACCAGTTCCTTCCACTAAACTATCAAAAAACTTAGTCATCGATTTTGCAAGATGTACTTGATCATCAGTTTCTTTTAAGTAAAACTCTTCAAAATCTATTTCGACAGATTCTTCTTGCGGAGCTGGCGTAACCGTTGCCTGGAAAGGTGCGGGTTTAGTTGTTTGCATTTCTTCGTCATCGTATTCACCACTGGATTCTTCTTTTTCAATTTCTTTATCCAATTCTTCTAGATCCTCTTCTGTAAACCGCAAGACATGCTTTTTAACGTAAGCTTTAGAAAAATATTTACCAACATATGGATCTATATCATTAAGAATCGACACTCTTTCTCGTAAAACTTCAGATTCTTTCATCTCTATAAAATGTGAATCCGAAACATAATCGTAGTAAATATCTTCCTTCAATTGTTTCCATTCTGATTTAGTGCACACGCCTTTTAGTAATAAATGAGTTTCCAACACTTTATCGAACAAATGTGAAAATCTCAATCGAAGACGATCGACAAACTTACTGAATTTAATTTCATCTCTAGAAATTTCTGAAGCGCGACCTAAAGAAAACCCGGCGTCAGATTCTAATCTTGAAACTGGAACATTCAAAGATTTATATAATTTTTTTTGAAAATATAAAACATCATCAATCTCACCTAAATTTTGACCGCCAGGGAGTGTAGAAATTTCAGTACCTCGGCCACCTTCTCTTCGGGGTAACCAGAAGTCTTCTAACATAGTTTGATAACGTCGGTCATCTCTAACTTCACCAGTATTAGCATCATACACCAATTTGTTTTTATATTTCTGCATAACATCACGTAAATACTGTTCAGCTTTCATTTTTGGTAAATTACCAACATCAATATAAAAAATGCGACGTTCTGGCGCCCGAGAAATACGGTATATAACCGTCGCGTCTTCTAACATTCTTAATTGATTTAATGGTTTGATTGCTTTGTGTAAATGTGATACAATATTCTGGCCAGTCTTATCGTGTATGCCTGAATGTATGTAACAAATAGAATCGGGTGCAATTTTCAATCCATTATTGGCATCTTTGGCAAAACCTTTTTCAGAATATAAAAAATATTCAACTGGTTTGTTGTATAACCGATCAGCAACACCAACTGATTTGGCGTTTTTTGGTAACTCTTTAACCTTACGTATTTTTCTTGGGTCTATATATCGAAGTTCTTTTAGCCCATTCCTTGGAGACTTTTCGTCAATAACCATATGGTAGTATAACTTTCCATCAACATACCATCGCCGGAAAATATCATATCCCATATTATTAAAATCCATAAGTTTCATTACATGACGAAACTCTTCACGAATTTTATTTTTAAATGATTCCGATTGTTTAATTTTATCCAAAACAATTTGAACTGGATAATCACTATCACCGTGTACAATTGTTTCGTTAACAACGTCGTCGATAGCCATATCGCATTCTGGTTGTGCTGCCATTTCTCGATATTTACGAATGATTTCTGTTTCGTTGCTGACCTTACCTTCTAAGTCGACATAGGTACCATAGACTCCACTGCCAGAAATTGCAATTGCAGCATCATCGTCTGTTGGAGGAACGAAAGATTTTAAAGCCGTAGACTCTGGTTCTTCCTTTCCAATTTTATATCCAAATAATGTAAACGCCATTTCAATATCCTATTTAATTGATTCTATTCCTTATTTATAATCTTACAAAACAGACAAACAAAAAAAAGGAGGATAAATCCTCCTTTTTATATAGCATAATAATTACTATTATATAACTAGAAGTTTTTCGTAGTAATACCTGAGTATTGGAACGTAACTGTAAACTCAGCAATCTGATCAAAATTATCGTAAGACAAATCCAACTGAGCAACCTCAGTAGGAAAAGCTTCATCTAGTCGATAACTTCTCAAATCAGCACCAGATACGTCGGTGTGTGTTACAGTAACCGTGCCGTAATAATCAGAATCGCCAGCACCACCAGTAAGATCATCCTGGCTAAAATCATATTTTTTAATATAATTGGTCCATGATTCCATACTCTTATGAACACCCATTGTTTCATCAGCAATAAATGTTACCTGCCATTCATTGAAGATTCTGTCGCCAGGGACTTTAAGTCTTCGGCCACCAATGTGCGGAATTTCTACAACGCCCATCGTAAATGATGGAATTGTGGTCGCTTTTGCTAGGTATCGAATATTCGCTGTGTCTCCACCCGTGCTCGGCGCCGCGACGGCCGGTATGGCCATCGTAACATAAAAGTTATTAGGCCGAGCCGCAACACCAAGGTTTGTTTTAAATGTATTTAAATCTAATGACATTATGGTTCCCCTTACGTGTAATCACTAGTTGTAAAATATTCATAGACCCAAGTCACAGTATACTCCTCAATTGCGTCAGTTGTGTCGTAGGACAAATCTATCGCACCAATTTCACTAATGAAACAATTTTGCAAAATATATGTTCGTATTGGATCTCCATCGTTATTGAGTTGTTCAATTTTAACGTCGCTTGTGTCTGAAGATCGATCACCCAAAGTAACATCAGTATAATCTGTTGTGTTGAACTTTTCTTGAAAATCTTCCAGAGCAGCTCGTACTTTAAATCCCTGATCACTGATCACGGTAGCTGTCCATTCTGCAAAAGTTCTATCCCCAGCAATTTTTAATCTTCGTCCTCGAAACGGAACTTCGATAACACCCAAAGTAGATGCGGGTAACGCGGCCGCTTTCGTTAGAAAGCCGGCCTGCGTTAACACGGCATCATTTGTGAATGCTGTTTTGTCATATGTCACTTGGAATAAATTCGAACGGGCGCCAACCCCGATAGCACTTCTTAACGATTGTAATGTTGACATTTTTATTTCTCCTTAATTGTTATCTATTAACCACCAATCTCAGCGAAACCAGCCGCACCAGCAACCGAAACAAAGTTGATCTGGATAAAGTTAATAGTACTAATCGGTTGAACAAAAATGTCACAAACAAATTCGTTAGCCTGAACCACAGAATCTGGGTTGTTAGTTTCATCACAGATGACCCTAAATTGATCAATTCCACGACCACCCTGAACAGACCGGAGGTATGAATTAACAATGTTGGTGAAAGAAGAACGAGTGGATGCTGTGTTTTGATCAAACAAAATGTCTCCAGCAGAATCACCAATCACTTCTTCGATTGTGATGAACAAACGACGGACATTGATGCGACTGAAAGCAGTTTTCTTGGCAGTGAAAGTCTTATCACCGAAAAGAACTGTTCCTCGACCAGGCTGTGAGAAGATTGGATTCACACCTAATTTGTAAAGTGTGTCTCTTTCACTTACGACAGGATTCCATGCCAACCGAACTGAATTCAGGATTCTACCAGCTTCATAACCAGCGGGAGAGAACCAAGGAGATGAGTTGTTGTCAACTCGTGCCATACAACCAGCAACATCAGCAGCACAAGGAACATATGCGTATACGTCGTTATAACGATCGTACATATATTTCCAGTTACAATCTGCAACAGCGTATGTTGAATTCGTGCAAGTTGCGACATATGTTGCAACATCAGCAGCTTCTGATCCAGCGTTACCAACAACATCAGCATATTCGGGTGAGAATACCGCAACACAATCTTTACGAGCTTCAGCAATTACGATTGCAGCGTTAACTACTGCCGCATCACCTTGGCCACAGACCAAGAAGTCTACAGTTAAGTTTTGTTTGTTTGCAAAAAATTCCATACCAGTAACACGTTCTGATGAACTGACTGCAGTACCTTCAGCACCACCATCAAGAGAATCTACATGAACTGATGCAACACCGCCATCGGCAAATGTTGTTCCAGCAGCTTCTGTTCCCCAGTTTGTAGACTGTTCGGCTACATCAGCAGTACCAGCCACAAACGTTCCTGTTGCACTGGTTTCGGCATTAACAACTGTAAATGTAGTTGAACCAACTGCGGTGATAACAAAAGTACCATTGTAACCTGCAGTGTCTGCGCCAGCTACTGTTACAGTCTCACCAACAACAAATGTGTGAGGAGCGTCTGTCGTGTATGTTGCGTCAGCAGGAACAGATGCACCGTCGACGGAAGTGACTGTTGCAGTTTTCGCAGCAACAGTAGCAACGTGATTACCCCAACGAATATATTGTGAAGTATTGTTGATTACGTTTTTGTAGTAGTTTGTGCCACCGTCGATCTTGCGAGCATCAGAAGCTTTAGATACCGACTCAAACTTCTCAAGAAGTGTGCCTGGCACACCAGTGATTTTTCCGTCTTCGTCAATAACAGCAACGTGAAGTTCGTCGTTAGAACCACCTAGAGCTGATACAAAATCAGAAGTGCCAGGAGCAACATCAAAGAACCCTTTGTATGGTGCAAAAGCTGCGTCGTCAAAACCAGCAGAACTTTCGCAGATAACTACTTTCAAAGAATTACCAAGAGCGCCGGCGTGTTTTGCGATCCAGTGACCAGCACCAGTTAAAGTTGCAGAAAGATACGCGTCGTCATTTTTTATTAAAGTACCAGACCCAGCTGAATCTGCGTTCAATGCGCCCGTTCCAGCAACACGTACTACATATTGTGATGCAGAATAAGCTAAATAACTTGATGCAGATAAAAAATCTACATTGTTTGTTAATGTTGGTTTACCAAATTTAGAAAGTAAGTCCGTCTCACTAGTTACTAAAGTTGCTTCATCAATTGGTCCCCAACTAAAAGCACCAACAGCAGCTGCTGTAGAAGTACCAATAGATCCAACTGAGGCTACCTGATCAGATTCGGTCAATTTAATGCCGGGTGATTGTAGGTTAATTGCCATTATTTTTCTCCTTCGTTAAGATTTTATAGTCGAAATACTCAAAATCATTTATATTACTTACCATTTATTTATAAAAATTCGTATTTTGAATTGTCATTGACGATTTGCCAATTTTGACCAGCACTGTCAGTGTATGTGTCATCTTCCATTCCGTTATTTATAATTCCAAAAGGCGCAACGTTTTGTTCTATCATATCAATTTGAGTTTTGTACATTTCTTGTCGAATATTAATATTGGTCAAGTCTTTAAAAAATGGATCAGAGAATAACCAAGAAAACAGCACCAAGGTCATGACAAGATCGTCATGATAACCATCGTCTGCCGCAAAACTGCCTTTTGATTGTATGAATGTTGATATTTCTGAAATGATTTCAGCGTCTGTTATTATAAGTTTTTTTTCTTCGACCAATGATTTAAATGTAGAACACCCAATCCTTTTAATCTTTTTATCAGTTTGTATCCCCATCTGTTGAGTTCCAGAGCTTCCAAACCCACTTGAGAGTTTTTGTCCTCGGCTACTTCGATTTACAAACAAAAGATTTTCATACTCATATTCATTATATAGTATATGCGCAACTTGTTCTGATGAGTTAATCTCTATTAATACAAATGCTTCGTTATATTTTTTTGCTAAATTGTGAATTACCGATGGATATAACAAAGGACTAATTCTATTATTCCTATATTTCACAGATATTTTAAAGGGAACTTCCGTAATATCAACCAAAGTAAATGCTGAATGATCACCACCAACGCCTTTAGCTGTATCAGCAACAATAACATATGTGTGATCTGGTTGTGGTTCTTCATATATGTCCAAACCATCTTGATGTGATATCGGTGGAATTGCAGACATCGAACCTATAACATCAGAATTGATTAATGTCAAGCTTGATCCAAGAAATTTACACAAAACTTCTTGATTATATTTCAAGTCGCCGAGCAATCTTTGTTGTTCTCTTGCCCAGTTTTCATCCCGGCCTGGAATCTCCCAGTAAGGTATAAAAAGATTTACAAACCCATTTCTATCGTTTTCTGCATCATTCCAGAATTTCCAGAAGTGATTATATCCAAGAGGTGTAGACGATAATAGAATTTTTGTTGTTTGACCAGCAGAAATTGTAGGATATACAGAGGTGAAAAAATCCTCGGCTACAGTATTTGGAATGATTGCCGCCTCATCAACATACAACATATTGACAGATCTACCACGAATAGCACTAGATGATGTTGCTGCAGTAAATACTTTAGAACCATTTTCTAATTCGATATCACCTTTGTTCCAAGTAGTAACCCCCTGTTGAAGCCACACAGGAAGGTGTTCGTACATAACTTGATACCGCGACAACACTTCTCTTGCTGCAGCGGCCTTGTTTGCGAGAATAGCTACCGTCCTACTGGGTGAAAATAAAGTATACCATAGAATGTATGCGGCCGAGGTTGTAGTCTTACCCTGTTGGCGACCTTCCATAAGAATAATACGACGATTGTCATTAATTACATTTATTTTATTTTTCTGACACTCGTATAAGTCAAATGGTTGCAGACCATTATCAAGTGTCACAATTTTACAGTAGTTTATGATGAAATAAATCGGATCCTTAGAACATTTTATATATTCTTCGATCTGTTCCTTTGTAAAATTGACAACAACCCCAGCAGCTTTTAAATTTTGGTTGCCCAAATATTGTGTGGTTGCCATATTATTTACCGATCAATTTTTGCAATTCTGCTGTACTACCTACAAAAAGTGTATTATTTACGTTAGTTACTCCAGATTTTTCTGCAACTTCTGTGTCTTTTTTAACATCTTTCACTTTTTTTGATAAATCTAACAAATCTTTGTTTGTGTCGGCAATAGTTTTGATCAATTGTCCCGCGACTTCGTAAGCTCTAGGACTTTCACCCTCTTTTGCAAGATACATAATATTTTCAATAACAGACTTGCCATTTTCAATTAAACCTTTTAAGTTGTTCCTAGCGTATTCGTAATCGTCTTCTACGTTGGAAACTTCTCTTGGTTGTTCGACCGGCATGACATCAATAATATTTTCATTTTCTGCTTGCCATTCGCTTGCCACTATAGTAGAATGACCGTGTAGCCTATCATCAGATGCATCAATTTCAAATATATCATTAAGTTTTTCGTCTACAGTCTTTTTCATTATGATACCGTTTCAGTTATGTTAAAAGAATTGTCCCCTGTATATGTATATTTAGATTCTTCGTCGCCGTCAGTATAAGAATCTACAAAATCATACGTAAAGTAAGCTACTTCAGCTGAAGTGATGTATTTTTGTGTTGATACTGGACCAAATAGATACCCTTTTACAGTGAAATCCAAATCCCAAGTAAGAATTCTGTTTGACTGGTAATCGCCTTCGTAAGTGTCGTCGGACGTAACATTGCCAAGTTCTATTGGAATGTCCAGTGTCGCATTAACATCCGGTAAAACTTTCATTGTTACAGTAAAGTCGGGCATAAAGAAAGGAACAATTTTTTCAACTAATTGCGTGCCATCTTCAGCATTTTTTGTTAGTATGCTGAGAGTAAAATTAAAATCATACGGAACAGGTGCAAACGTTTGCGGAAATGTTTTTGTATTTGGGTCTAAAGTGCCGTTAAATTTTGCGAACGAATTTAATTTTCTTGCTGGATTGTATCCCATGCTTGTCATAGCGAAACCTATCCTAGGTAGAATAGTCGAAACGGGTCTGTCAATACTTGGATCAGCTAAAACTCTTTCAATTTGTTTTTGTTTGGGCCCATATGAAACAGGAACATTTAGTGTTTGAGCTACTGCACCAAGACTATCAAACCTTTTTACTTGCATTTCGTTAAATATATTACCAAACATAATAATATATCTGCGCATAGTTCCGTGGTAAAAATCGTGTCCGAATATCATTTTTTAATTCCCAAATGGATTTGATTCAGAAAGGTCAAGAATATCATCGTCTGTTATCCTACTTTCGATAAATGCATTATCAGCTGTCACATCAGCGTCTTCCACTAATGGATTGATAGATGTGTCGGCACTCAAATCTGTTTCAATATCATCAAGTTCCGCAATATCTGTATCAATAACCTCACTAGAATACTCGTAACGATCAGCTTTGATTTCATATGTATATAATTTACCTAGTTGGAAAAACGTCTCAATCTTATCAACATATTTAATTTCATACATAAATCCAGCGACCGGCAAATAAATTAAATCACCCTCTCTAGGTCGCACGATGTCAGAATAATCATACGTCTGTTCTTTAATTAAATTATCATTATTCTCAAGGATTATGTTATGATTGTATTCTGTGAGAATAGATTCGGTCAAAGATTGTGTAAATCTTTTTTGTGCTACCGTAAATGTTATTGATTCATCTACTTGTAACCCAAACTTCGACAAAAACTCCTGTTGGCCAACAAACCCGTCGTAAGTTTTAATATACATTTCCATTTCAAGAGCATCGTCAAATTTTGTCAATGTATCTTCAGTATAAAGATAATCTAAGTTGATATGCGTTCTTGGTAAATAGTATGTATCAAGACCATAGATGCGAATCGCTTCTATAATTAAATCTTCTACTAGAGACTGTTCTTGAGCAACAACCGAGTATTGATTAAAGAATGCATTGCGGGCCATTAGGTTACCCCACCATATCGTTAACAGGTAATGAGTATGATGAGTTCATTTCTTCTTCCAACCGTGTCAATTCTTCAGAAGCTTCATCCCAAATTTTTTGGCCATTGAACACAACCTGACCAGGCATTTGAATTCCTTCAAACTTCTTTAAGTTTTCACCCCATTGTTTTTTAATGTGTGATGTTGCATATCTTTTTAACCAACGATCGTTCCAGACATCTGTGTATGTGTCGGGGTCGATAATTTCATAACACTCTAGGACGATATATTCACCAACACTTAACCTAGCACTCCAATCGGTATCGATATATACTTTGTCTGTGTGTCGATTGAATCTCAAACCTTGCATACCAACAAAAATCTCTTCCATTAATGCAATGTTTTGCATAGACATATAAAAGTTTGCTGCAGGCCCATAATTAAATGCAAACATATCATTTAACGACATTTGATATCTTATATTAAACATATTATTACTGGAAAATGAACTACCAATAGGTAAAACATTAGTTACTCCAATAATACTTTCCGGTAATGAAATGTATTTGTTGGTGATATCTTCTGCTGTGATTTCGCGAGAAAGATAAATCTTCCGTGTGCCGTCAAAGTGGTAGTCGTGATAGTATTCTAACGCAATTTCTACACAATCTTCGATCTGTTCGTCAGCCACATTTATCTCTAATAAAGGTGCGCCAAGTCTTCTTAGACAAAATTCTTTGAATTCTTCCCGTGTTGCAGGCTTGCTAATACTCATAGTTTTCCCATATTACATTAGAGTTTATCCTCTATTTATAATATGAGAAAACTTAAAGACGAATGTCTGTGCCTAGAATCCACTAGGCGTATGGTCTACGAATCGGTAAAGTAGCTGCCAGAAATCATGAAAAAACCCACGCCCGCACTATAACTAGGCACACTTGTTGTGTTGTTAGTTAAAAAATAGCCGGTAGTGCTGTTTAAAGAAATGTAACCATTGTCTGCGCCAGTAGTACGGTCATTATGGGTTGAAAAGAAAATGCCATAATTTTGTGAGGCGTTAGAAGATGCAAATGGAAGCCCGCTCCAACTTGCCTGCACTGCGGAAAATGTTGCTGATCCACCAGTATAGTATTGGAAAGAAACTTTGTTCCCTACTTTTTGGTAATATCCTAGAACTTGAGGCGAACCAGTCACGCCATTTATAGACATAGTCCACGTCCCTTCTTCGTAATCATTTAATACATTGCCAGTTGCCGTTCCGGAAGTCGCCGGCGAAGTCAAAGCACTAAAATCAATACCTTTACCGTCTGCAAATTGTAAATTTCCACTCGGATTAAACTGTGCGTGTTCTACTAAGGTAGTACTGCCAATTTGAGAACCACCAAAAACAATTCGCCCTGTGCCAGTATTAGGAAGACCATTACTAAAAGAAATATATCCACTAGGTCGTATAGGCTCCTCTTGATATGGAACATCGTTATCATATCCATAGTTACTAAAAATAGTACCCGACAGAGCCTGGCCAGTTACTGCAAAAGTAAGAGCGGCCTGATTAACCCCCAATGAAGTCCTCGTCCCCAATCTTAAAGCGGTGTGCGCATCCGTATAAGTTTCATCTAAAATACTTATATCCAATTTTGCATCATGTTGTATATCCGAAGTGCCAATACCAACATTGCCGCTTGAATCAATGCGCATGCGTTCTGTGTATGTTTCAGAACCTAAAGCACCTGAGTTTGTATAAACAATGAAATTTTCACCTGATGTTCCAATGGTGCTTCCAGTATTTGCTGATGTATTTTGAAACTCAAGATAACTAGAACCGGCTCTGACAAGAGTTTGTTTAACTTCTCCAGAAGCTGGGCTTGTGCCACTGCCAACAAGTAATTGGCCAGTGGTGGCGATGCGCATGCGTTCGCCCTCAGAACTACCATTCCAAGTCGTAAAAGTTAAATCTGCTCTGCCGTCTCCAGCATTTGTGCTAATAGCTTTTATTCTAGCGTTTGCTATTCCTGCAACACTTGCTCCAGCATCAGTCAGAAATGTAATTTGAGATTCATTACCTACAGTTGATGTCGCGTTGTTGTCTATGGTTAAAGTGGCGCCTCTGCCTCCTGCACTGGCTGCTTGCAAGTGTAAGGTTGATTCAACAGTCGAAGTACCAATCCCGACGTTGCCTGATGAACCATCAAAAGTTGCAATACGTTCTTGTTTACCATTTCCTACTATAAAATCTCTGTAACGTGAAGCTCCATCCTGATAGCCATTATAATTCATCCAAGTTGACCAAGAATCATTATCTTGGCTGTAACCACTATTATAAGTATTAGGTGCTGTTCCACTTATGTAACCATCACCAGTTGCACCAAATTTAACGTTCCCGCTTGAATCTATGCGCATGCGTTCTGCAGCACCAGCGCCACTGCCATAAAATGCCAAAGCGCCGCCAGTACCCCAAGAGATAGCTGCTGTGCCTGTTGTTCGCATATAAATCCCAGTGTCATGCGTTACAGTAGACGAACCTATTCTAATAATTTCAGAAGTAGATGCATCATTTTCAAGATGTAGCATAGTAGCAGGACTGTCAGTCCCAATTCCGACGCTGCCGCTTGTATCTATCCTTACTTTTTCCGTTGTATTAGTGAAAAACTGTAAGCTATTGTCTGAATGGTCATAAGTAACTCGACCAACAGCGTTTGAAGTATCACCGAACAATAGACCTGTAAGTGCGTTAGTTGATGTAGATGCAATCTGCAAAAAAGTGTTGCTAGAGCTAGATATTTCAACATTATATCTAGGCGAAGCCGTACCAATCCCTATTTTGCCGGAAAAAGTGGCATCCATCGCCTTGAAATTTTCAAGCGACACTTTCTCCATTTCATTTAATTTTGATCTGAGGTTTATTGCCGGTTTTGTTACTCTAACAGTCATTTTTAATCCTCTGCTATCAGACTATTACTAGCACTAATCGTACTAACAACAGCGGTTGTTGTGTTGTCTACCCGTCGCAATCCTTGGAAAACACTTCTACCACTCGATGTTCCCACATGAAGTAATCGTGTGGTGTCATCGTATGCAAGTGCTTTGACTGCATCTGACGTACCGTAAAGAGTTGCTTTCGCATTTTCTTGGAATAGGAACTTTTCGTCGTTGTACATCTTGGCGATTTGTTCAACGGTTGGCCCAGTGGCTGAAATTCTAAGCAAAGCTTGTTCAATGTCTGTAGACTGATTACTGGTGGCAGTAGCTGCACCAATTGCAAGTACTGCACTTGCACTTGTGTGGTCAGTTGCCATTGTTGTTGTACCTACAAGTTTACTGTTAATGTAAATTTTAACATCTGTTCCTGTCCGGACAACACAATATTGGAACCACTGTCCAACTTGAATAACGTTTGGGGGGTTTGTCTGTAATGAAGAACCTCCGGAATCTGTTAGGTAAAAACCAAGACAGTTTTCTTGGCCACCAACACCAGCCGGTCCTCTAACAAAAACTCCAAACTGATTATTTCCAGTCCCCTCATCTCGAATGACTAGATTCGCGTAGGTTGTATCTTCATTTAATTTTGCCCAACCAATTATAGAAAAATCACCAGTACCAAAGTTTAAATCTGAATTGTGAGGTTGTATTAAATATCCTTGATCGAAGTTGAAAGACACAAGGTCAGATCCGGGCAACAAAGGAACTTTTTGAATTGTGTCGAATCTTTGGAGACCTTTGCCGTTCACGCTGCGATCTTCTTCTGCGAGGCGAACTGAGATGTTGTCTACTTGGGATGTGCCAGGGTAGTTAAAATTTAATACGCTTACATAAGTAGTTGAAGCCGTTGCAACAAAGGTAGCGGCTTCGTCTGTTGAAATATTTTGAGATTGATAGATAGTATTATCGCCCGAAGAAATTCCTATTTGAAGTATACTGTTATTGGCTATCCGTGTTATTGATGCAACATATGTTTTGCCAACGACTGTAGCAAACGATTGAGTTATCCATCCTGAATTTGAACCATCTACTGACGTTAGATTTACATATCCACTTGCGTTCCAAGATACAGATCCTGTGCCTGTAGATCTGTCCGTCCACCCACTAACATCAGTATCAAACGTTCCGTTCGTCACTAACTCTGTACCATATATTTCAGAAGCTAAAGACACAGAAATATTATCAAACTCAGCGTAGGAAAATTCTCCAGCACCTAAGAGGTAAAGACTTAAATAAGTTGTTGTGCTGGTTGCGAAAAAAGTTAATGTTGTGTGTGAATCGACAGCGAGACCGCCAGGCGAATCTGTTAACTCTGTTCCCCCCTGTGTTGTGCCAACAGAAAGTTTATAATTAACTGTGTCATAATATCCGTCATATGTAACAGTATAAGTTTCACCTATGACGGTCGAAATTTGTTGATATGCATAGGGTGAAGTTGGACCATTACTTTCTAAACGCAACCGATTGCCTTCATCCGTCGAGGTCAAACTTAGTACGGCCCCACCAGCGGCCGTCCAACCTGAAGTGTCAGTGTCAAAATGTCCGTTGGTGACCAAGTCCAAACCGTCTGTATATTTTTGTGATAGAGTGGCTAACTTGATATCGCCGTGCATCCAACCTGTGTTGTAGTTGGAGGTGATGTGAGTAAACAAACTGTCAGCTTTGTTGGCAGTATTATTATAGAGATGAGCAAAACCATAGTTATATGTACCTGAACCTATAGCGTAATTATCATCATCCATTCCAACTAAGTCGGGATTGTTTACACGATTTAATCGTGGGACTGAATGTTCTGAGTATTCTTGATCTGCTGTAAATCCGTCTGATGTAGGGATAGAAAGTTGCACGTATGTTCTATCACCAATATCAGAATTAAAGTCAGTTCGGTTGTAGATCAGTGAGTGGTTCTGTGTAAATCCTACACTATTAATTGCTACTATTAATGAACTATTAACAATCGTCCCATCATCCTTAATCACACTCACACCACCATCAGTCGCTACAGCAATAGTTGGTACAGGCAAACCTGTGACGGAATCAATTGGTGCACTGGGAAGGACAGTCATTGCGACATCGTTATGTTGGTTATTAACAGTAACCCTTGATGTATCTACTTTTCCCCAACCGTTGCCATTGTTTCTGCCAGATATATCACCTAATAAAGTGTTAGTTCCTGATGTTCCGTTACCAACAGCAGAATCTTTTATAAAATTTATTTCTACTGAACCGCCAGCAGTAGTCTTACCTACTATTAAATGCCCATTCAGCATATATACAGACGTACAATTACCAAAAGACCAAAGCATATTCACTGTAGTTTGAGTGGTGCCGGCGCCTTCTTCAAACACCATCCACATAGGAAGATCCGGATCATCACCATCGTAAATCGTAACAGTATCAGTCTCAGCCACAATCACAGCAACTGAAGGGAACTCTTTACGAGAACCCCTTGTTGCAGTATTCAACGTCTCGTTGTACCAACTGACGTCTTGAGTTCGATTTCTCCATGCACCACCACCACTGTCTTTACTTGTGTCATAAACAAAGACATCCACTGCAGTATCACTAAGGCTTTTAGTGAAAGCACTAACATTAAATTCTGGTGTTACTACATTCTTAGACAATGTAATATCTTCACCAACGGTTAGGTCGCTTCCGAATAATGCTAAGTCTTGAGTGTTACTCATTTTATGTTCCTGAAGTTTGTATTAGTGTATTTATAACTACTCTGACGACTGTGATGCCGCATATGCAGCTTTAACTTCATCTGTCCACAACGCTGTTGCGATTGCTTGTACTTCTGCGGATTCTCCCGTAACATCTTGGTCTGGGGAAAGAACGTGACGATGGAAAGATCGTGAAATCTCTACGCCATCTCGTTCGATGATTGTTGCAGTTCGTACTTGAATGTGTTTATGGTCTCCGACGATTTCAATTTTGTCTTCGACTGTTCTTTCTGTTAATGCCATAGTTTTTCTCCTTTAGTTTTAGTCCGTCTCAAGAGTCCACTTGAGATAATTAAGTTGTAAAATACGTGAGACTTAATCTCAGTTCTCCGGTTCCCATAATCGCCGCAGTAATAGTGTTTATCGCAGTTGCAGTAGAACTCGTTAAGCCGTACAAACCCATATAAGTTGTGTTGTTTTCAGCACCAACAGTCATGCTATTTACACCGCTAGAAAAGCCGTTGAAGTACCCTATATTGCCATTTGCTTCTAAACCTGTTGGAGAGAGTAAGTCTGCTACTGTAAAAGGCAGTCCTAGAATATATATGTTGCCACTACCGCTGTTTGTGTTTGAAACATCTATTTCTGCATTTACCGTTACTAAGCGCCCGACTTTTGTATAAGAACCTCCAGCTTCAAGTAAAGTTGCCGCTGTTCCAGTCGGCGTTCCATAATTAATAGCGGCAGTCCACGTCCCTTCTTCGTAACTATCTAACGTGTTGCTTGAAGAAGTACCAGTGCCACCAGCGTCACCGTAGACAACACCGCCTGACAGGTAGAGGTCTTTCCAGCGAAAAGAAGGCAGTCCGATGCTACCTTGACCGTCTAAAGGTCCAGAGGTGTCCGCCGGTAGAATTGCGGTTTCCGAATTGTCAGTTGCTGCGTTAAATCCGTCACCGTTTACATTGCGTACACCGCCTGACAGGTATAGGTCTTTGAATCTTGCGAGAGACGAACCTAAATCAGTTGTAGCGTCTAAATTACTTCTAGCTACGTTTACTGGTATAACTGAAGCCATGGCTGACCTTACTCGTAGACCACCACCACTATCTGCCATTAGACAAATTTCACCACCTTGAGTAGCAATACTACCGACTTCTGCGCCGTCTGATTTAATTGAGACAACCGTTCCGTCCGGACTTGTACCCCAGCGATTAAATACAGCAACAGTCCCGTTTTCTCTGGCCACCTGAACGTCTTGACCAGCAATGTATGTAAAACCTTCTTCTGTTGTACTTGAACCTACCGCCGTAGAAGTAGTCCCAACCAACAAGTTGCCGCTTGCATCGAGCGTCATTGTCGGAGTGGCGGCGGTATGCCATTTGTAAATCTGATTGTCGCTTGTATCTATACTGATTTGATAACCATTAGATACGCCGCCAATAGCACCAATTAAATATTCAGCACCTACTCCTGAAGTTATAACAGAAACAAAATCACCAGTGCCTTTAACACTAAAACTACCTATTTCTTGATAAGAAGTTCCACCCACCAACAAGTTGCCGCTTGAATCAATGCGCATGCGTTCTGTTAAAGAGGCATCAAAAGCAGTAGAAAAAGTAAGTATTCCTTCGTTTGCAGAAGCACCAGAACCTTCTTTTGTTCCAGTAATTCTTGCTAGGCTTCCGTTGCCGTTTTCAAAATCAATATGACCTACGTTTTCCCCAGCATTAAAAAGTTTAAGGTATGTTGTGTCTGAAGAACTGTTAGTTGCCGCTTGTATTTCTAAGGGACTATCAGGCAAACCCGTCCCAATCCCGACGTTGCCACCGCCTAATAACGTCATAACAGTAGAAGGCGTTGCGAAAGGGTCTGTGCCTCTCACTTTAAAGTCTAAAGCCGATGCTTCAGCAGCTCCACCTGCGGGTTGGTAGGATGTTATATGTGAAACTTGAGAAGCTGATCCACTTGTGTTTGTTCCAATCAGCCTTATGGTAGAACCTACGCTTGTTCCGCTTTCTTCTATGACTAATTTACCATTTGTAGGCAAAGCCGTACCAATCCCGACGTTGCCTTCTCCAGTGATAACCATTCTGTCAAAAGTTTCACTTTTTGCGACATTGCCTGAAGTTTCTTCAGCGAATCCTTCATAACCAGTAGCTGCAATTGTAAATTGTGTGTTACTATCTACACCAGTTACGGCAAAATCTTCATTGAAGTTTGTAGTACTTTGAATAGTAACATAGTCGCCAACTTCTACGCCAAGACCCACAGAGGCTGTGTGAATAACTGTAATTGTAGTTGCGTCTGCTGAAATACTGGTGATAGAACTATCGGATCGATCCGACAAAGAGAATCTGAAATCAGTTTGAAATTCATCGGCGTTTTCTGTGTATGCTTTAATTCTACCTCTCGACGAAGCATTTCCACCGCTGGTTGCCGGCGGCGACTCGGTGTCAAAAAACAAAATTGAACTACCACCAGAACCAAAGTCTGATCTTTCAGTTTGGAGTGTCAACAAATCAGTTTGTGCTGAGGAGCCCCCTTGTCCGTCAAAAATGTGTAAGAGTGATGTGGGGTTATCTGTTTTGATGCCTACCCTACCCTGACTATCGATGCGCATGCGTTCTGCTGAATTTGCATTATCATAAATTGCAAACTGATTGGTGCCCTGCGTTGTGAATAGCGTAAAGTCCGCGCTGGCGTCCCCTTTTAATCTAAACCCAGAGCTTGTTCCAGTCCCTGTTGTTTCAGACATTACATAGTTTGTCGAAGAACCAGAGACATGAAGCGGAAATGATGGACTCGTGCCAATCCCGACGTTACCGCTAGCTTCAATGCGCATGGCTTCTGTAGGAACACCTGCTCCTGCCGCAGCAGTATTAAATGTGATAACACCGTCGGAACTCCGCCCTAAACTAATAGATGCCGTGCCTTTAGTTGCATCACTGACCTGAGCAGTCCCAGAAAAATAGTTGTTATATCTAAGAAAAATTTGGGTATCGGCAGAACCAATAGAGAAACCAGCGACAGATGATGTAGCGCCTATTGCAAAGT
>Ga0255752_10001974_pt1 | contig 23325 bp, 22 predicted proteins | sample 011ome_25_FD_179952 | JGI IMG/M metagenome (GOLD analysis project Ga0255752, IMG submission 179952) | Coastal salt marsh microbial communities from the Groves Creek Marsh, Skidaway Island, Georgia - 011512CT metaG (version 2) | ecosystem: Environmental > Aquatic > Marine > Intertidal zone >... | reverse complement strand
ATATTTTCAAAATGACTTGGTCTATATTTTTCAACCCATGGAATCGTATCTGTATTTTCCGAAGACATTATTATGTATAGTGAATAGACATTTCTGTTATATAGTTTTCATAAAACATAATAAAATTGAATACGAATCGATATAGATACGTTACATCATACTACCTTACTATTATGAACACCTCGAACGGCTACTTAAAATTGTGGATTGGTCCCATGTTTTCAGGTAAAACTACACATCTTATTCAAGCTTATAAAGAATATGTATATATCGGGAAAAAGGTTGCTGTTATCAATTTCGACCAAGACACGCGATATCATGAAACGATGTTGTCTACGCACGACAAAACCATGATACCTTGTATACAAGCGCATAAATTAGAGAATGTTATGAAAGATTTGGAAGCCGCGGATGTTATCCTGATTAACGAGGGACAGTTTTTCGAAGATATTCTTGAAGTCGTAATTAATTTAGTTGAAGATAAACATAAAACAGTATGTATATCTGCATTAGACGGGGATTTTAAGCGTCAAAAATTCGGGCGTGTATTGGATTTAATACCATATAGTGATATAACTACACGATTATCTGCACTGTGTGCACAATGTAAAGATGGGACCCGTGCTCCGTTTTCACATAGAGTAACATCCGAAACAGAACAGGTAAGTATCGGTTCGGAAAATTATATACCCGTATGTAGGAAATGTTATCAAAAATCAAATGCTAACACCCATGTGAATGCCGCGCCAATCTGCGATAAGAGTAACGTATAACCTATAAATTGTCTATTTTCATATCGTCTTCTCTTGATCTCTTTGTTTTTTTTAATATATCCAATTTTCGAGTCTTGCTATCAAACAGGCTCATCGTGTTGCATACATTCGTTTGTAAACTACAACTTGCTTCTCGTTTACGTGTTTTATAACGGTCCAATGCATCTTCATAATCATCATCGTCTTCGTAATCATCTTCATTCGGAGCCATTCCTACCTCTAGTTCCAGTTTTCGAGCGAACTCGGTTTTTAATGGAAAGAATGATTTATTTATTGCGTGACCTATACGGGCTCCTGCTTTTTCAAAACCATCCACATATTTTATGAATTCTGCCTCTCCGTATAATTGGCGATTTTCATCTTTCCTCTTCTCCTTTACATAATGAACTCCGTTCTTTATGTCTGTCGTTTGTATAAAATTCATATATTGAGGATTTTCTTCCAAACATTTAAACATGATATTGTAAACATTTGAAGCCAAGCATGTTTGATTATTTGCTATACTTCTATAATTCTCAATGAAAAAGTCCGTGCAACGTTTCACATATCTATCTGTGAAATCGTGGATTGATTCTGCATCTTTACACGTGTTCGTTAAATAGAAATTCAATGTATTATTTGTCGTATTGTTTGTTGTATTTCCCATCTGAGGAATTACTTCAATCACTTTATTCACTAATGCCTGATTTCCTTTTGCTAATTCCTTATTCCCCCTTGCGGTCTCTTTCAATATTTCACGTGTATTTTCTTGATTCTGCATCTGTATTTCTTGGTATTTTTCCATCATTAACATGAACATCGATTTCATTTCACTTTTCTCCTCTCTCTCCGCATTCAACTCTTCAACTAGTTTATCGATTATACCATCCTTTGTTTGTCGACGAGGCGATTTGTCCGATATTGTTAATTGATTATCACATTTTTTCATATGTTTCCACAATCCCGACCTTGTCTTAAAACGTCTGTTGCATTTTTTACATAACGGTTCGACTTTTGGCGTTTTATTGTTTCCTTCAATATTGGAAACGTGCTTATTCGTTCGTATATGACGGTCATAATCACTTTTCTTACCGCATATGAAGTTACAATGTTCACATGCAAACTTCATGGCGTTATTTAACGTATTGTTCGTTTCCATATGTTTCCAAATGCGTTCTATACTATGGAAACACATAAAACGCCTAAAGTTTTCCGCGATTTTTCGTTTTTTTTGTGTGCAGTCAATTATTATAGTGCTAATCAGAAATGACTGCATTTACATCATAAATGCTATTTTCAGTTTTCTTGAAAAAATTCTTTTTCTAATTATCCTATTTTGGAACTTTTTAAAAAGTTCCATTATGACAAACTTTCAACTCTTTTTATTTTATAGTTTTTTAGAACTTTGTGGGATAAAAGTTCCCATATTATAGAATATTGTAGTTCTAGAAAATTGTTGAATTTATACAATTAATAAATCATATAAACATTTGAGACTATTTTTTGCATTATTAGAAGTAGTATGCCTCGTCCAAAGAAACAGTTAGATACTGTGAAATCTGAAAAAACTAGTAATATTACTATGAACATTGAAGAAGTCGCTGCTCCACCTGAACCTAAAAAAAGGGGTCGAAAACCAAAGGGGGGGAAACTTATTGTAAAAGATACGATAGACACTCAAGTTGAAGCACCACCGACAAATGTTATTCTTCATTTAAAATGTTCACTTAAAGACGTTGAAATGAATAATACAGATAATCCCATTGGAATAACAAACCCTTTAACGTATGACGCGGCAATACCACCCTCAATTGTAGCATATGAGTCTGTTGAATCCGATTCGCGTTTTGCTCGTTTTTTGGAAGACGATAATAAACCAATTGATATAACCAAAACTGCGTATAACGAAACACAAGATGAATCTAAACAAAAATATGGAACGAATAATACCGTTTGTTCGAAATGCAGTGAAAATCTTAACTCGGAAACACAATTCCATAGTCCTGAAGTCGATAACGTCAATGTGAAAGATTTGAATGATAAACTCAAGCGACTCAAAATTAATTTATATCGCAATACAATGGACGAAAAGCAATCGGCGTGTTTTTGGTGCACATATGATTACGACAATCAATCATGTTATATACCAAAATATGAAAGCGATGGGAAAATATATGGATATGGTTCGTTTTGTCGCCCAGAATGTGCAGTGGGACACCTTATGAAAGAACCATTAGATGATTCGACTAAATTTGAACGGTATCATTTATTGAATCGCGTTTATGGTAAGGTTTATGGATATAAGAATAATATTAAACCTGCACCTGACCCACATTATATGTTAGACAAGTTTTATGGAAATTTAACCATTAAAGAATATCGGAAATTATTACAAAGTGAACGTATGTTATTGGTTATAGACAGTCCACTTACGCGCATTTTACCTGAATTACATGAAGATACTGACGATTTTATAGCAGGAGTTTATGGCGGCGATAAAGGGAGTGCAACGCAAGCAGGGGGTGTATATAAAGTAAAACGTCAGAGTGAAAAGCAACCAGGTATGAGTAAAGCAACTATAATGAAGGAAAAATTCGGATTTTCCGCATAATCAGTAAAACTATTTTGAAATTTTTACTGATTAAATTTGATTTAATAATGGCGCATTATCACACCATTTTGTCCACATAACTCCGCTATTTCCTTTCCATTCGTAGGAAACTGCATTTTTCTGAATGTATGTATATGCATCTATTTCTTCGTTATTTTCCGCGACACTTGGATATTTATCTAATACAATAATTTTTGTAATATTTAACTCTTCTATCGACTCGTTTTTATATAGTCTTGACGAATTAGTTGATAATTCGTTATGTAATACATCGCATGTATTAATAAATTTTTCATATGTGGATGGATATAAGTGGGCGCAATAAATATCTTTTTGGTAAAATAATACACCAGGATTTATTTCTTCGTTTGTTATAGATTTCAAATCTACAAAGGCTCTTTTATATGTAGCATAATAATAAGTATTGATTGGTTCGTCGTAACATGAGGTAAATATACAAGATAGCATGTTAAGTAATCATATAGTATATATATATTATTTTTATAAGTAATAAAGTAATCGTATATAAAATTGAAAGTGCTTAGAGATTTTGTATGAATAGTATCAAATCGAATTATCGTATTATCGAAAATGAGTTCTAATGAAATGAAACAGTTGCGCGCAAATTTTAACCATATTAAGGATTTACCGTTTGTTAAAAAGTTGTCCAAAAAGGTTGCGACACTTAATGATGAAAACAAAATTCTTAGGCGGGTCATTTTACAACTGGGTCGCTCATTGGATATTCCAGAACCAGTCCATAAATATGTGCATATTAAAACAGAACCGGGTGTTGCTGATATAAATGCATCACAAGATGTTATTGAATTAGACTCGTCCGATGGTGAGCATATTCACTATAAAATCGAGGAGGACGAATCAGATTGTATAGATGGGTGCGCCGATTCATTTGAATGTGACGATTGTAATGCGAATGGACATAATTGTTTTGAAAATCTAGGTTTATCTCAAAATGAGGCGGGTGTTTATATGGATTTGGGTCAACCTGACCGATGTGAAGATTGTTTTCAAAAATGGACAAATAGTGATGATGCAAGTGAATATTTGAAACAGGTTAATGACGATACAGAACAAAAGGAGGAGTCTGGTGAAGAAGAAGAAGAAGAGGAGTCGGGTGAAGATGAGGAAGAGGAAGTAGAGGAGTCTGGTGAAGAGGAAGAGGAAGAGGAAGTAGAGGAGTCTGGTGAAGAAGAAGAAGAGGAAGAGGAAGTAGAGGAGTCTGGTGAAGAAGAAGAAGAGGAAGAGGAAGTAGAGGAGTCGGGTGAAGAGGAGGAAGAGGAAGTAGAGGAGTCTGGTGAAGAGGAGGAGGAAGAGGAAGTAGAGGAATCCGATGAAGAGGAGGAGGAGCAAGATGAAGGATTAGAACATCTAATAAAAGAGGATGAATCGAGACTATACCTGTTTAAAAGGTTGGAAGAGGTTGAAGTAGAGGAAGAGGAAGCCGAGGAGGAAGAAGAAGAGGAAGAGGAAGCCGAGGAGGAAGAAGAAGAGGAAGAGGAAGTAGAGGAGTCTGGTGAAGAGGAGGAAGAAATCGAAGTTGAAGAAGAGGAGGAGGTATATGAAATTACAATTAAGGGGACAAAGTATTTTACAACGAATGAGAAAAATGGGGATATATATAGTATTGATTCAGATGGAGACCCATGCGATGTTGTAGGTAAATTCGTGAATGGACGTCAACAATTTAATTAAATAATATACCATCGGAGATTGAATAAAAAATAATATTATAATATTTTATTTTTTATTAAATTTGATTTATTCGTCGTTTGTAATGCTTGCATTATCAACACTCTTAACGCTTTTAATACTCTTTATATCTTCCGAATTCTTCTTCTTATATTGTTTTTTATCCTTTTTCCGTTTTTTTCGTGTCGCTCTTTTCATTTGTTCAGGTTGCCAACCACCAGTTTGTTTACCAAGTTTACGTTGTGTTCGTTTTTTGTTTGATTTATTGTTTTGTTTCAACACTTTCATATCGAATACAATTGAAGGTATATATAATAACGCAGGATTTTTATCATCGGATAAATCTTGTAATTCCAAATATTTGTTTGATAACATAGTATTTTTATACGGACATTTAATTGCATCAATATTATCTTTATTCAGTTCGCCCTTTATTAAATTGAAACTTACAAACGTATCGTAGATTTTTTTAGAAGCTATTCCGAATAAATCTGTTTGTTCTTCTTTATTGGAAGATTCGTTATTTTCGATTACAGTCATAACTCCTGTTTTTAGCTTCTCGATAGACGCCTTATTGTTAAATAGGCTCTTATCAAAATTATCCTCTTTTTTCATATCATGTATAAATTGAATAAAATCAAAAAAGTCGTCGTTTGTTAACTGTTTAAATGCATTTTCTAATTGGTTGTTCGAATACATTCTCATAGGAGGTGTAATTTTTTTGATTCTGTTGAAAAATTCATTAATTTCGTTCATTTTTTGCAATTTATCTGTAGCAATTTCTTCGTCGGCATCGTCTTTAAATTGAGATTTCTTTTCGTTTTTTTTCATTCTTTTTTTTAATTCGGTTAGGTCATTTAAAATAATCAATTGTTTCTCAATAATTGTGGATTCAAATATGGATTTCATCATTTCAGTGAATCCATCAATACTTGTGAATGTAGGAGGTAACCAAAATGATGCAGAAGTTTCTTTTGAACCAATATAATTTAAATTAGCTATTTTTAAAAAGTTGATTTCGACGGAATTTTGATCAGAAACATTTTTTAATTTGTCTAAATAGGGTTTTAATAAACTTCTAGGAAGTGATAATTGTCGATTCTCTGCTAATTTCTCGATATATGTGTTGTATTCTTTAGTGTTCAACGTTTCTTGTAATTTGGTAAATTTTGTATCGAAAGCCTTCTTAAATGTATCATCTAATTTTTTTTTTTCAGCGGTTAACTTATTTATTTTATTCGTTCTCCACTGTTTAAATGCAAACAATGTTTTAAATGTGGTGTCAAAGATTGTATCGTTAAGTAAATCATTCACATGCGTAACCGATAGCAATGTATATAGGGTTCCGTTAATTGTAAAATAGCAATATTTATCAGAGGTTGTTGATACAATGTTTTTAATCATATCAATCACAGATGTCCCATCGCTTTGTGAATTGGAAGCAACACGAGTTATATTTTCACTAAATGTGTTATGTATATTATGTTTAACGGGGAATGTTGTGCACATTAATAATTTCATCATCGCATTGAAGTTGAAATCTGAATTGCGTATCCGCGCCTCTCTATCTGACGTTTTACTTCTGTCAAGGTATCTCTTGAATTTTTTTTTGTTAAAAAATGCGTCTAATAAATCTGGTCTGGACAGTTTGCTTAACTTATCGATATTTAACTGAGAAGTATCGGTGAAATACGGATATTCACTATCGGCTGTTGTTTTACCCCCTTTCATACCTTCTTCGCCAGGTGCGTCTTTATTTTCAAGATTCTGGTTATCACCTGGTAAATAAAACATACTGCGGGTTAGTTTTTGTTCGGTATCGGGTGAAGCATTCGAGTTGAAACGAATCTCAATATTTTGAATACCGATGCCCTCTTTTTGTAATATTTTATCATCCATGTTTACTTATATTACTGCTATATAATCTACTAGGTAATTTTGAAGAATAATTTACCTAGTAGATTCTGATACCCGAATTACATTTGACTAGTGTAGTAATTTGAGTAAAAATCGTCCCTTTCTTTAAATGTGTTCTGTTCCTTTGCCCTTTTCAATACTTCAGTTGCTTTTTTGACTTCTTCTTCGCCAATTAAACTGTCTGTATTGCTACTAGAATCGGGTTTTGTTGCAGAACTATTATTATTATTATTATTTTGCGTTGGAGGCATACCAGGGATATTTTGTGTAATATCGTTATCTTTTTGCTCTTCTGAAATTTGTGTGTGATATTCCGTGAATGAAACGGGTAAAACGCAATAGCTACTGTCTTCGTTAAATAACACGTCCATAATAATTGTGAATACAATGGCGACAGTTAATGCGATATAAATATCTCGGGTCCCCATCCATGCAATAGTGAATATGAGAATTTGACGACTAAATGTATATTTCAAATAGGCTTCCACTGATTTACTCAATTTGATTGTTACGAATCTCGATGAAATATTTAACATTATAATCATAAATCCTGCGAAAATTTTGCTACCATTCAACATAGTTACATTAGAGTGTATAGTTTGCAATGCATTTTTAATATATTTTGATACAGAGTTTTGTTTGCCTTTATTTTGTTTAACCATAAATGTGGTATATATCATGTATGGATAAAAAAGGTTTTACATCAATGTTGACGGACTTGAAGACATAGAACTATGTGCATATGGAGGACGATAATCTTCGCTAAACCATGTGTTCCATATTTTTAGCACCCAATCGCTGGATAATTTTGGAAATGATAATTCTTCTTCTGATGATAATCGCGCATCAATCGATATACCGCATTTTTTGTCGCACGGGTTACATGGTTTATCTGTGAAGCTCATATTTGGAAAAATGTGTGGTGCATTTTCATTTTTAACGGATTTGTTTTTAAATTGAAGTTGTCCATCTTTGCATTGTTCTTCGCGGAAGTTAGTAATATTTGTGGATTCCTGATTAATAAAATTTTCTGTGTATAGGCGTCCTGTTAACATACAAGAATCGAGCTCACAACATTTCTCTAAAAATTCCATTTGGTAGTAATAAATAACAAGAATGCAAACCATGATTCCGTATTTCACATCAAGTAGAGTATAAAATAAAATGACTAATATTGAAACAAACCGTCCCAACGGTTGAAGACTACATGCATATGTCTCATCGGGAAAGGCTAAAAATGTGTAGAAAAAGATGAGTGGTAGTAATTGCGCGAGAGCTTTATTCATATTTAGGTCTATTATATTATGAGATAATTGATAGCAACCTATAACCCCTCTCTTTTAAAAAGACGTTGTTTTGATGAGGATAAATTTCTACGTATTTTTTAAGTAAAAATCTAAAAAAATAATAATGTCTTTAGTAACATCGGCATCTGCATGGATAAATGAAGAAAATGGACCGAAAAAACGAACTCCCACGATGCGCCGTACTGTTCGAAAATCACTAACTGATGAACCATCTTCTACATTGAATACACCTATTGTAATCGAAAAAGGAGAAGAACGACCAAGTTCATTTGGCGAAGATAGTGAAAAAAACGAACAACGCGCAGATAGAGTAGCTCAGTTAATAAATAATATAACAGAAGTTTCTGGATATAATGACGACAATCAATTAGTTGATTTTACACCTCTCTCTCCACCGGATATTCAAAAGCGTTTGGATAGTGAGGACAACGCTTATGGGCGAACAGGCGAAGAGAAAATACCTGATTTACCGAATCAATTGCAGCATTTGCCTAAAATAATGCATCCAGGAGAATCTGATTATGCACCAACCCTTCCCGATTTAGGCGTTTCTAATAATCCTTCCCGAACCAAACCTTTCAGTAATTATCACCGTATATACGAGCAACCTCGAATGCAACCAGCCTATTATGGTAACATTGATGCGACTGGAGGGACAACACCTGTCGATAATAGGTTGCTGGAAAAGATTAATTATATGATACATATGCTAGAGCAAGAACAGAGTGAAAAAACAAGTAACATCACCGAAGAATTCATATTGTATACGTTTTTAGGTGTCTTTATCATATTTGTTATCGATTCTTTTGCTCGTTCGGGAAAATATACGCGTTAAATGATATTCGTCGTTAGACAAACATCATTTATGTAATAATTATGCAATTTGATTTGTCGATAGGCATACCAGGTATTACTCCATTATATAAATAATATGCAGCCATATTTTTTGATAATGGAGTATATTTCCATTTCCATCGTTCTATAATTGTTTGATTTTGTCCAAGATTATGAAAGGTAATAATTTTGTATTTGTTTGAGAACGATTTTTGTATATGTTGTAATGCATGTAAAAATCCTGCGAATATGAGACCATTTAATGTTTTATCTTGGACATACTCTTCTGTAATAGTCGTGATACATTCTAATATGTGACCGTCTTTGATGTTGTCGTAACATAACTGAGGGTTTTTGAAAACATACACACATTTGATATTATTACCATAATACAGTCCATACACAAGTAATATGTTATTTTGAATCATATTGTCCAAGACTGAGATTTCAGGAAATGCTATAAACGCAGTATTTCGAGCAGTATCTGAATGACTAATCATATATAACAAATTATAAAATGGTTCAACATTAGTATTATACATGCGAGATACACTATATGGGACGGGTAATGGGGGGCGTTTAATCTTGGACAATGTGAATGTGTGAACTGGATATTCGACAAGAGGGATTACGCCTTTACATAAATCAATCTCTTTTTTAAACAATGATATTGATATATTTTGAGTATTTGTTCGTTGATGAATATCATGTGCTTGAATTAGCTTACGTCCTATATTTTCTTGGGTATATTCTCGATGAACGCATATGTTATCCCAAAAATAACCATTTTTTTCATGCAAAACACCAGATTTGTCCAAGATGAACATATTTAATGATCTTCCAGTCATACAACCTATAATTCGAGGTGTATTTACTATAGACATCACACCGTTTATATCATGTCTAACATCATACTGGTCTTTTTGGTATACCGATACATATGACGGGAAGAATTGCCCTGTATGTGCTATAGTCATTGTAGGTTTATCTACAAAACTAAGCATTTGTGATGATTCAACGGAGTGACATTGTAACAAATCAACTATTTTATCAAAATCTGAATCATCCATGTCCAAGAAACGAAAAGATTTAACATTATTATCCTTTTTGAATGCTTTTGCGTAAACTTGTGAATTGATTTCATAAGGTGTTTTTGTTAAAAAACGAAGATAATCGTAACTATGAAATATTGGTTGTGTGCTCCAAAACGGGTATCGTATGCGTATGTATATAATGGGAATGAATACGAGTAATATGATGCTAATACATATATATTCTAACATGATTGCTAACTATATATATTGTCGAAATTTGCGCAATATATCTAGCGAATAGACCTAGTTTGGACGTTTCAATACATATAAGAATTGATTGTCTTCACCACTACATTCCTTTAAAGATATTGTATCGTGTAATACAAATCCCGCATCGCTTGCTAACTGTAATGTATCCTGTATCGTTTCCATGTAAAGAGATAGTTCATTTTGTCTTACATTCTTGGTTAGAACATCAGTAAATGTTTCTTTAAACGTGACTTTGTTATTGTTCACATTCGAAAAATCATAACTACCCTTGTATTTAAAGTCAATAAAATCAATGATTGTGTCTGTTATTCGCGATAGAGAATATTGTTGTGGATTGTCTAAGAATGGGTGTTTCCCACCGGGAACGATTGTATCAAATTTGTCTCTATCGACTAAATGTATAATGAGATATCCTCCAGGTCTTAACCAAAAATAGCAATTGCGAAAGAATTTGTCTTTATTCTCGAATTGGTAGATTCCAAGACCCATTGAACAAATGTGTGAAAACGAATTATTCTCGTAAAGAATTGAATTGTAAATATCACCTTGCTTTACGTTAACATCGGGATATTTTTCTGAAGTATATTCAACCATAGCTTTTGACGGGTCTACTGCATATGTAGTATAACCTTGGTTTGCTAATTTCCCGGCTACAAACCCAGTTTTACTACCAATTTCCAAGAAAGAACTTTTTTTCTTGCAAGATTGCGTGGACTCAATCATTTTATCCAACTCATATGTGCATTTTTTATCGACGCTCATTAATTTATCATAAATATTAGTATAAAAATCGTCATAAATATCGACATTTTGTTTATAAACGTATGGTGAATCTTGGGAAAATCCTTCATAGTAAGGAGATAAATCATAACGTTTGAACCATAATACTAGTAACATCAAGATTGCTAAAACGAACACATTTTGAAACCATCCGTTCTTGGGATTCATTGAGAAAAACATGTTGTAGTTATATTTTGATACTATATAATATCAAAATATTAGTCGTAAATCAATCGATTCATTTATTTACTTTCGATATTTCTGAGTTGAACACGTGTATTGTTATTAAACCTATCCATACCAATTTTTGGTTGATTTTGCACATTAGGGTGTGTTTGTTGTGAAAATGTCTGTTTTGTAAATAATTCTGGGTGTGGTTGGTTGGAGGGGGAAGCATGTATAGTGACTTTATACAAATCACTTTGAGAAGATGGAATGTATACATTTTCTTCATTGGACCTGCTTGATGGATATATTTGGTTTCTGAGAATACTTTCCTCTTGGACATGGTTTATAAAACCAGATACCGGACCGGTTTTCATAACGGGTGGGGTGAAATTAGTGGCTAATGAGTAATCATAATTAGGGGTAATGGGGACTGTAGCCGGCATTCGAGAATCTAACATGGGATATAATGCATATTTACTTAAAACAGGTCTTGGAGAAAAGTTCGGCGCAAGAGCCTTGTCGGGAACATTTCGTTCAAGAGCGCGGTAACTAAGTTCATCGGTTCTATCTTGTTGTCCACGATATAAATATTTCGGCAAGCCGGAAATCGAGGTATTATCGTTCAAATCCATATTATATATACTATATGTTAATAAAATTACATAAAGACTTGACGTGAATAACTATTGTGTTTGACTAAATGGTAAAACTTTGTAATAACCTATATCCGAATGATCCGAAATACGAAACCTATTTTGAATCATATCCTTACCCATTAAGTGATTTTCAAAAATATGCGATTGAAGCGATTGTCGAAGGACAACATGTGTTAGTAACTGCACATACTGGTTCAGGTAAGACACTTCCTGCCGAATTTGCAATTGAACATTTTGTTAAAAAAGGAAAACGTGTGATTTATACCAGTCCGATTAAAGCGCTATCTAATCAAAAATATTCAGAATTTTCTAAAAAATATCCCCACATTTCGTTTGGATTAATGACTGGTGATATAAAAATCAATCCAGATGCAGATGTGTTAATAATGACGACTGAAATCCTTATGAACGCGTTATTTTTACAAACTCAAAATGATAATATTGAACAAACTTCTTCACTGCAATTTCAGATTGATATTAATGCCGACTTAGCATGTGTTGTATTTGATGAGGTCCATTATATAAATGACGCAGATCGAGGACAAACTTGGGAAAAGACAATTCTCATGTTACCTAAACAAATCCAAATGGTAATGTTATCGGCTACTATTGACGCACCGGAACGATTCGCAAAGTGGGCAGAACGAGGTGACGAATCAAAAGAAGTATATTTAGCATCTACGCACCATCGGGTGGTTCCATTAACGCATTATGGTTATTTAACGGTGAATGACGGACCAGTTAAGTTAATCAAAGACAAGATGGTTCAGAAAGATATACGTGATAATACTCACAAATTAATTCTTCTTCAAGACGATAAGGGAGCGTTTAATGAAAACGGATATAAAACACTTGCGAGAATGTCGAAAACATTTAAGGACCGTTCTATATATTCAAAACGAAAACATGTGTTAAACAATCTAGCATTATTTTTACGTGACCGTGATATGTTACCTGCAATATCATTTGTTTTTTCAAGAAGGAATGTTGAATCTTGCGCTGCCGATATTACAATTCCATTACTAGAAGACGATAGTAAAGTTGGTTATACTGTTCGTAAAGAATGTGAGCAGATTGTGCGTAAATTATCAAATTACAAGGAATATTTGGAATTACCGGAGTATAATCAAGTTGTATCTTTGCTAGAAAAAGGGATTGGTATTCATCACTCAGGTATGATTCCCATTTTACGAGAAATTGTCGAGATTATGATTTCTAAAAAATATGTAAAGTTGTTATTTGCTACAGAATCATTTGCAATTGGACTAGATTGTCCCATCCGCACGGCAATTTTCAGTGGTATTCAGAAGTTTGATGGTAGGTCAGAACGTATTCTGATGGCTCACGAATATACTCAAATGGCGGGTAGAGCAGGACGTAGAGGAATCGATACAATTGGTCATGTTGTTCATTGTAATAACTTGTTTGATTTACCAACTCAATCTGATTATGTTACCATGTTAGGAGGTAAACCCCAATCATTGGTATCTAAGTTTCGGATATCATACAGTCTCGTATTGAATTTGTTAAAAAATGGAAAATATGCGATGTCGGATTATATCGCGTTTGTTCGTAATAGCATGGTGAGTGACGAATTAAATGGGTCAATTGAGCTACATAAACAACGAATTGTGAAAACAATAACTGCATGTGACGAGTTACGTAAACTACAAGTTAATTTAAAAACACCTCTTGATATTTGTAATCGTTACATGGAGATATCCGAGTTATTACCGATGAGTGTAAATAAAAAGCGCCGTCAATTAGAAAAGGAACAGAATGCTATTATAAAAGAATATACACATTGTAAGGCAGACTCGTTGTATACAAAGCGCATACTTGAGTTCGAAAACGAATTACGGTCAGAGAAAGATGAACAAGAATATTTAGAGAATTATATTGAAAATAATTTACGAGATGTTTGTAATATTCTGATTGAAAATGGGTTTGTAAATATAGAAGATGATATATATTCATTAACTGATTTAGGAAAAATAGCAGCAAGTATTGCCGAAATCCACCCTCTAGTAACAAGTCAACTAATCACAAAATGGGGGTGGTTTCGCAAATTTTCAGTGGAACAAATGATTGGACTATTCTCCTGTTTTACAGACGTAAATATTCCGTCGGATATTCGCAGAAATGTCCCATATAGTGAAGATGGGGATATGCGAATATTTGTTACAGAATTGGACCAATTGTTTCATCGATACGATGAACTGGAAGAACAAGCACGAATATACACCGGTATTCAATATGAAGACGCAGTAGCATATGATATGCCCGATTTAGCAATACAATGGTGCAATTGTGAAACTGAAATGGAATGTAAAATATTCATACAAAATAATGTAGCGGATAAAGGAATATCAGTGGGCGATTTTACAAAAGCACTATTGAAGATTTCCACAATTGCTCGCGAATTATCAGTTGTAGCTGAATTATCGAGCAAGCTTGAATGTTTACACAAACTAACACAAGTTGATAGTAAAATATTGAAATATGTAACAACTGCACAAAGTTTATATGTGTAATGCATAAAATTGATTATAACTTTAACATGATATTGAAGTTATCAAACAAAATCATGCCGCCTAGAGCATTAGAATACACACACAGTCGCCCCATCATTGAACAACCTATACCGATACAGATGTTCGATGATATATGCGATACAGAAGACGAATACACAGACGAATGTTGCGATAATGCGATGTATATTGGAATTCCAGTATACGACACACAATATCATGTAAACTTATTAGCATCTCGTGTATCTTCAAAATCATTCTTCGATTATGATATTGAAGATGTAATGGATTATTTGACGGACAATAATATCGTCGAGACAAATGTAGAACCCATTTCACCGGACATTATGCAAGTTCATATTGACGAATCCGACGCATTTACCGTAGTTTTAAAAACTCATTGGTTACGATTAGTGCAACGCAAATGGAAAAATGTTCTTCAACATAGAAGACGTATTATGTGCAATCCCGATTATATTCGAAATCGTGAAATTTCTGGAAAAAGTCTAACAATCTTACCTACTCTGAGAGGAATGTTATCAAATTTATAAAGAATCACTTGTTAAATGAAAATAAATACAAAAATTGGTTAATGTCTGCTAATATTTCATCTCGAATACTTAGTAAGTCACTATCCTTTTTTTCATCAAACTTGTTACTTAAATCAGTTAAAAATTCGCGGTATTCAAACATCCTTGATTTGAAATCCTTTTTTCGATTATATTGAATAAGACTCATTTCATTATCCCATTTTGAAATACGCGAACCGTCTTTTCCGAGATATACTTCGACAAATCGGTCAACATTTCCATCTAACTTTTCATATAATTTATCAGTCGCTTTATGCACTGAGTATGATTGAGTTTGCCAATGATACAATTTTACAACATTAATCATTTCAAGCATTTTGTGAATAACGAACTGTTGTTCTGCTTTACGCTTTCGCATTGTTGAACGTTTTTTGTTATTACGCCTTTTTGTAGCATTTTTGGTAAATTTCGATGGTGGTTTGGGAGACATATATAATACAGCACGATATTTTCCTATAAAATTATAACTATAAAGTGAGTTATAATTTCTGTAATATTTTTTGTAAACATTAAATGTATAATGGACGACTTCGAGTTCAAATCTAACAAAACTACATTTCCGTATCTTAAAAAAGGGACTAGGCAAAAACGTCTCGAGCAAAAACCCAAGCACCCATTTTTAAAAAAGGGCGAGGGGAAATTAGCATCTCACTATCACGGTGAAACTGAATTCGCTAAAAAGCGCAAGGAGGACGTTATTCGCACACAAATTAACAGAGAAAAAGAAATGATGAAACAAAATATGGAACGTGACCAAAGAAACAACCGCGATGATTAAAAATATAACTGTATACTAAGAAAGTTATATTTTTTGAGAGGATACTGTGATGGAGTTAAAATGAGTAAATTATCGAAGTAGTTAGCGCGAATAATACTCCGCCCCATAATCCGTCCATTAATCCCAACTTCCAATCCCATTTTTTAAATAGGGCATGATTTGTTGTATCAAACACTCCGTATATGATAACACCTAACATAAATGCTTCCCATACCGGTCGATGAGTGCGTAAAATAAAGTAATTCAGAGCAACAATCAATAACAAATAACAAAGGATAGCGGGAACAATTTTCAACTGCATAACAACGCGTTGTATTTGAACGATTTGTGTTTCCCATGCTCCTTTATTTGCACTTAAGTATATAAAATCAATCGCAAGAAGCAGGGCAGACGAAAATAAAACGCGGTGAACAATTTTCATTTTATATATTGGTTTGATATTATATTGCAGACAGTGAATATTCTATACTATTAGGTGCGTTTTCTGATTCAGTTTTAATTGACTCAGACTCTTGGTCAATCGATGTATCGAGACGCTGGTTTACAATTTCAGTTTCCAATTGTATCATTGTATTCGGGGTTAATTTATCCGTTATATCTTCATCTTTATTTATATGCGAGATATCATTATTTTCACTTTCATCAACAACTTTGTTAGTAACATCGGGCATTTTTGGAACCCGTTTTGTAATATTCTGTTGTTGTAGGACGTAAAGAGCTAAATCGGGCAAATTAGATATACAATTCATTAAGGTCGAATACGTCGTTTTGCATATAAACGTAGATGGGTCGTCTAAATATATGATTGAATACCACCAATATGGAGGTATATATAACATCATTCCACTATGAACTTCAAAATCGATAAATTTGGTTTTATCAAAATCCGATGTATAATTTGAGGAAGGATTGACTGCATGAACGGGAGACCGAAACTCGTAATGTTCATAATCTTTAAATGGGTGTAAATATTTTGAACTATTCCAAGAGGTCATCTTAACACGAATCTTACCAGATGTTACACATAAAAATTGTCTATAATCGGTATGGTATCGTAAAGGAGTTGCTGTATTACATGAACCGAACAATACATCATATTTGCTGTGTATAGTGAAGCTTGGCCTTAACACTTCATCAATCGATTTAATTCGTTTTATTAAACCTGATTCCTCCAAAAAATCTTCATTATCTTCTGAAAAATACCGACCCGAGTCATCATTTTCCAATATCGAAAACATTGTGTTTAACGGAAGAGACAGTGAATCCACGGGTAATGATTCACTCGATTCGGTATTATAATAATCATCGACGTCCTTTAATTTGACGTCGTGCGAACTATACTGTGCTATTTTTTGGGGGTTAATATCACTAAACAATCCTGGAATAATATCCTTAACGTTAAATAATACAGGTTGTCGAACATCGCATACATCTTGTAGATGAGCATTAGTAGAATAATCCATCTCATATATTTCCAAATCCTCACTTTTTTTAAATTGAGTCATTACATGAATATATAAAAATAAAACAACGATAAAAATGCAAAAGGTCAATAATGTATCCATTCAATTAAAGCAGAAGTATAATATGTTTTGATTGAATAATGAAATCATTTTAACGAATACAGGAAAACAATTAATCGTCAATTTTTGGAGCTAAATAATATACAATTCTTGCGTCGGATTCGTCGAGTAAATATTGTATGCGTATCGGATAATTTGTAGTCATTGATATATCGACCGTTTTAGCCAATTTACTATATAAACAAATATTATGCAAATATGTGAGTGCAAATGATATGTCTAGTTGTTCACCTTCCTCGATTGCGAATGATACTAAATCGTCAATCGGTATGTCTACAGACATTTTACCCGAATCTAAACTTTCTGAAAATAATTGGATTTTATCTTCTGAACATTCAATCCGTAGAGTCTCGCCAAACATTTTTAGTTGGTCAATTAAAGTCGCAAATGTATTAGATGGTAGTGAAAAATCCGCCTTATATTCCATACTTGGAATATGCATCATTTCAGTGTCTATTTCCATTAACGGCAATTCAAAATGTTTATCAAATATAGTCGGATTATCAGAAGTCATATCTAATATAATTTTATCATCTGACGCGTCGTCCATTTTCATAGTCAAGCATTGGTTTTTCTCACGTGCATGCAATACTTTATATAAATTATTTGTATTAATTCCAACAACGGCACCATTTTCATCTATAATATTATATACATCAAACCAACTTTTTGGTAAATATACTTCAAATATAGATACGCGTGACGTATCTAATGCTTGTATAAATAATTGTCCCGTCTCAAAGTGAATATTAATATCGTTGGTGAACAATTTGATATATTGAAATAAACCGGAGAAAATTTCTGCATTGGACGGTTGGTTAATTTGAATCTCCATGAGTAAAATATATAATGTAAACGCTTTATATTCTATTTACTGGGGTTATTTTACCATAACTACTTTTCCCCGAGCACTACTATCTACAAATGCTGAAAATAATTGTGTAAGAACGGGAATAATAGCTGGATAATTATACAGATATATTGCTTGTAATTTGGTGTGATATACAGAGTCGGACTGCAATGCCTTTTCACAGAACATTTGTATTAGTTCTTTATAACGATTTGCAGCGGTAATCGTAAATGTATTCATGTTAATGTATAATTGAAATGACCCATGGTTTGCGATACACCATTCTACACGGTTACTAATATGATTAATTATTATTGGATATATAGATGGAGCTGCAAACGACTTTAATATTTCATATTTAATATATATTTGATTTGTGTTTTCAACGACGAATATTGTTTCGTTTAACAACGTATTTATTGGAATATTATTAACAATTTCTGCAGCACAATCCCTCTTTTGTGTATTTTTAAATAAAATAGATGTTCCGTTTTTATTATAGTATTTTGTTTTCAAATCTTTGATTTGGTTAGCAATAGTATCTTCTTGTGAATACATAATTTATAATTCATAACATTATAAATTATTTAAAACTACGAAGAAATGATTATTGCGACTCGGCTAAAGTAACTTGGACAATATTTTTATTCTTTCCCTTGCGTTTACCTTTTTTTTTCTCGATATGAGTGACTTCTTGAGTTTCTTCGGTAAGTTCAACCTGAATATTTTGTGACGCATCATCGTGAGACTCTTCAGAAACCGGTGCATCTTCTGCATCTTGTGACTCCTCTACATCTTCTGCATCTTGAGACTCCTCTACATCTTCTACATCTTCTGCAACCTGTGCATCTTGTGACTCCTCTACATCTTCTGCATCTTGTGACTCCTCTACATCTTCTGCATCTAGATACTCCTCTACATCTTCTACATCTTCTGCAACCTGTGCATCTTCTACATCTTCTACATCTTCTACATCTTCTGCAACCTGTGCATCTTCTACAACCTGTGCATCTTCTACAACCTGTGCATCTTCTGCAACCTGTGCATCTTGAGAATCCTCTGCAACCTGTGCATCTTCTGCAACCTGTGCATCTTCTGCAACCTGTGCATCTTCTACAACCTGTGCATCTTCTGGAACCTGTGCATCTTCTGCATCTTGAGACTCATCGGCAAGTTCTTGGGCAATATTTGCTGAAATTGGTTGTTGGTTTGATTTGTTGATAAGTTCTAATAAATGGTCTCTGTCTCCCAATAACGTTTTATTCACATCAAGTGTATATGATTGTAATTGCAAGACGATCTGTTTTATATTAACAATTTCGGATGCAAGTAGCTCGTATCTATCATTAAATTCAGACATATGATTTTTAATGGTGTCTACAATAATATTTTCGACCTCATCTTTATTAATCGAATTACTTGTATCTTGATTCTTTGAACTATCGGTGTTTACTAATTGAGGCTCGTCTGTAGATTTAACCAAATGGTTTTCTAAATATAGAATACGATTATCTAATACACTGATAACTTGCTGTAACGGCATAGGTTTTTTAGTGTCTATGGTAGTATTATCAGTTGGGATAGACGGAGTATAAGAAGAGTTTTGCATTCTAACAGGTGGTTTGTTAACTTGGATTTGGCCTGTAGTTGGCGCTGAAGCGCCAGCTTTAAACATGGGTGAAGCCGCAACTTGAACACCAGCTCGGCGTCTTTTAGCGGCAGTGATAGAATTCATTATATATAACATTTGCTAAATATAAACCTCGTATGTAACGCAAATAATAAGAATTAGTAAGAAATAACATGGATATGTAAACTTATGACCTAGTATCATTTATGAAGGCGACATAATGTAGCGATGAATATAAAAATCTAATGAAAAATATATATATCGAATGGACATTCTACAAGAAGCACGTGATATTCATAGTAAACCATTTTTCTCTCATGTATTTTCGACAACTGAAGAAGGAAAAGCCGAGATATTAAATGTGGTTCAATACGCTACTTTAGGCGTTATTCCAATTGTATTATTAAACAAGGCGGTCCAGCGTTTTATTCCGGAAGCCGATAGTGAAAAATCAACACTCGAAATAGCCGTTGAAATATTTCTTCAATTAATCATCATGTTTTGTGGTATAATAATTATTCATCGTCTAATTAGTTATTTCCCAACATATAGCGGATTTAAATATGAAAATCTCACATTAACAAATGTTATATTAACATTTTTAGTCGTTGTATTGAGCATTCAGACCAAGTTAGGAATGAAAGTAAATATTTTAGTTGATCGTGTTATTGAATTATGGAATGGTCCTGCAGACGATTATAAGGGAAAATCAAAACGTAAAGTAGCATCTGCTCATACGAGTAGCCAGGCTGATTATTATGATACATCTGATACAACGGACATATTCCCCCCTGCACCAATAGTGAGCTCTAGAGACCCGGGAAATTCCCACGCTCAATCAGAAGCAGCATCAAACCCATTTGATGGTTACAATGGACCTCAGGCAGCGAATGGTGTTTTAGGTGGGTCATTTGGATCATTTTTTTAAATATATATCCAAACTAGTGTAATTTTATACTATTTAATGTCGTGTTAAAATAGTATAAAATATGTTATTTACAAATAAATATCGTAATAAACAAAAAAATAAAACCAATAATACACACGACGATTCGTCAGACATTCGAACATTATTGAATGATGCTAAAGTGGACATGAATAATATTCATCGTATTATGGAAACGTCAAATAATATGTACCAATTAAATCATTATACTAATTTAATTCAGCAACATTCTCAAAATGTTATAGGCAAGGAACGATTTCGATTAATAAAAAGTAATCCATTACCTATATCGAAAGGACAATATACATATAGTAATGAAATACTGGAAAGAGAATATATGCGCAAATCAAATATACACAAATCACAATCAATATTGCGTGCATCGTCCGTTGTAGGTAATCGTGAAGATTCGAAAATGAATATGAATTCATATATGCGCAAAGACAATCCCCTTACAGAATTTGAATTATTTGAAGAGAAGCCATACATAATAAAGGAGGAACGTGGTGACGATAGTAGTGACGATAGTAGTCACGATAGTGGTGACGATAGTGGTGACGATAGTGATTCAAGTAAAAAATCAGATATGATATCATCCGATGTTGATGATGATAATGTATTGAATACCGATTCCAATAATAACACGAGTAGAATGCAGTCAATACATAGACAATCGCCACCGATAGAGTCGAAACCGTCATATACAGAAAATGTTGTAAAACCTGAACAATTTAAAACAATAGATAATTTATTTGATTATAAAAAATATATTGCGGATGGATTAAAAATAGAGTATGAAGGTTATATACCCGAAGAAGAATTAGAACCTGAAATACCATTAATATGTTATACAACATGGCATACACAAGAACTTCCACCTGAAATGAGAAGTAATTATGAACATTTATGTAAGCGAAATCCAGAATTAGAATTTAAATTGTATGATGAATCCCAATGTCGTCATTTTATCGAAAACAATTTTGATAAAGACGTATTGGACGCATACAATAAATTATCACCATCTTCATACAAATCGGATTTATGGCGATATTGTGTATTATATAAGAATGGAGGAATTTACATTGATATTAAATATCACATAGAGAACTGTTTTAAATTATATGATTTGTGCGAACGTGAGCATTTTGTGCTTGACCGTTCTGGTTATTGGGAACCAAACAATATGGGTATTTATACAGCACTTATATCAGTAAAACCACGCAATAAAATAATTCGCGCATGCATTCAATCTATAACAAATTACACAGAGAACTATTATTATGGACATAATGCATTGTATCCCACAGGACCTGGTCTTCTTGGTCAACAATATTTTAGGGGCGATTTTGTGCAGAATATACATTTACTGAAAGATATCAAAATATTCCATAATGAAAATGCGAATAACATTATTTATAAAAATACGGTTGTATTGAGCGTGTATGATGGATATCGAGAAGAACAATTGAAATACCAAAATAATTTACACTACAGTAAATTATGGGAACAACGGGCAATTTATAATATGAATATCAACATGTTAATTGAAAAAAAGGTAGAGAAAACAAGCACTTACCTACCACGCGTATGTTGTATATGTCATATAGGAAGCTACCACATTTTTAATAAAATGAAGACATACATAGATAATTTGGTTTCTGCACAATATGATGCATATCATCTGGACATTTATTTTAATGTAATAGATACTATTAGTAAGGACGAAATACGTCAGTTGAAAAAAAGTTATCCAAATGAAACCATATTTGAATCGGAAAATTATGGTTTCGATATTGGAAGCTTTTTTCATATATTGGAACATATAAAACGAAAGTCATATACTTATGATTATTTACTAAAAATTCATACAAAAACAAATAATAATAGTCGCACAGATTTATTAACACCAATTATGGGTTCGATTCAATCAATACGAGACATTTTAACATCATTTGAGAATAAAAAAGAGGTAGGTATAATCGCTTCAAAAAAACGTCGATGTATCGACGCTCATGTAGATTTTACAAGAAATCAACCATATTTGCAACAACTATTAAAATGGCGATTTAATGAGACAACGGCAATATGTAAACAGCCATATGTATCGGGAACCATGTTTTGGGTTCGTTTTTCACTGATAGACGAATTGTTTATGAAATATAATTTACCGAATATATATAATTCGCTGAATAATATACATACATTTGATTGGAATTGGTATTATCATGCGAATAATAAAGAAATCGGTAATATACCTTTACATAAAGAGAAATTATACGACCATTATAATAAAACCGGTAGACAACAGCGTTTGTCCGGTAACATATTTCATGCTATAAAATATGATACAAATAGTATGTATTTACGAGATGGTATGG
>Ga0255752_10001972_pt1 | contig 23332 bp, 17 predicted proteins | sample 011ome_25_FD_179952 | JGI IMG/M metagenome (GOLD analysis project Ga0255752, IMG submission 179952) | Coastal salt marsh microbial communities from the Groves Creek Marsh, Skidaway Island, Georgia - 011512CT metaG (version 2) | ecosystem: Environmental > Aquatic > Marine > Intertidal zone >... | reverse complement strand
GCGTACGCGAAAAAGATGGAAGACGTGCGCGCACGCGTGGGTGACGGCGAGATTGGAGCAAACGTGGGTGTTCGGAAGGCTAAGGTTGATGTGCGCGCGGCAGGGCGGATGATTCGCGCGGGTGGTGGGAAGGATGGGGCAGAACGAGCCACGACGTTGTTACGGGCGGCGCTTGAAAAGGTTGACGATGATGACGACAAAGACGACGGCGATGAGGGCAAGGCGAAAGCGGGGAAGATTAGTGGTGCAAAAAAACGCGCCGGAGCCGCGGGAAAAGTGTCGGAGAAAGCGGCAAAGAAAGGGAAAAAGTAACCATCCTGGTCGAGTAGCCGCGTGTTGTAATAAAGTGAAATTTTTTGACGATGCGTACCATAAATATAACATGATGAAGACTGACGCTTCGTCCTAGGCTTGGTTCGACGACGGCGACAAATGATACACGCGCGCCGGTCGTACGGGGCTCGCTACACGGTATTGATCGTGTCAAGAAAACGTTTCAAGAAAAAAAGCAGTTGTACAAGGTTGAGACAAAAAATTTTGTACAGTACACATCATAGTTTCGCTCACGCCATGGCGGGCGCTTGTTGCGGCTGAATTCGTGTACGGCGACGTTTGCTTAAATGCAAATCGACGACCGCGGGTACAGGACACGAGTGAAAATCGATGGAATCGTCAGAAAACTTTGACACCGCCGTGCTCAAGGCATCAAACCTCGGGCTCCCGACATCTTGCGTCGAGCTCGATGGGCTACTTCCAGATGAACGTTTTTCAATTTTCATCGCTGGAGGTGGTGGCGGAAGAACGACTCCTGCCTTGCGTTCCATCTTGGCGTTCGTACTCGTCCGCGCCGGTGCTTTCGGCATTTTGCGCGGCGACGGCGGCGCTTGCTTTTCGTTTGATTTCAACTTCATCGCGTGCAACATTTGTAAAAGCTCGGGTTGTGTCATGCTCTGCAAGGCTGGGATCTCATCTCTGTACTCGCTGATATCCATATTCGTACATATCACTCCACCTTCCACGGAAGCTTTGAATATCGCCGCCCTGTCGTACGCCCGCGCCGCCTCCTCCTCGCTGAAAAAGAAACCCAAATGAATCTGTTTCCTTTGCACGTTGATTTGCGCGTGATATTTTCCAGTTTGACGCAATAACGATACACCGCGATACGGCGACGTTCTCGAATCATGTCTACGCGCCTGTGCCTTCAAATTCGTCACCAAATCTTTCACCGAAACGTTTCGCGACTTGCCCGACGCCTCGGATTCATTTTCGCTCGGCGATTTACTCCCGCCGTCGCTCCCTTGCGGTCCATCACCACCACCATCATCCTCTCGCACTCTATCACCCACTTCACTCTCACTCGGTGATGCTTTCAATGTCTTACTCGACCGCGCAGATGAACTCCTCGTCGATCCGCGGTCGCGCGCGTCCGCGCTCGCGTCTCGACCGACGCGGTCTCGCGCGTGCATCATGTCCGCTGATTACCCGCCGTCCCGCGCCACGCTCGCGCCTGCACTCGCCCCGCGCGCGCGCCACGCGTACCCCTTACACGTATGCGTCGTTCGCGGCGCGCAAAAGCACTGACGCCACGCGCACGCGTCGTCCACGGCGCGCAAAGTGCTCGAAACCGTCAACCCACCGGCACCGTGACCGATTACCTAATCGCCCCTCGCCCCGCGTTCGCGCGTCTCGCGTCGCCCCGCGCGTTACGCCGAGCCTATCGAGCGGTGAATACGATGCGCGAAAAACGCTTGAGTGCGCGTCGCGCGCGCGATGCGATCGAGCGACGTCGCGCGGCGTCGTATGCGGCGATGCGCGCGACGGCGATGCGACGACATGGGCGAAAAGTGCGCGTCGTAGAAAATCGGAAAGATAAATATAGGTTTGTGGTATTAAACTATGAGAAGATATTTCGCGGGAGAGGTTGTTGAATCTGACGTGGCACGTCAACGGCGACGGTTGTACGACGGCGTGCGCGCGCGCGCGAGGCGTCGGGGGACGACGGCGCGCGGGAACGCGCGCGGCGATGCGCGTGACGTTCGCCTGCAGGCACTGGACGCGCGTTCGCGGCGCGAGACGCGGTGGAAGACGTGCGAGACGCGTAGAGCGCGCGCGCGTCGGCTGGGCGCGGGCTCATCCGACGTCTTCAACACCACGGTAAAGTGCATCGTCCATCGCTCGGCGGCGGTCCAATGACGACGACAAATAAAAATAAAAGTAAAGCCGCCGCACCGACGCCCGCGACGGCGAATTTGGGGGACGTCCACCAGTTTAAGACTAAATCTTCGTCGGCGCGAATGCGATCCTTGGCGTCGGCGTCGGGCGCGCGTCTGCGTGCGTACGACCATGTCGTCAGTCTCTCGAGTGCGTTCACGCGCGCGAGTGCGTGTGAGATGTTGTAAGACAATCGTACCTGCTCGATTTAAAGCTCATATCGACGTAATCGCTCGGCATTTTCGCATCCGAGCCGACAAAATCGCGCTTGAACGCATCCCACGCGCCGTCCCAATCCCGTTTCCCATCTTGTGCGCCTTGCTGCGCGTCATCATCGCCTTTGGCGCCCTTGGCGCGCGTCACCCGTGGCGTGCGCGAGAAGTGCGTCGGTCGACGACCCGAACGCGCGACGACGCGCGTCGACGACGACGATACCGCCGCCGGCGCGAGTCGCGATGCCATCGTCATCGCTCTATCCATCGCTAATCTCTACGACCACGACGCCCCGTGCGCGAAGTGAACGCCGTCGCGTGCGCACGCACGCGTCGAAAGTTGCGCCACCGGGTCACCGCCGCGCGTCCGTCGCGTCCGTCGCGTCCGTCGCTCGCGTACGCGCGCGCGTACGAATGCCGAGTGTCGATCGCGCATCGCCCGTGCCCACGTCGCACGTTCGCGCCTCCGCACTCGCGCGCGCGATGCCCACGGACGCGGCGCGCGCGAAGACGTCGTCTAAAACCCTCACCGCGCGCTTCGCCGCCGTCAACGCCGAGCTCGCCAAGGCGAACACGCAGGTGCGACGACGATGCGAACGAATCTGTGCACCGCGACGTGGATGACTGACGACGAAAACGCGCCGATGCGCGTCGCTCGCACAGCTTCGAGCGTCGACGAACGCCGCGAATGCGCGCGCGGATGCGGCGGTGGCGTCTGAGCGCGCGCTCGCCGCGGCGCTCGGCGTGGTTCGACGACAATTCGAGGGGGAGAAGGTGTTGTGGGCACTCGCGGAGCGCGACGCGACGCGCGCGATGGAGACGACGCGCGCGGCTTTAGATGCGACGACGCGCGAGGTTGGGGCGTTACGCGCGCGCGTGCGAGCGTTGGAATGCGAGCTCGAGAATGGGCGTGGGCGCGAGCGGCGGCGGTCGACGAGTGGGAAGGCGACGATGACGGAGATGGAGACGTTGGACGTACGCGCCGATTCGGAAGCGGACGATGACTTTACGTTGATTGATGCGGCGGAGATTTTACGCGCTCTTCGCGCGGTGGAAGTGGACTTACATGCACAGCGCGTGCGTGACGCGGCGCGCGATGCTCGAGCGAGAAAAGTCAAGGTGAAGTCGGAAGAGATTGCGATTCGCGGTTCGCCGACGGGATCGATTGCGATTCGAGCGCTTCGCGCGCGACACGCGTTGAAACAGATTAATTACGCTGAACCGAGCCTCAAGGTGAAACTACGACGCGAAGACGTTGAAGTGTGCGAACGCACCAGTCGTACGAGTCGTTCGGAGGATTCGCATGCGACGGCTGCGACGCCGACGCTGAGCGACGACGATACGCGTTCGCCAGGCCTCGATTTGGCTTCGGCTTTGGCTTCGGCTTCGACGGCGTCTTCGTCGCCGTCGTCGCCGTCAAGCACTGGTACGAGTGAGAGCAGCGCAGACATTAAGACACCGATCGACCATGTGTGCACGCTCTCGCCCGAACGCGCGCCGGCATCGTCACCAAAGGATATCGTTGCGGCGTTACCGGCGTCAAAGCCACAAATTTGGAAAGCTTCGCCGCCGCGGCGGGACGCATCGCGGCCCTCGCGAGGGGTGCGCGTGAACTACACAGAGCCGAATCTCGTTCGAAAAATGCGCCGGGATGCGTAAATTCGTCCGTCGATCGCGCTGTGGCGTTATCATGATTGCGACACTGAAAGCGCGCATGTCGGTTATTATTCAACAGAGTTGTTATTTTTTCAGTTTGAACCTCCACACCATGACGCATATGACGACGGCGTATTATATCTTCGCGTGCGCGCTCGCGTGGACGTTTCACGCATGTAGCGCAGCGCCGTTGACGCAAATTGGACCTGCGCTCGCGGTTGATGCGCGCGCCTTTGCCTACGACGGCGGCGACGTCGCCTACGTCCTGGGCGCGAACACCCTCTCCGCCATCACCTTGCGCGGGACGCCGAGCGTGACGCCGTTGGACGATCTCTCGGACATTGGACCATGTGATGCATTGTCCTTATACAAAGCGAACACCACGTCGGTGTGGTCGAGTGCGACGCGCTTGGCGATTGTGTGCGCGGGTTCAAACACGTTTGCGACGTACGGGGTTGAACCGACGCGCGCGAAGCGTCTTTTTACGCTCGCAAACGAAAAGCGCATCGCTGGAGCGCATTCAGTGGTTGTCGTAGATCGTAGTTTGGCGTTCGTTGCTGCAGAGGTTCACTCGCGCGTAGTCGCGGTATCTCTAGACGTGCACGAGAAGCGCGCGCCCGAGGCGCGCGGTAACTACCAGCTCAGCAGCGTCCGTGAAGTCACCAAAGGCGTCGTTGATCGACAGACGATTCGCGTGACGAGTGGAACGTCGCGAAGAGTGACGACGCTTAAGTATAGCGAAGCTGGGACGCTACAATTAGTCGGGAGCGTGAAGGATAGTCGGTTAGACGGAGCGGTGGGTTCGTGCGTCGGCGTGGATGACGGAAAGTCTCGAACGTACACCTACGTTGTTTCGTCGCAAATGAAAGGCGGTACGCTATCGATATTGGACTCTAGTGAATTTGGCGCCCCGCAATTCATCGTCGGCATGCACGCTGGTGGTGATCGCGAAGATTGGTTGGATTGGTCGCCGCACGCGCACGAAGACTTGCGAGGCGCGTCTGATGTGAGCGTCTTTGGCGATGACGCGTACATCGCCGCCAGCGACGCCGGCGCAATCGTCGTTGTCGATGTTCGTAACGTCGAACGTCCAGTAGTCAAGGATAAACTCGCCAGTGACGCGTTATCAGGCGTGAATCGCGTCGAAGCGTCGCCAGACGGCAAATTCATTCTCGCCATCGTTCCGCGCGGGGCCAATGCGGACCCCGTCAACGCCGATTCGGGCGTCGACACCGTCATCGTCGCGAGCACGGATGACGACGTGATTGCCGCTGCACCGAGCGGTCGCCGGCGATCATTATTCTCAATGTAAACAGTAGGCCTTGTAATTGGAACGCGCTCGCGTGTGTCATGTTAAACCCTCGGCTCTCGCGCGCCTCACACCCCCGCACGCGTCGGCGGTGCTCGAACCCTCGGCAAGTGCTCCTCAAGCCCTCATGCACGCGTGTTCTAACACCTCGACCGCGCGAGCGAGCGTTCGCGCGCCGCACGCGCGCGCGTTACGCCGTAGCTCACGAATGCAAGTGGCGGCTCAAAGCGCCGCACAGGACAGCACAGATTTCGTCCCCGGGAACTCGAACAGTCGACAAGTGCACGTGTACGAGGAGAAAGATGAGTATTCGAGGTATGTTTGCATCGATGCCGCGTGCCGCGCGATGCGAGAGGACGTGTACAACGTGAGCGTGAGGTGTAAAGCGAGTCGCGTGAAGACTGACGGTGATTGCGCTTTTTCATGTAAACACAGATTTGACGTGCTCGAGGAATACCACGTGAATTTTCCCGCATCCTACGCGTATGACCCGCAAAGTAAAGTCGCTGCGCCCGGTCGGTACCGAGTGACACTTCCGAAAGGGTACGATGCGAAGCGCGCAGAGCCGTACCCGTGCGTGGTGTGCGTCCCGGGCGAAGCGGGGTTCGGGCCGCGGGACGGCAAGGCGAGTCTCAGTGCGAGCATCGCGAAAACAAAGTGGAACGACGAATGCCAAGTTATTTTAATAGAAGTCGTGTTCAATACTCCGACGTGGTTGAACGATTCGGCGACGAGCAATCATGAAAGTTATTTGATGAAGGTTGTGTTGCCGCACTTTAGAGCGGCGCACAACGTCGGGTCGATGTCGTTACTAGGCTACGGCACTGGTGGATATGGGGCATTGACGACGTTGTTGCGATATCCGTTGACGTTTGATCGCGTTGTAGCGGCAGATGCGCCGGTTTTAGCTGGGTACAAGAGCATCGAACGTGAGTGGGGCGCCGAGCCGCTCGAACGCGGCGCTCGATGGGGTTCGTTTGATGTCGCCTTCCCAAATGATAGCGATTACGCGCCCTACGCCGCCGGCCACCTCGTCGAAGACCCGTGGACGCTTGAACAGTTGAACTCGCATCCACGCGCGCGAGTGGCGCTGCTGCCGGGGAACAAAACTCGCGTAGAGCTCGAGGATTTCGCTGAGCACCTCGCCGACTGCGGCGTCGCGCACGACGTGCTCGCGGGATTTGAAGCCGACGACATCGGTCGCGAAGGGGCATGGATCGCCGCCGCCGTGAAATGGCTCAGTCAGTAATGCTCTCTTACGTGCATTTTTAGCTCTTCTTGTAATCTGTTTCTGTTTCTGTTTCCACGAACAAATAGTCGTCAAACAGCCGTCGCGCGCCGTCGCGCCGCCTCACACTTTCGCTCGCGTGCGCGCGTTCAACACCCATGGGTGACGCAGCGACAGACGCCGCGCTCCCACCGCGGAGAATCATCGTCGCCGGCGATGCGCGCGACACGTTCGATGCGCTCGTCGCAAGAGTTGCCACAGTACACGGCAATCCTAACGCGGGACCATTCGATGGCGTTCTCGTCGCCGGTCGCATCTTTCCCGGAACAGAAGCCGCTCAGGCCATGCAACCGTACATTGACGGTGCGAAAACCGTGCCCGTGCCGATGTACTTTGTCGATGCGGATGGTGCAGAAGGTTTAGAGTACGCGCTTTCGCGCGCCGCTGCGACGGCTCAACGCGGCGACGGCTCGAGTGGGTCCTCGTACACTGGAATCGAAATCGCCCCGAACGTGTTCATGCTGGATAAGTCAATGGTGTATGATTTGTTTGGCGGCGTGAAAGTGGCGGCGGTAGCGGGACGGTACGACGCGCTGTCGTACGAGGATGCGAGCGCTTTGGGCAAGTCGTGCGCCAAGACAAACGGCGAAGTTACCGAAGACGACGTGCGAGAAATGAAAGAGTGCTTTGACGAGATGAAGAAACGAGATGTGATTGATATTTTCCTTTGTCGGGATTGGCCCGCAGGGACGTTAGAGGTGCATGGTAGAGAAATTGGGCGCGAGGCGAAGAGCGCGAGCTCCACCGGGAGCCCAGTCGCTCGCGCTTTGGCGTTGGCGCTTTCGCCGCGGTATCATTTCGCAGGATCGCATCCATTCTTTTTCGAGCGAGAGCCATACATCAATGCGAAATCTGATCCGAGCTCCTCGCCCTGGGTGACGAGATTTATCAACCTCGCCGGCTGCGCGAATGAAGACAGCGAAAAGTGGATGCACGCTTTGAAAATCGAACCTGGCTCAACCATCGATCGCGCGCTGCTGTGTAAAATTCCTCCTGATTCTGGTCCGAATCCGTATCTCGTGCAAGCCGGAGCCAAACGTCGTGCCGATGAATTGCAGCCGGATTGGCGAGACGATGCGGCAAAAAAGCCGAAACCACCGCCGCAGCGGCCCGTCGTCGGCGATCCAGATAAAACCGTCTTCGTGAGAAATTTGAACTACAAAGCTGACGAAGGCGCAATTGCAGAGTTTTTTGGCGAGTGTGGAGAATTATTAGACGTACGTTTGGCGACGAAACCAGAGAATGGACAAAGCCGAGGATTTTGTCACGTGGCTTTCAAGACTGTGGAAGGTGCGCAAGCTGCGCTTGAACGCAATAACGCCTCATTTTTCGGCCGTGACATTGCTGTCGAGATGGCCAATGAACGTAAAGAGCGTCAACCGCGCGCACCACCGCAAGGGTGCTGGTTTTGCTTGTCGAATGAAAAAGACTTGCATCTGGTGGCGAGCATCAGTGGTGAGTGCTTCATGAGCATGGATAAAGGTGGGCTCACAGCTGAGCACTGTCAGCTTATTCCTGTTGAGCACTTGCCATCGTTCGTGTCACTTCCTCAATCGACGGCGGAAGAAATATGGAAGTACCTTCAGGCGTTGCGCATGTACGCCGAGACAAAACAGCAAAAGGTAGTCGTCTTTGAGCGTCATTTAGAATTACGCAATAAAGGCGGTAACCACTGCCACATGAACTGCATACCAGTAGACGATGACCGCGCGGCGCTGGCGGAAAAGATTTTCAAGCAAGCCGCGAAGAAATTAGACTTTGCGTGGACCAAGATTGATCCGCCGCCGTCCGCCGCCGAGGCGCAAGCCGCCATCAAAGCCATCGCAGACGAAGGCGAATACTACGCCGTGCACCTCCCGTGCGGCTCGATTCTGATCCAAACAATCAATAAAGGCGAGAAGCATTGGATGCAACTCGGCCGCGAGGTGATCTCGCATTTGATTAAAGCGCCAGAACGAGCTAACTGGCAGACGTGCATGCAGGACGAAGACGCGGAAACCGCGCGTACGGCAGCATTCACCGAAGCCTTTGCAGCGTTTGACCCCATGAAGCAGTAATCATGCGAGGTTCTTCTCGTTTTGCGTTGAAGATGTAGCTAGTTTATGCCTAATCGCATCAATATTAAAACCAAACATTGATTCGATTGTCCATCCGTCGACGCTATATCCACTTTGCGCTCGCCGTCGCGCCGCGCCACCTCCTCACTTCACGGCGTCGCGGCCATGTCCGCCGGCGTTGCGACAGTCGCGCACATAAACACGCAATTGTTTTGGCGACCATGGCTCGAACTGTACGACCGTCGGCGCGCGCCGTGCGAAGTCCCCGCCGTGCTCGAAGCCTTGGGCGCAGACATCCTTTCGGTCGTCGCTCACTACGCGGGTCCACGCGCATTCGCCCGCCTCGCATGCACGTGTCGCGCATTCAATGCATTCGTTTCCAGAGCTGAAACCATCTGGCGCACGTTTTGTTTCGAAGCGTTCGCGCACAGGGAGGAGCCACGCGAGACGGCGAAGACTTGCGCCGAACGCTTCGGCGGCTCATATAGATACATGTGGAAGTTGCGCCTGCGCTTGCGCACGGACGGCATATACTGCAGCAGAAATACATATATCAAGCCTGGGACGAAGACGCCGACGGACAGCGTTCCTGTTCATTTGGTGTGTTATTACAGGTACTTTCGCTTTTTACCTGGTCGAGGTTCGGCGTTTCTGTGCAAGACGAGCCCGAAAACGATCCGACACGAGGGCAAGTTGTTCAAGGATTTAGCATTAGCGGCGAAAGATGGAGGGACTTTACACGGATGTTACTCGATTGACGGTGAAAATCGCGTGCATTGCGAGGTGCTGCGAATTAACGCCGCATCGACGACGTCCACGCACTTCTTCACACGGCTAAGAGAAACCAAACCTGGCGCGAGTAATCGCCTCGATGTCGTCAAAATCTGTCTCGTTGATGACGAAGAACCTGTTCCCATACCGAGCGAAGAAAATTGGATCGAAATTGATGATGAAGAGCACATGTATAGAAGAACATTGGGCGTCGTCCCCGCGGACGCCTACGACGGCTCGTGCGCCGTGCGCAACTCAAATCGCGGTTTAAACACCCTCGTGTTCGTGCCCTGGGAAGAAATTAACACCCACGAATTAAATAAAGGCGTGGATGAGCTCGATTATTACATCACCGGATGAACCCGTATCTTCAGCAGATAACAAAGCATATACCGAGCCGTGTCTTGCGGCGCGGCGGTTGGAGCTGCGCCGGCTGCCTCAGCCCCTCACTCCGAGCCGCACGGTCCGCGTGATCACGCGCGCAAGCTCGCGCGCGCGCGTGATAGACGTCACCGGACGTATCACGGTGCGCGCGCGAACGCAGTTCGCTGCGATATCGGCGAGAAACCGGGCGCGCGAGTGCTAGGGCTTCCTCTGAGATCCCTTGCGCGCGTCGGCGCGTATAGTATGTCCTCTATGATCGACGACGAAGGCGGACGGCAGCGCACGCCGAGTCCAGAACGCGACTGTGGTGTAGATGTATCCGCCGTCGCGAGCATGGATGCGTCCGTGAGCGCGGGTAAGCCGACGTTGAGAGTCAACGTGGAGAGCATCGACGTGTCGAGCGAAGACGCACGCTTCTTGATCGGCTCTAAAGGCAGCACCAAGGCCAAGGTTGCGCGCGTGAGCGGAGCAAGAATTGAAGTCAACCCTGTTGATCCGAACAATCCTGGAAACGAGCAGCGAATAGAAATTTTCGGTGACTTAAACACGAGGACGAGGGCGAAACAGTACGTCGAGTGGGTTGTGCGGCAACGTGTGGGAAAAATAACGGTCGATTTAAGCACGCCGCGAGATGATGTGAGCGTGATGGAAATCCCTGCATCGTGCACGGCATACGTCACCGGTAAAGGTGGTCAAGGGTTGCGACGAATTGAAGGCGATAGTGGCACTTTGATGTTCTTTGGCAAGCCGACGACGGATCCCGAAGACGCGCCTGATAAGCTCATCATTTGCGGTCCGCGCAAGTCGCGTCGTGCGGCGGAGTTATCGGTCATGAGCGCGGTGGAGAAGAAAGAACCCGGTACCTATGTCGATGGTCAAGGCAAACTCACGATGAAGTTTGAACAAGTGGGCGATGGCTTGGGCGACGGCTGGGGATTCGATGTGTTTCCATTTGCAAACGAAAAAGAGCTTTCATTCGCCGTGGGCGCACAGGTACGTTGTTTTCGTCGCCTCGCACTTTTCTCCCCGTTCTATTTGTTTCTTTTTCGCTTTTGCTTTTGCTTTTGCGCGTGTCGAGTAGATCCGCCCGGGGCATATCCATGTCGGGCGTTAGATCACTCAAGCTATCTCTCACGCGAACAATAAATTCTGTCTGAAATATGCGGGTGTTTTCTGTCTCGCCGCTGTGGGCCAGTATGCCGTCCAGCGTGTGAACGCTTACTTGTCTACCCGTACATCTTACAATGCCTTGGATTTTCGTTCTTTTAACGTTTCAACCAACGTACTGACGTTCTTCTTACGCTCGCAGGGATCAACGAGGAAAAAAATAGCCGCCGCGTCTGGAGCGAGCCTCGAATACGTTGGCAACCTAGGCATCATGGCAGGCGATCGCGACGAACGCGCGCGATGTTGGGACTATATCAAATGGCTCATGAAGAAGCTCAAGGGCACGCTTCCAGAGCATGTATCGTATAAAGATCGTACCGACGTCACGGTGTTTCGCGCGTCGTCGGGGAAGGAGATGCGGGACATTTTAGGCAAGGGTGGCGAAAATCTTCGAGATATTGAGATGCAACACGGCGTGTACGTCATCAATATTCCCACGGATAAACAGGATGAAGAGTTGTTGTTGGTGTATAGCCACAGTCCCCGCGCGCGAGGAGAAGCGAAGAGAGCGTTGAACAATCTTGTCAACCGTCGACGCGAGACGCGGCCCAACCGTTGTTTCGATTTCAGTGTCGGCCGATGCGTGCGTGGAGATTCGTGTAAGTGGCCACATGTGATGAACAATAACGATGGTGGTCAGAGTGGCGGTGGTCCGAGTCGAAGACGCGACAAGAAACGCGGACGCGACTCAAAGCCGTACGCGAAACCGCCACCGCAGGATGAAAAACCACCAGTCGACGTAAACCCAATGTGGGGATCTGGCGCTCGACGAAGCGGTAACGAAGAAGGAAATAAAGGTAGTTCAGACAACATTAACGCACGATTAGGTTGATAATGTTGTTTGTGTATAGAGCGAAGCGCTGTACGTATAAAATTGTAAGCTAACGGTAGAATTGCATTCGTTACAACTCGTCGCGCGGTTGCGCCTTCGTAGACGACACGAACGCCTGCGCGAGCGTCTCAAACACCCCTCGCTCGTCGGCGTATAGCTCGGCGTTTTTGCCAGCCGCGATGACATCGCGCGCGGCATCGATACGCTCCCCGGCGCTGATGTTGTACATATGCCACGCTAAATCCACGTGATGCGCCGCAAATTCAGGCTCGAGCGCCACCGCCTTTTGAAAGTACATCTCCACATCCGCATCTGACGCCCGATGACCTCCCGCGGCATCCAGCGAGCACAGTGCTAATAAATGCCACGCTTGTCCGTATTCGCTCGCGATATCCAGCGCCTTGTTGCACTTTTGCACGCACTCGTTGTACTTTCCGCTCGCCCGCAGCGTCCTGGCGAACCCATAAAACAACCCAGCGCTCCCATTCCCAATGCTATCAATCGCGCGCGTATATGTCTCTATCGATAACGCATGCGCACCGCGTTCGCGTTGGTTATTTGCTAGCGCTTCCCAGCTCAGCGCGTCGCGAGGACGCAAGTCCACGGCGCGTTTGTAGTGCGTCTCGGCGCGCATTCTATCGCCTCTGATTCGGCTCCACGCATCCCCGAGCGCAATATGCGCGTCGACGTAATGCGGCCAGATGCTCAGCGCGCCTTCATAGCTCAACTTTGCGAGTTCAAATCCACTCCCGCTCGCGCGTCGCGCAAAGGTTTCACCGACGCCGTACAACGCGGGTGGAAAATCCATCTTGTGTCGCAGCGACGCGACAAAGCACGCGAGCGCGTCGTCCAGTGCGTCGCGCTTGAGCAGTTCAACACCCACCGAGTTCGCACGGCGATGTCCAGCCTTGTGTTGCGCGCATCTCGTCACGTCCACGCGGTCGAGCGCCTGTGTGAGCGAAAGAAGATTTTTACCGTCAGTGTCAACGAGAACAAGTTCTCAGAGCGTCGGGTCTCGAGCACCGCGCGCAACGCACCGCGCGTAGGTCTGAAGGGAATGTGTACGGCGCCGCAGCGTCGCTCTCGGCGCTGCGTGCGACGGAGGCGAGGGCGAGGATGAGGGTGAGGAAGAGCTTCATGGCGGCGCTTCGCGCAGTGGCAACCGACGGCGCGCGCGGTTGGCTCATGAGTAACGTTTCGCGTGATGAATAATGATACGTTCTATATCTTCAATAATCACATGGGTTGTTTGTTTGTTTATCTTGTTGTTGGTCGTTCCATCAAATGACTGCGGAACGAGTCGGCGCCGCGACGGAGGAACCGCCGCGGCTCATTTCTAATATCGACGTGAATCGCGTGCCATCGCCTGAGATTTTACACCCTGGCGTGCACCACAATACCGCGTTACGACCTAATATTTCCCGCACGTTAGCGTGCACGCCGAGCGAGTACGGGTGCTCGATGACGTGCGGGATGTTGTTGTACTTGGAACGCACGCCTTCGTAGTGTTCAATGGTGGTTTTGTTATTCACGACGAGTCGCACGTGCCACAAAAATAGCAAAGCGATCGCCACCGTGAGCGCCAAAGTCAAACATAAAGACGTCGTCACTAAAGACGTGGTCATGAAATCGTCCACAGCAGAGCCGTGGGGGCTAAAAATTTCATCTCGAGAAAACGTCCCGAGGTGATACACCGCCTGCGCCAACGCCAGCGTCGTGTACGCCAGAAACAAGAAGAAGCTCTTATAATTATAATGCCCCACGCAATTGTTCACCCACACGCAGTGGTGATCCATGCGCAGCACGCATCGCTTGCACACGCGACAGTGATGCGTGCGAGGCGGTTTATGCCGCTCGCACTTTTGACAAAATCTGTGTCCGCCACCCTTACGTTTGGTTTCAACAAACATCTCCCCGCTACCACCACCGCCACCACTCTCGACGCATGGCGCGTAATCCGATGGCACTTTGCCTGGGTCTCTCAATACCGTGCACGCGTACATGACCCACCCCAAACCGGCTGTAATCACGAAAATTCCCTCGGCGAACGCGCCCGGTTGCCCGCTCGACGCCGGCGAACGTTCGCCGAAACCGTACCGCATCGTCATCTTATACACGTACGCATACACCACAAGCACCAAAATCACGGGCAAATTAAGCTTTCCAATGCATCTCCGCACGAATGCGCGCGTGCGCGCACCGCGTCGAGCCTCCATTCCAAGTTGAGCCCAGCGCCAAACCGATCGTTCAATCCTTATCCTTATCAACGCTCTACCGCTTCACGCTCCCGCACCGGCAATTCGCCCCGCACTTGCACCCAGGACCGCACCGGCAATCCTTCCACGGACACGCCGAGCCGCTCGAGCCGCACGCGTGCGCGCTTCCCGCCGCGTTCGACGACGCTTTCACGCACGATGAGTGCGCGGTCGATGATGACTTCGTCGAAGACTTTCCCGCGAATAAACCTCCGAGGAACCCCATGAACGCGCGCGTGAGAGCCTTGAATCGATACCTTTCGTTGTGTTTCGCGCGATGGAATCGATCGATCGACGACGGTGGGTGTCGTGCGTGCGCTGTTGTGACGCGCAGACGCATCATCATCGAAGCCTCATACGCGCTCGCGCGCACGACGTCGACGACGACAAACGATGAAGACGTCGCGCGCGCGCGCCGACGCGTGCATTCAACGCATGAGGCGCGTCTCGCACCGCGCGACGTCGACGACGGCGCGTCGAATGCGAACGATTGCGCGCGCGGACGGTTCCGCCGATGATTTCATCGCCAAGCTCGCGGCTCGCGCGCTTCGCACCATCGGAGGCACCGTCGCTGACGTCTTAAACGCCGGGAACGACGATGCGCGTGCGTCGTACGATGGTTTCCCCGCCGGTCCGCGCGAGGACGTGGCGCTTGAACTCGGGTATGACCCATTGATGTTTCTGGAGGATGCGTCGGCGACGTACGGCGACGCCGTCGGGCTACGTCTCGCCAACGCCCGCGTCGTGCTCGTGAGTTCTCCAGCGCTGGCGAAAAAGGTGCTGATGTGTGACACTGTTGATGGCGTGCCGGAGTTTCAGAAGGAGGGCACGGCGTTTTTTCCTGGGTCGTCGCTCGCGGGGAACGGGTTGTTGGTGAGCGACGGCGAGACGTGGGCGAGACAACGACGGTTGAGTAATCCTGCATTTCGTAAAGCCGCGGTGGAGACGTATGCGAAGTGCATGGTGGATGTTGGTGCGAAAATAATCGCGCGTGATTGGTCGAGGCGAGGGGTGAGGGATGTGTATGCGGATTTTAATGACGCGACGTTGGAAATTGTAGCTCGAGCGTTGTTTGGCGCCGACGTCGAAGGCGCGAGAGCGGCGACGATTAATCGCGCGATAAAGGATAGTTTTGAATTTTTTGGACGTCGTGCGGCGACGGGAATGATAATTCCTGAGTGGGCACCCACGTTTGATAACGTGCGATACAATGAAGCGGTGAAAAGATTGGACGAAGAGGTGTATGGGATCATCGCCAAGCGGCGACGAGCGACGGCTCGAGGCGAAGAAAACGAAAGCTTAGACTTGCTCGATCGATTGTTGCGCGCGACGGATGAAGGCGACGGGAGTGCTGATGGCGTTGGTGATGGTGGCGGCATGACGGATAAAGCGCTGCGTGATGAGCTCATGACGCTCATGGTGGCTGGGCAGGAGACGAGCGCGATTTTGCTCTCGTGGGCGTGCGCGCTCGTCGCTGAGCATCCGAATGTTGGCGATCGCATCGCCGATGAAGTACGCGAAGTACTGCGCATTAAAGGTACTGGGTCTACGCTCGATGCAGGCGATTTCAGCAAACTTCCGTACACGGAGGCGTGCGTGCTAGAGACGCTTCGCATCCGACCGCCAGCGTACATGGTCGGCCGATGCGCGGCTAGGGACGTTGAACTACGCCCAGGCGTGCGTGTGACCAAAGGCACGACCGTGCTCGTGGCGCCATATTTGATCCAACGTGATCCAAAATATTGGAATGACCCGGTGGCGTTCAGGCCCGAGCGATGGTTGGTGCAAAGTCCGTATTCCGACGGTGCGCTCGCGCGCGACGCGTTGAAAAGCTTGGGACCCAACGACGCGTACTTTCCTTTCGGCGGCGGCGCACGAGTTTGCATCGGCACTGGGTTTGCCATGCTCGAAAGCGTATTGTTGCTCGGCATGGTGTGCAGCGCGTGCGAGATGCGCCTGCCTCCAAATTCTGGTCCGCCAAAACCAAAGGCGCTCATCACGTTGCGTCCGGAATCCATCGAGCTTGAAATTCGCCCGCGTCCTCGCAAAGTTTAGCATAATTATTTTAGAAGACAACGCTACGCTATAGTCACTAGTCATGTACTACCTACTCATTTTTTTATTTGCTACCAGTTGTTGATTTGTACCACGCCGACGATTTGTTTACGCGCATGATAACACGTTCGCAACGCGTCCCTCGCCGCGGCCGAACCGGGCTCACCACCTATCCATTCACGATAAAGCGTACCGACGTCCGCTACGGCTCGCGTGCGCGCAACATCTCGGTAATGTTCATCCAGCGCATCGACGAGATCTTTATTCGACATGCCTTCACGCGCGGGAATTTGACCGCCGCCGTTCAAGCATCCAGACGGACACGCCATGACTTCAACAAACGCGTATGGACTCTTTTTCATCTTTAGGCTTCGCACCATATTTTGAATGTTTCTAAACCCATACGCCACCGCTACTCGTAGAACAACATCACCGTTCACCGTCAACACCGCCTCTCGCATGTCTGCGTTGCGTAATTTGACCCATTCAATGTCCCTGACATCGACGCCGTGCGCCTCAGCCGCCCATCGACGAAACACGTACTCCGCATACGCCCCCGAACTCGACACCACCGGCGCCGCGTGCACGCTCTCTGGTGCCGGCGCATTGACAGTCACCCATGGATCCATCGGTGCCGTGGGTGCGTCGCGTAAATGACACATCCCAAGACGTTCAAACAAAGCGCTCGCTTCGCCCGTCGTCAGCACCACGTCCACATCCTTGACTCCGTCGCGCATAAAATCCTCTCGACTCGCCTCGAGCTTCTTATCATAACACGGCATCACGCTAATGTGATACACATGTCTCCCATCCACGCCTAAATCTCTCGCCACCGCGGTCTTGACGAACGTCCCCATGATTTGTTGCGGACTCTTGGTCGTCGACATGTGCGGCAACGCCAGCTCCCCGTGTGTCTTTTCCGCGTAGCACACCCACCCTGGACACGCGCTCGCGAGCATCGGCGCGGGCAAAGATACATCTCTCATGCGTTCGCTAAATTCTGCATACGTCTCGGCGAGACTCACATCACGCGCGTACGAGGTGTCGTATACGCGCGCCGCGCCCAGCTTGGACTTAAACGTCCCGCTCAACGCCCGAGAGACCGCTTCATCAGACATTCCGTACGCCGCGCACAAGCTCGCGCGTGATTGTGCGCTGATGGACACCACGATAGCGTGCGTGTGCGGGTTGTCGGCGCAGCGCGCGCACGCGGCTAGACATTCGTCGACGGACTGTTGCTCGAGGAGCACGCTTTCGGCGCTGGTGACGCAGCCGCTGCACGCGAGACAGTCGCTCAAGGACACTTTGATGGCGTCTTGCGCACCCGTGGTGTGTGTGGGCGTAAACGTACGCACGGGTTCATCGGATGCGGGCGCGATGGGCGCGCTCGGGGGCTGACGCCGACGGCGGGAGGTGATGAGCTCACCGGTGGCTGGAGCGACGGCGACGTCGTCGTCGTCGAGCGAAAGCGCTACCTTCGAGCCGTCCAAGGCAACGACGCAGTCTTGCGATGGAGCAATGTAATCGTTCAGTGCGTCTGGGGCTATCTTTACCGCGCCGCTGAACCCTTGCATGATTGAAGCGTACGACACGCGCGAGTCGACGTGTGCGGTTGTAGACACGAAAAAGCGAGTACGAATGCGAAACTGTAGTATTGCAACGAGCGTTGACTCTTTTATGACAATGATGTTGGTGTTAGTTTGCCACGTTCTTGCTCTTTTTGTTCCCACGAGCCTTGATCGTGGATGAGCAATACGCGGAGACTAGGGATTTAATTTTCTCCTTGCGTTTGCTCGTCATGAACGCCTTGTCCGTATCGTTGACGCCAGAGGAATTTTCGAGAATTTTCTCCACGAGTTTCTCCTCAATCTTTTTGCATTCAGCTTTACTGACGATGTCGCGTTCGCGCTTCTCCGCGAGCTGCTGATGGACGTACGCGCGGACTTGTTTTCTAATGCGCGCTTGGTATTCATCCCAGGAGACGCTCGGCGCGTCGTCCTCGTCGTCCTCGTCGTCCTCATCATCGCCAGCTTTACGCTTCTTACTTTTCTCCTTGGCACGTTCGCGCTTTTTACCCGCTGCGTTGCTGAAATCGTCAAACGATGAGATGACATCCTTCTTGGAGATGCGAATACCCGCCGTGGCGCTCAACTCGGCTTCGCGAGCAATGCGTTGCGCCTCCTCCGCCGCGCGCATCGCCGCTTCGACCGTTTCTTTCGCACGATCCGCCGCGATGCGTGCCGCGATCGCTGCTTGACCTTCCGGTAAATCTTGAGCTTTCGCGATCACTGCATCGCGTTCTGCACGTTTTTGAGCCTCAGTCTTACCTAAATCTATCTCGACGTTGTCGGCGACTAAGTCGACGGCGACATCCACGCCGTCATCTTCGACATTCTCCATCGCCTTACCGCCACCAAAGAGCACTGCCGCACCTAAACCAGCAGGCTTCTTGCGCTGTGGCATGTTCATCGTCTTCTTTGCGTCGTCTTCATCTTCTTCGAGCGGTGGTAGGCCCGCTGACTTGCGGCTGAGTGCGCGCATCCACTTGTGCCCGCATTGCTTGGCGAGGAAACGAAGTCGGCCGCTTTCGTGAGTCTGGAATCGATTCTTCAACGTGCGCGGGATGCCACTCGAACGAAGTGCGGGTAAATCCGCTGGGGCGAGTAGCAACAACTCCAACATCTTCGTCGTTAACAGTAACGCCTCGGTGGACTTGATGTGGGCATTGATTTCAATCAACCATTCGTTGAGCAACTTGAAGCCGCCGTACTTGAGAGCCCATGCTCGACGGTCGCTCGCTGACACGTCTTCAAGCAATGCATTAATCAACGCACGACGACCAGGAACAGTGCGTAATCGATCCATCGTCGCCGCGAGCGCGGCGGGGACGTCGAGCTTTTCACCAAACTCAGCCGCGGATGTGATGCGATAAATGCGTTTGGCTTCCTCCTTGCCGGCATCGGCGAGCAAATCCTCTTGCATGCGACGGTGTGACATCTCGGCGCGGTCAATCATGTGATCAACCAAATCTTCGTCTTCGTCCAACTCGTATTCTTCGTCGACGTTGCGTTTGGCGATTGCTGCGCGCATCTCTTCGAGATCGAATATTTCAGTGCGCACGTCTTCGCCTTGCGCGATGGCGAGCGCCTGACGAGCCGCGCGCCAACCAGTGAGCATGGCGCCACCAACGGTATCGGGATGTTCCTTGCACGTGTGCTCGCCCGCAAATAACACGCGCCCTTCGGGTTTACCGAGCTCGTCGTAGTCGCGCGAACCCTTAGAGCCGACGGCGACGTAGGAGTACGATCCGCGAGCATACGGGTCGGATTGCCAACGCGTGACGATGGATTGCTTCAACGGCGGCATCTTTGATGGATCATTTGGGAAGCAAATGCTCGCCAACGTCGCGCATGCGGATTTGACTATCGATTCCGAGCCTTCTGTTTCGGCGCTCTTCGCGGCTTCGCCTGCGATTAAAGAAATCAACATGGGCTTACCGCTGACGTTTTTCAAGTTCCAAAACATAAAGCCGCGGCCGCGGTTCTCAGTGCTATCGATAGCGGAGCCAAAGTAATCCACAGAGTCGTCCCAGAACACTTCGTCAAACTCCAGTACAACCTTGTTCAGATTGCCAAAACCCAGTCGCTGGACGGCGCTGGACTTTCTCGCACCTAGAGGCGGGTTGAATGCGACGTCGCCCGCTTTGAGGCACCCGAGCGGAATGGTGACGACGACGGCGCATCCCTCAATCTCTTGACCATCCTTCGTGCGCACGCGCACGCCGTTATCGTCGTGATTGATTTCTGTAACAGGCGTATCCATACGAATGTCAAGGCCTTCCGCTAAGCGCGTCATGATTGTGCTGTAGCCTTCGCCCACCATGCAGTGCGCGCCGCCGAAACCGCCGTATTGTTCATCTTGGTTCCAAAACGGTAAAGAAATGTCATTTAACCCAGCGCTGCAGCCGTACTCGAGATTGGCCCAGTGCCAATCAAGCAAGCGACGTTCAGTTAAGCCTGTGCGCGCGGCGGTGGCTTCGCGAACGGCTGCGTGCGTTTCGCTGTCATCGCTGTCGTTGCCGTCATCTTGCACGAGACGAAGAAAGTAATTCTCTGTCGCCTCCTTCAACGCTTCACCCAACGAACTCTCCGCCGTGGCGCTCTCTCCGTTGGCATCCACCTTCGAACGCGCATCATCCATGACTAAATCACGAATTCGCTCCACTTTTTCATCCATCTCCTTGGATACTTTCTCACCCGTCTTGGTGTCGTACAGCGGACATCCTTCGCGAAGCTCGACCAAGCGCAATCCGAGCTGTTTCGCGACAACCCCACTCGGGTCGGCGCGCACGCCGAGCCAAGGCATACCAGTACGACGCTTCGGGTCTTCACTCACACCGGTGACGATGGACGCGCCTAAATCCACGGGCGCGCTAAACGTCTCGCGATCCGTGTGCACGCGACCGCCGACGCGGGACCGCGCCTCCAATATCATAACCTCGCCCCCTTGCGCGCGAATCAAGTTCGCCGCAGCCAAACCCGCGGGCCCGGCACCAATCACGATCGTCGGTCGCGCATCCACAAACGGCTTGGCGGGTGGAATCTCCACAATCTGCGTCGTCGCTTCGTCCTCCCCGCTCGCCGCCTCCGCCTCGGCTCGCGTCGCCGCCGGATCCGCCAAATACTTATCAATCGTCTCACGAATCACCAGTTTAAACCCCTTCATCGACGACCCAATGCGCTCTTCTAATCTCGTGCGTATAACCTTCTCCGTATCCACTGTTAAATCGGCAACCTCTAACACCTCGCACAACGCGCGCTTCACATCCGCCGTCGTCGGCACGCGCGCGCCCTCCAAACCATCTTCCTTAGGCGTCTCCCCTTGCGCAGCCTCGGTCGACGCGCGCGTATACACGCCGTAATTAATCCCCCCAACGCGTTCCAAATACCTAAACACGCGCGCACCGAACGCGACATCCTCCACGCCGATCGCGCGCGTCGTCGATTCGCACGTCAACGCCTCGCGACACCCCGTCGCCATCCACGCCTCTAATATCGCGTTCCGTATCCCCAAATACGTCCCTTCGCGGACCGCGCCTTTCACGTCGTCTCCAAAGTGCTCGGCTTCGGCGAACGACATGCGCACGTGGTCGTAGCCCGCGTGCGACGCGGCGATCGCACTGGGCGGAACGACGCCATCGGGAAAATTCTCATCGTCGTTTGCGTCGTCATCTGAGTAGAGCTCAGCGAACACGGCGCGCGAGGCGCGGCGGCGGAATGCGAATTGTTTGCTCATGGCGCGAGCGAAGCGCGGCGCTCGCTGTGGGAGGCGTCACCGAATGAGGAACTCGGGTTGATGATGAATGATGATTATTCCTCATTCACTGTCGCATTCGCGTCTCGCATCGTCCTCGACCGCGCGTCCGCGGTCGGTGCGGTGGTGCGCGCGCGCGAGGCGCGATTGGTGTGCGCGTTCGCCGCGCGCGAATCGGCGATACGACGGCGAAAATTCGCGTGGACGACGTTAATCAATCATCAGTTGAAACACACTTGATTTGTCTCACACATGGCGCGTTCGTCGTCGTCTCGCGGCGACGATGCGGGCGCAACGCCGCGGCGAGACTTGTACGACGTCTTGGGATTGTCGCCATCCGCGTCACCGCCCGAAATCCGAAAGGCGTACCATAAACTCGCGAGGACACACCACCCCGATAAAGTCGCCGGGGACGCCGAAGCCAAACGCGTCGCCAACGCGCGGTTTCAAGAAATCGGACACGCATACAGCGTGCTGAGCGACCCAGACACGCGGAAAGAGTACGATGCGATAGGGATGGCGATGTTTGATGCGCCTGGAGCGTACGACCACTTCGAGGCGGAGCAGGCGCGGATGATGTATTGCGAGGCGTTGGGCGTGCGCGAGTGCGTGGTGCGCGAGCTCGAATGCGAGCTCGAAGAGTTATTTCATGGCTGCGTCAAGCGCATGGGCGTCGTCGTCGTCGGTTTCGATGAGCACACGCGGAAGGCTGTGTCGAGAAGTCGGGTGTTTACTGTGCGCGTGCATCGAGGATGGCGAGACGGGATGGAGTTGAAATTCGCGGCGACTGGGAGCGATTTGCAAAGCGTCATGTTTGTTATTCGCGAACGGACGCACGCGAGATTCGAGCGGGTTAATGGCGGTCGGGACGTTGCGACGTGGATTGCCCTCGAGCCACGTCAGGCGGTGAATGGGTGCGTGATCACCACGTCAAGCATCAGCGGGCGAGAGATAAAACTCGCGATTAAACCGAATTCGCACACCATCGCTCGGGGCGAGAAGAAAGTCATCATCGGCGAAGGATTTCGCGTCCCAGGCGACGAGAATCGCGGTGATATGATTATATATTTCAGAATTATGTCCAAGGCAGAAGCATATCTCAAGCAAGGCAGTGGTTGGCGATGGCGATGGGCGCGTCGCGCTGCCATTGGCTTGGGCGTGTGGATTGCGCTCAACGTCGCCGGTGAAATTTTATTATACGTCGTGGAGGATTTGCTCCTCCTCGGCGGTATTCCCGATTCTTTCTTGCTCGATATGTTTCCGGCGCACTATGGGGTATTCGACACCTCGGCGTGGTGGCCGAAATTCAACATTCCGGAACGGTTAGTCGAAGAATGGACGGGTGAACTCGCACTCGCAAAGGGCGTCCCGTGGTACTTTATGGAACACGCGCCTTCGCGGGCGTTTTTGAGACGCATCGTCGCGGGCGTCGGCGCGCGTCAGACGCGTGGGCGATGACTCGCTAAAGTAGAGTATTCTTAGCAAAACAACAACACACATTCATTAGCGCATTCTTAGCACTTGTATTCTTAGAAAATTCTAGAAATCTAAATCTCAGTCCATTAAATTTGTGAATCCATGCTCCAATTCTACGACGCCAGACGTAGAGCGCGACGGTATTTTCTGTGCCTTCGTCGGCGCATCGGCGGCATCGACGTCTGAATCGCTTTCTGAAGACGAGCTCGAGGAGGATTCGCTATAGAAACTCTCAGGTTTGCCTCTGGGCTTGGGAGGACGCGCAAATTGTTGCGGAGGCGTCGGGTCGTACGTCGCCTCGGGCGGGCGACTTACTTGTTGATATGATCTCGATGCGTGTGTTGAG
>Ga0255752_10001969_pt1 | contig 23347 bp, 20 predicted proteins | sample 011ome_25_FD_179952 | JGI IMG/M metagenome (GOLD analysis project Ga0255752, IMG submission 179952) | Coastal salt marsh microbial communities from the Groves Creek Marsh, Skidaway Island, Georgia - 011512CT metaG (version 2) | ecosystem: Environmental > Aquatic > Marine > Intertidal zone >... | reverse complement strand
ATCGTTTATGCAACATGGAGTGGTCTTGGAATTTTTACCATTGCTATAATGGGCTATATTTTCTTCAAACAAACTTTGGCTTGGCAAGCTGTGTTAGGATTATTTTTAATTGTTCTTGGAGTAATTCTTGTAAATAGTTTTACTGGAAAAGTTAGCTAAATTTTAAAGGTGTTCCATCTGGATCACCTAAAATTTTACCCTCTTGCATCTTAATGTTTCCAGCAATAATTGTATGAGTCGGTGTTCCCTTAAATTTATCTCCATTAAATGGAGTCCAGCCACATTTACTTTCAATATTTTCATTTTTAATTTCAATTGTTTTATTCATATCAACAATTGTAAAGTCAGCATCAAAACCTTCTTTGATAAAACCTTTATTCTGAATTCCAAAAATTTTAACTGGATTTTCACACACAAGATTCATTAATTGGTTAAGGGTAAGTTTTCCATCGTTTACATGATTGAGCATTACCGGCATTAGTGTTTGAACACCAGGCATACCTGATGGTGAGTTAGGATAAGTTTTTTCTTTATTTTCTTTTAAATGTGGGGCGTGATCAGAGCCTATTGTATCGTTAAAATTATTTCTAACCCCATACCATAATCGGTCATAATGAGATTTATCTCTTAGAGGAGGGTTCATCTGAGCATACGTTCCAAGTTTGTCATAACAATCTGGTGCATAAATTGTCAAATGCTGTGGAGTTATCTCAAAAGTAATATTTCCTTTATGTTGAGATAAAAAATCAATTTCTTCTTTTGTGGTAATATGAAGAATATGAGCTTTTTTCTTATGTCTATTCGCTATTCGAACAATTCGTCTTGTAGATGATATTGCACACTCAGCACTTCTCCAAACTGGATGGGTGTGAACGTCACCCTCTTTAATTAATTTCTTATTAACGTTTAAAATTGCCTCATCTTCGGAGTGAACAGCAACGACTTTTGAGGCATTTTGAAAAACCTTATCTATGTCGTCTTCTTCAGCAACCAGTAAATTTCCAGTCGATGATCCTGCAAAAAGTTTAATACCACAACACCCTTCTAAATCTTTTAAGCTTGCTAAATCATTAGCATTGTCAGCTGTTGCTCCAAAATAAAAAGCATAATTGCAATACATTCTATTTTTTGCGAGATCTAATTTTCTTTGAAATTCCTTCATGTTAGATGTTGGTGGATTAGTATTTGGCATTTCAAATACACTAGTAATTCCTCCAGCAATTGCTGCTCTACTCCCTGAGTGCAAATCTTCAGTATCTGTTGATCCTGGCTCTCTAAAGTGTGTTTGTGTATCGATACATCCTGGTAAAACTGTTTTACCTTCAGCGTTTATAACTTCTTTAGCTTCTTCAGAAATCTCACCAATTTTATGAATTTTGCCATCTTTAACAGCAACATCAACATCTTTTAATTCACCGTCGATGTAACATTGTCCATTTTTAATTATAAGATCTAACATTTAAGAAAAAAGTAATTATATTAAAAGTTACAACTAATCAATTATGAATATAAAAAATGTATATATTTTAGATGACAGAGCCATCCTTTACTTAAACGGTGAAGATACAAAAGAGTTTCTACAAAATTTGATTAGTAACGATATTAACAAAGTCAGTGAAACTAACACTTGTTTTGCTTCTTTATTATCTCCTCAAGGAAAATTTTTATATGAGTTTATAATAATTAAACATAAATCTGGTTATTTGATTGATTGTGAAAAATCTCAAGCAGATGAACTATACAAGCAATTAAGTATTTATAAGTTAAGATCTAAAGTAGAAATTCTAAACCTTAGCAATGAATTTGTGGTAGCTGCATTCAGTCATGAAAAATTTCTAACCTTTGATGAGGCACAAGACGTTTCTGGGTTTACTTTAAAATATAGAGAAGATCCTATTTTTCTTGATCCAAGAAATAAACAATTGGGCGCAAGACTAATTATTAATTTAGAAAAACTTTATTTATCTTTAAAAAAACTAGACTTACATGATGCAAATCTAAGTGAGTACTATTCATTTAGTCATAAACTTGGGATTGTTCCAAAAGATCTTAATAAACTTCAAAATAAATTATTTGGAATTGAATGTAATTATGAAGAGTTAAATGGAATAGATTTTAAAAAAGGTTGTTATGTTGGGCAAGAAAATACAGCTAGAATTAAACTTAAAAATAAACTTTCAAAAAGATTACTTCCAATAAGTGCGATTGATGGAAAATTAACTGAAGGTGAAAGTATTTATTATAATGAAAATGAAATAGGAAAAGTATTAATAGAAAAAGAATATCCGTTTGCTTTAATTAAATATTTAGATGAAAATTTTAATGGAAAATCTGAATTTAATACTAAAGAAGCTTCAATAAAAATTGAAAAGCCTAATTGGATTAAAAACTAGTTTATTATTTAAAAAAATAAATAAATATTAGAATAATAAGGATTATAATAATCCAAATAGTTAAATTTTTTAAAAATTGCTTTAGTTTAGAATTTGATTGTAAAAAACCTGGAAGAACTAAAAGTAAAACTCCGACCATAAATATGACTGAAAGTAATTTATCCATTAAAAACTCCTATAAAATTTTGTTTTGGTGCGGTCGGAGAGACTCGAACTCTCATGGACTAGGTCCACACGGCCCTCAACCGTGCCTGTCTACCAATTTCAGCACGACCGCAGTATGTGTCATAATAAATGAATGACAACTATCTTTCAAATTGGTAAATAACATCATGGAATTTACTCAAGAAGTACAAAAAGCTACAGATCCTATTTATCAAAAAATTTCTAAAGTAATGCCAGAAATTGAATGGTCTGTGCACGCTCCTTACATTCACAAAATTAATGAACTTAAAAAGAAAAAGAATGCAGTAATACTTGCTCATAACTATCAAACACCTGAAATTTATCATGGGGTTGCAGACTTCGCTGCTGACTCTCTTGCTTTAGCAATTGAAGCATCAAAAACTTCTGCTGATATAATTTTAATGGCCGGTGTTCATTTTATGGCTGAGACTGCAAAACTAATGAGCCCAGATAAAAAAGTTATTTTACCAGATATGGATGCTGGTTGTTCCTTGTCATCTTCAATTACTGGAAAAGATGTGAGACTATTAAAAGAAAAGTACCCAGGGGTTCCTGTTGTATCTTATGTAAACACATCAGCAGAAGTTAAAGCTGAAACAGATGTTTGTTGCACATCAGCTAATGCTGTTAAAATTGTAAAATCTCTAGGGGTTAAAAAAGTAATATTTTTACCAGATGATTATCTTGCAAAATATGTTGCTTCACAAACAGATGTGGAAATCATTTCTTGGAAAGGGATTTGTATAGTCCATGACCAATTTAATGAAAAAGAAATACACGACATAAGAAAAAATAATCCAGGCATAAAAATTATTGCACATCCAGAATGTCCTCCAGATGTTATTAAAGCAAGTGACTTTGCAGGGTCAACTTCTGGTATGATTAAATACGTTCAAGATAACCAGCCAAAAAAAGTTATGATGGTTACCGAATGTTCGATGAGTGACAATATTCAAGTAGAAAATCCAAATGTTGATTTTATTAAACCATGCAATATGTGTCCTCATATGAAAAAAATTACACTTCCAAAAATATTAGATTGCCTTGAAAATGAAACTGGTGAAATAATTATGGATAAAGAGACAATTGACAAAGCTAGAATATCAGTTGAAAAAATGGCAGCTATTGGCAGATAATTAAGTGTCAAAAATAAAACTAAGTAAAGATTTTATTCGTAATACCGTTAAGAGAGCATTAAATGAAGATCTCTATCCATCAGGAGATATTACCTCAAGTTTGGTTAAAAATAATAAGAACATTAAAGTCAAACTTCTTTCAAACGAAAATGCAATTGTTGGTGGTTTGTTGTTTGCAAAACAAGCTTTTGATTTAGTCGATAATAAAATTAAATTTAAAATAAAAAAAAAAGATGGATCAAATGTTAAAAAAGGCTCTCTGATTGCAACTATAGAAGGAAATGCCAGAAATATTTTAATTGCTGAAAGAGTTGCATTAAATTTTTTATCGCATATTTCAGGAATTGCCACAAAGACAAATAGATTTGTAAAACTTGCTGGAAAAAAATGTAAAATTTGTTGTACCCGTAAAACTATACCAAACATAAGAGTTATTCAAAAATATGCAGTTAAATTAGGTGGAGGTACTAATCATCGATTTAATCTAAGTGATGAATTTTTAATCAAAGATAATCATATTGCTTCATCAAATATTAAAAATTTAGTTGCTCTTGCTATTAAGAATAAAAAGGGAAGAAAAATAACTGTTGAAGTTGATAATTTAAAACAACTAAATGAAATAATGGGTCTAAAATTTAATACTGTTTTATTTGATAATATGTCAGTTAAAAATCTAAAAAAAGGGGTTAAGATAGCTAAAAAATATTACACAACTGAAGCTTCAGGAAATATTAATTTAAAAACAGTTAAGGAAGTTTCTAAAACAGGAATAGATAGAATATCTGTTGGAAGTATAACTCATAGTGCCAACGCTATTGATTTTAAATTAGAAATCTAAGAGACAAATTTCGACAAATCAGGTTTAAAATAATTGGGCCCTTTCATTACTTTTCCTGACTCATTATAAATCGGTTCTCCATTTTCTCCCAATTTACTCATGTTAGAATTTTGAACTTCATCGAAACATTTGTCTAAATCAATACCAAAAGCATGACCAGCACCATAGGTTACATACAAAATATCTGTAAGAGCATCAGCCACTTCTAATAAATCATTGTTTTTCATTGCTTCTTGAAGTTCTTCTAATTCTTCTTTTATTAGATCTATTCTTAATTTATTGATTTTATCACTACTAAATGAAGGTTTTGTTTTGACCTCTTGGCCAAAAGTTTTCATAAAAGTTCCAACTTTATTAAAATTCGACATTTTGCTCCTGTAAGTTTTTTTTAAATTATTGTATGTTATAATTATTTATTACTTACAAATTAATCAATGAAATTAAGAAAAGAATTCGACAGTATTGGAAGTGTAAATGTTCCCAATGATAAGTATTGGGGAGCATCTACTCAACGATCTAACAAATTTTTTAACATCGGTAAAATACTAGTAAATATTTCAATAATTAAATCTATAGCAATAATTAAAAGGTCAGCTGCTATTGTTCATGCTAAAGATAAATTAATTACCAATAAAATTTCAAAAGCAATTATCAAGGCTTCAGATGAAGTAATTAAAGGAAAATTAGATGAAAATTTCCCTTTAAAAGTATGGCAAACAGGCTCTGGAACTCAAACAAACATGAATGTCAATGAGGTAATTGCTAATCGTGCGATAGAAATTTTAGGTGGTAAAAAAGGAAGTAAAAAACCAGTTCACCCCAATGATCATGTAAATAAATCACAATCAACAAACGATGTTTTTCCAACAGCAATGCATGTCTCTATAGCGAAAGAAACGATAAGTAAATTATTACCTAATTTAAAACTTTTAGAGAAAGAATTGAAAAAAAAATCTAATGAATTTAAGAGTATAGTAAAAATTGGAAGAACACATCTTCAAGATGCAACTCCACTTTCTCTTGGACAAGAATTCTCTGGATACCATGTGCAAGTTAAAAAAAGTATTGAGCGAATAGAATATGCATTAAAGGAAATTTTGTATCTTGCACAAGGTGGTACTGCAGTAGGCACTGGCATAAATTCTAGAAAGAATTTTGATAAAAAAATAGTTAGAGAAATTGCTAAATTTACAAAAATCCCTTTCAAACCAGCTGCAAATAAATTTGCAGAACTTGCAGCCCACGACTCGATCGTTAATTTTTCAGGTACATTAAATACATGTGCTGTAGCTTTAATGAAAATTTCAAATGATATTAGATTTTTAGGATCTGGTCCTAGAGCAGGTTATGGCGAACTTATATTGCCTGAAAATGAACCTGGTTCATCAATTATGCCAGGAAAAGTAAACCCTACTCAATGTGAAGCGGTTACAATGGTTTGTGTTAAAGTGATTGGCAATCATAATGGTATTACTATTGCAGGATCTCATGGGCATTTTGAACTTAATGTTTTTAAACCCTTAATTGCTCATAATATCTTGCAATCAATTGATCTAATAGCTGATAGTACCAAAAATTTTGCCCAATATTGTGTAAAAGGAATAAAAGCTAATAAGAAAAAAATCCAAGAACACCTAGATAATTCTTTGATGCTAGTAACTGCATTGGCACCACATATTGGCTATGATAATGCTGCAAAAATTGCAAAAACAGCTTTAAAAAATAATACTACTTTAAAACACGAAACATTAAAGACAGGATTAATTAATAAAAACGATTATGAAAAAATAGTTGATCCTAAAAAAATGATTTACCCAGCATAATTTTTAATTGCATCATTTAAAAAATTTTTAAAATAAATCTTATTTTGTAAACTATTTTCTTTTAAATTAATTTCATTTAGATTTTTAAGTAGATTTTCATCTGCAATACCATCAACTTTGATATCGTTTATATATAAAGTTTTTTCATCAAATAAATAAGTAAAGTTAATATTCATTTTATTCATTTTTTTTCTTAAATTTTTAGGAGTAACTAGATATTTATATATTTCATCTAAATTAATTAATTTGATTTCAGAGTTGGCATCTAAAACTAATTTACCATTTTTTACGTATATTAAACTGTCTGCAAGAACAAAGTTTGCATGATTTTTCCAGCTAAATTTAGTTTGATCTAAATCAATTAATCCTTCTTGAATTTTTAAATTTAAGAAGATATTTGTAAAACTATCTAAATTTCTTATTTTATTTGCAGAAACATTCAATTTAAAATCAATATTTTTATTATTCAATATTTCAGTTTTTAAAAGTTGTTTAATAATCGCATCATCTGAAAATAAGTGAGAAAAATCTATTGTAGTAGCAGATCCCATTAAATAAGAATGAAAAGGCCTAAAATTTAATTTTCCATTATAAGAAAATTTTGATTTTTGAGCTTTATCAAATAATTTGAATTCAAAATTATTTTTGCTTGCCTTATATTCGGCAATACTTTTTGATTTTAAAAAATTAAATTCTGATAAACCTGATTTTAATTCTTCTCCATACGAAATCTGATTTTCTAACTGAAGATTTAAACTGCTTATATTTATTTTTGAATTAAGTTTTTTTTCTTCTTCATTATTAGATAATTCCATTGCATATGCTAAATTAAAAATATTATTTTTTGAAAAAAGTATATTTTTAAACTCTTTAGGATCATAAATATATTTTGCACTTTCAATATTATTAATAAATAAAACGTCATTCTCTAAATTTTTATAAAATATATTGCTTTCAAGTATCTCAAGTTTAATATCTTCAAAATCACTATCTAGAAGTTTTATGAAGAAATCATGATTATTCTTATTAAGATTAAAGTTTGCTTTTTCTATTTTTACATTCTTTATTTTCATATTTTTTAGAGAAAATAAACTTTCCAGAGAGACATAAATTTTTAATTTATTTATTTCAGAGATCTTATTTTCATTGAATATTAATGAAGATTCGCTGGTTAGAAAATGAGGTCTTGGTAAAAATTTATAATCTAATTTTTTTTCAAAATTAAACTCTAGGTTTAATTTATCTAATAGATTTTTTTTTAATTCGGCTGAAATTTGATTTTTATTAAAAACATTTGGTAAAGAAAGGTATGAAAAAAATAAAATAACCAATAAAACAATTGTTAAAAAAACTTTGTTATTTATTAATATGTTTTTTAAATTAGCGGCGTTTAATTTGTTTAAATTTCTACTTAATAGACTATTTATAAACTTATTGATCTTTATTAAAAATTTAACGAAATAATTATGTTTGCTCATAAAACAATGAAACTTATAAAGAAATATTTTAAATGATAAACTCTGATTATTTAAAAAATCTAAATAATGCTCAAAAAGAAGCGGTATTATATTTAGAAGGACCTTTATTAATAGTTGCAGGTGCAGGATCTGGAAAAACAAAGGTGTTAACCTCAAGAATTGCACACATTATCAAAGAAAAGAAAGCATTTCCTAACCAAATTTTATCAGTAACTTTTACCAATAAAGCTGCAAAAGAAATGCAAACAAGAGTTAGTAAAATGCTTGGTTCTGCTGCAACTGGCCTTTCTTGGCTTGGCACCTTTCATTCAATTTGTGCAAAAATATTAAGAAAACACGCAACGGCTGCAAATCTAAATTCAAACTTCACTATTATAGATACAGATGATCAAACAAGGCTAATCAAGAATATCTGCAAAAGTGAAAATATTGATATCAAACAATTGGCGCCTAGATTTATTTTAGCAATAATCGATCGATGGAAAAATAAAGGGTATTACCCATCTGAGGTTATAATAAATAAAAAAGATATTTATGAAAAAACTATACTTCCTTTATACAAAATCTATCAACAAAAATTAATTGATTTAAACTCATGTGATTTTGGTGATTTAATTTTACATACTGTAAAAGTTTTAGAGAATTATCCTGATATAAGGCAAATTTATACAACAAATTTTAAATATATTTTAGTTGATGAATACCAAGACACTAATTTTATTCAAAGTAAATGGTTAAATTTATTATCTGAAAAAACTAAAAATTTATGCTGTGTGGGAGATGATGATCAATCAATTTATAGTTGGAGAGGAGCAGAAATTAAAAATTTTTTAGAGTTTGATCAAGTCTATGAAAATACAAAAGTAATACGTCTTGAACAAAACTATAGGTCTTCTCAAAATATTTTATCTGTTGCGTCCAATCTAATCTCGAATAATCAAAATAGAGTTGGCAAGACACTTACAACTACAATGGAAGAAGGAGATTTGGTAAAATTAAATTGCTTTAAAAATGGTAAAGATGAAGCAATTGGAATTTCAGATGAGATAGAAAAAAAATTAAAAAAAAAATATTCATTTAATGAAATGGCTATATTGGTTAGAGCCATATTTCAAACAAGAGAATTTGAAGAACGATTCCTTAAAATTGGTATGCCTTATAGAATTTTAGGAGGAACAAAATTCTATGAAAGAGCCGAAATTAAAGATTGTGTTGCATACTTAAGGTTAATTCATCAAGAAAAAGATGATCTCGCCTTTGAAAGAATTGTTAACAATCCTAAAAGATCAATTGGAGATACTACGTTAAAAACTGTTCATGAATTTGGTAAAGAAAATAATTTAAGTCTAGAATCTGCTGCAAATAAAATGATTGAACAAAATTTAATTAAACCAAAAACAAAAATAGGTCTTAGTTTTTTTCTTAATGCATTAAATAAGTGGAGAAATGATCTTAATATTAAAAAAGTTAATCATATTAAATTGCTTCAAATAGTTTTAGATGAGTCTGGTTACTCGGCAATGTTAAAAAATAAAAAAGATTTAGATAATGAAAATAGATTAGAGAATATTAAAGAATTATTAAGTGCAATGAAAGAATTTGATAATTTAGAAAGTTTTTTAGAACATGTTTCTTTAGCTACTTCAATTGACCAAGAATGGGATGGTGAAAAAATTAATATGATGACCATGCACGCAGCTAAAGGACTTGAGTTTGACGTAGTTTTTTTACCTGGCTGGGAAGAAGGTCTGTTTCCTCATCAAAAATCAATTGAAGAAAAAGGACAAAATGGCTTGGAAGAAGAGAGACGTTTAGCTTATGTCGGCATTACGAGGGCTAAAAAAAAAGCAATAATTTCTTTTTCAATGAACAGATTTTATCAAGGTGACTGGATTGATAGCATGGCTTCAAGATTCATTGAAGAGTTACCAGAAAAACATTTAGAAAAAAATTCATTTTTTGAGGAAGAAGTTGACGATGATCAAGATTTTGATTTTAATCAAGACTTTGAAATTGAGGAAGGAACAAGAAGCCCAGGTTGGATAAGATATCAAAAGAGAATTAAATGAATAAAGAAATAAATGAATTAAGAGAAAAATTTAAAAAATACAACATTGATGGATATGTTGTGCCTAAAAATGATGATTATTTTACTGAATATTCAAAAATAAATAGATTAAAAATTATCTCAAATTTTAGTGGCTCTGCTGGTTTGGCTATTATTTTAAAAGATAAGAATTATTTATTTACAGATGGTAGATACACTATTCAAAGCGAAATGGAGAGTGGAAAATATTTTAAAATTGTTAGTTACGAAAAAATAATAAATTGTAAATTATTCAAAAATTTAAGATTAGGACTAGATCCAAAATTATTTACACAACAACAAATAAAAAATTATTTTTTAAAAAATAATCAAATTAAATTTTTATCCAACAATTTAATTGATGAAATAGAAAATCATAAAGTTGTTAAAGGTATTCCTTTTTTTTCACTCAAGGATGAAATCGTTGGGGAAAATAGAAAATCAAAAATTAATAAAATTATAAATTACCTAAAAAAAAATAAAGCTGATAATTTATTTGTAACAGCTCCAGAAAATGTAGCTTGGATTTTAAACATTAGAGGGAGTGATGGACCAAATAGCCCTGTACCAAATTCAAGATTAATTATTAATAAGTCAAAAAAAATATTTTTAATAACTGAACTTTATAAAGCTAAAAAATTAATAAAAGAAAAAATAATTAACAAAAATCAATTAATACCTACGAATGATTTACCAAACAAAATTTTAGCCTTAAATGGTAAAAATTTTATAATTGATAATAAATCTTGTTCAGTTTTTTATGAAAATATTATTAAATCTAAATTTAAGATTATAAAAAGAGAAGATCCCACTTATCTATTAAAAGCTATAAAAAATAATACTGAAATTGATAACATGATAAGATCACATGTTATAGATGGTGTGGCATTAACTAAATTTATTTATTGGATTAAAAAAGTTAATAAAAAGAAAATTACAGAAGTTGATGCCCAAATAAAATTAGAAAAATTTAGAAAAAAAAATAACAGATATTTATATCCAAGTTTTGAAACAATTGCAGGAGCAGGTGAAAATGGTGCAATTGTTCATTATAGAGCTAAAAAAAATAGTTGTAGAACAATTAGAAAAAATGATATTTTTTTATGTGACTCCGGTGGTCAGTATAAATATGGTACTACTGATGTTACTAGAACCATCTGTTTTACTAAGCCAAAGCCAAGTATCAAAAATATTTTCACTAAAGTCTTAAAAGGACACATAGCGGTAGCAAATACAGATTTAAAACTCCACAATACTGGCAAAAAAATAGATAGAAGAGCAAGAAAATATTTGAATGAAAGTAAATTAGATTATGCTCATGGAACTGGGCATGGTGTTGGTTTCTTTTTAAACGTTCACGAAGGTCCTCAATCAATTTCCAAACTAAATAAAGTCAAAATTCAAGAAGGTATGATTTTAAGTAATGAACCAGGTTATTATAAAAAAGGTAATTATGGTATCAGAATAGAAAACCTGGTGTTTGTTAAAAAAATTAAAAAAAAAATATACTTTGAAAATTTAACTCTTGCTCCAATAGAAAAGGATTTAATTAATTTTAATTTATTGACTAAATCAGAAAAAGATTATCTGTTTAAATATCATTTGGATGTTTATTCAAAACTTTCAAAATATCTTTCTCCTAATGAGAGAAAATGGCTAGCCACTTATATTTAGCATTTTCAAAAATTGGCTTTGATTTAATATAGTAATCTTTAGTTCTTTTGCCTTATCAACTTTCTTTTTTGTTGGTTTGTCACCAATGATTAAATAATTTAATTTTTTACTTACTGTGCTTACTGATGATCCAGAATTTTCTTCTATTAAGGATTTTACTTCTGCTCTACTAATCCCGTTTAGTTTTCCAGTAACCATAAATGTTTTTTCATTTAATAATCCATTTTTATCTTCAGTAACAACATTTTTTACCTCTAAAATTTTTTTCAATTCCTTTAAAATATTTAGATTAACTTTATTATCAAAAAAATTTTTGACTGACTTAAGCTGAGTTTCTCCAATTCCATCAATATTCAATATATCATCCGAATTTAGTTCATTAGAAAAATTAATAAAATTTGAAAATGATTTAAAATATTTTGATAAAATTTTTGCATTTTCTATACCAATATGTCTAATACCTAGTGAATAGATTAATCTTTCTAAAGAAATATTTTTTCTTTGATTAATAGAATATTTTAAATTTTCCATTGATTGTTTGCCCCAACCTTCAAGATTTTCTATTTTTTTAAAATCTAAATTAAATATATCTTGTGGTAATTTTATTAAATTGAGTTTCCAAAAATTTTCTACTATTTTTTTACCAAAGCCATCAATATTAAAAGCTTCTTTAGATACAAAATGTTTTAATTTTTCTATTGCAATTTTTTCACATTCGTATCCTTCACTAGAACATCTCCTAACTGCATCTTCTTTTTTTGTAACACTATTAAATTCTTTAATTGTTTTAGAACCACATGAGGGGCATTTTTTTGGGAAAATAAATTTTAATGATTTTTTATCTCTCTTGGTTTTATCAACTGAAAGAATATGAGGTATTACGTCTCCTGCTCGTTCAATAGTTGCTAAATCTCCAATTCTTATATCCTTTCGATCAATTTCGTCTTCATTATGCAATGTTGCATTAGATACTATTACCCCTCCAATATTAATTGGTTTAATTTTTGCAACTGGTGTTAAAGCTCCTGTTCTTCCAATTTGAATTTCAATATTAAGAATTTTAGACATAGCTTTATTGGAAGCAAATTTGTGAGCGATAGCCCATCTTGGTGAATTTGCAACATTCCCAAGTCTTTTTTGAAGTTCAAAGTCGTTAATTTTGTAAACTATACCATCAATATCAAAATCAATTTTTGCTCTATCATTTTCAATTTTAGAATAATTAATCAATAAATTGTCAACACCTGTAACTAATTTATTTAATGGATTGGTTTTAAAGCCCCAAACATCTAATTTTTTTAAAAAATCTGTTTGATTTTTTACTTTAAGACCTTTTTCAAAGCCAAAAGTATAAGCAATAAATTTTAAAGGAATTTTTTTGGTATCCTCTGGGTTTTTTTGTCGTAATGATCCTGATGCAGCATTTCTTGGATTTGCAAATTTTTCTTTTAAATTTTCAAAATCACTATTTTGTATAAATACTTCACCTCTAATATCTATTTCTTCTGGAAAATCTTTAGCCTCAATTTTTTTTGGAATATCTTTTATAGTTGAAAGATTAACTGTTATATCTTCACCTTCTTTTCCATCTCCTCTTGATAGTCCAGTCTTAAACTCGCCATTTTTATATATCAATGAAGCTGATATTCCATCAATCTTTGGCTCTGCACTATATGAAAGATTAAAATCATCATCTTTAGATAAAAAATTTAATATTTTTTTTTCAAAGTTAATTAGATCTTCTCTTCCAAAAGCATTTGCCAATGAAAGCATTGGAGCTCTATGAGCTACTTTTTGGAAGTTTTTAGATGGCTTAAATCCGACAACTTTTGATGGTGATTTTTCTGAATTGAGAAAAGAATATTTACTTTCTAGAATTAAAATACTATTTTTTAAATCATCATATACTTTGTCAGAAACTAATGGTTTGCTAGCATCATAGTAATTTTTATTATAGCTAGTTAATAAATTTATTTTTTTTTTGTAATCAGATTCTATTTTTTTTTTATTCATCTCAGCTAAATAGAGATTTAAATTTTTCTAATATAGAATTATTTTCTTTTTTTATATCTTTTATAATGTCTTTTTTATATTTTTTATTAAATACACTAAATGATTTTTCATACCACTCAGATGACTGATAATTATATCCTAACAAGTTAGCATATTTCTTCGCCTCTGACTCGATTCCAATTGTATAGTAAATTTCTACCAATCTATGAATTGCCTCTTCAACATAGATTGTGGTATCATAATCGTCTACTACAACTCTAAATCTATTTATTGCAGAAATCCATTTTTTTCTATCAACATAATATCTGCCAATATACATTTCTTTAGCTGCTAAAACTTCATCTATTAAATTAATTTTGAACATCGCATCAGTAGCAAATTCTGTATCTGGATATTTAGAAATTAAACTCTTAAATGTTTTTTTAGCGTCTATAATAGATTGAAGATCTTTCTTCTCATCTACAATTTGTTCATAGTAACACAATCCTAATAAATACTCTGCATATACTATATCTTTATGATTAGGGTAAACTCTTAAAAATCTAACTAATTCAGCCTCGGCGTCACCATAATAATTTTGAGAGTAATAAGAGTATGCTGCCATTAACGCAGATTTTGGTGCGTATTCTGATTGTGGAAATAATATTTCTGCTTCATTAAATTTCTTTGCTGCAAAAAGAACATCTCCAGCCTTAAGTTCCTTTAACCCTTCTTGATAAGCTTCTATCATTTGAGATTCTAGGTTTACTTCATTGATTGTGGATTTTTCAATTTCTTTTTTTGAACAAGAAAAGCAAAGCAAAATAATTAAAAAAAAACAAAAATAATTACGAACGATCATAATAGATTATACCTTAAATTATTGCTTTTAAAATATATGTTTGTTTTAAGCTATAGATTTTAATAATTTTCTATTTATTAAAGTATGAGGTAAGTTTTTTTCTTTTATCTCAAGAATTGAGAAATTATCTTTGTTTTCAAATACTTTTCTAAGCAACTGATTGGTTAAATAATGACCACCCTGAGAGCATTTGATTTTAGCAATTATTCTATAGCCAGATGTATAAAGATCTCCTATGCAATCAAGTATTTTATGGTTAACAAATTCTTTATCATTTCTTAAACCTTCAGGATTTAATACCTCATCATCTTTAACCACTATTGCATTTTGTAAACTTCCACCTTTCGCCAGTCCATTTTTCTTGATTAATTCAATATCTTCGAACAAACAAAATGTTCTTGAATTGTAAACATCAGTCAAATCATCTTCAAAAACTTTTACTTTATTTTTTTGATTTCCAATTATTGGATTTTTATACTTAAGTTCAAAATCTATGTCTAAGCTTAAAGTAGATGGCTCTATGGAAATAAATCTCTCGCCATCTGTAAATTTAATTTCTTTATTAATTTTGATAATTTTAATTGGAGACTCACTAACTACTAATCCAGAACTAATAATCTTTTCAATAAAATCTTTTGCAGATCCATCTAGAATAGGAACTTCTTCATTGTCAATTTCTATTAATGCATTATCAATACCTAATCCAAACAACGCTCCCATCAAATGTTCAATGGTTGAAACTTTAACTCCAAATTCATTTTCAATAGTTGTATTCAATGAAGTATTAGTGACGTTCATAAAATTTGGGTAAACTAAGTTATTTTCTTTGAAATCAACTCTTTTAAAAACTATTCCAAAATTTGGCTCAGCTGGTTTAATGCATATATTCACATCTAATCCACTGTGCAAAGCTACACCATTAAATGAAACATTATTTTTAATTGTTTTTTGAGTTAAATAAGACACATTTGTCTTTTAAGTTGCTTTTAATAAATTTTAAAAACAACAAATATTACTAGAAAAAACACATTTAACTAAATAATTGAAAAAATTTTTCAAAAAAACCCCTATTTTCTTTGCTTTTTGAGATTAATTCTATTTCATTTTTATTTAAACCGTCATTTAACTTATTTGCCATAACAAATAACTCCATCGACTCTTTCGACTCTATATCAAAAAAACTTTTAATATAGTCACCTGACATATAGCGTTTAATATTAATTTGATGATTTTCTAACAACTTATCAAAATAAAAAGTGAATTTATTTGGAATAGAAATAAAATTTACTTCTAAAAAAAGATAATCGTCACTGTTATTGGCATTATCTAATAAAAAATTATTTTCTTTTTCGACAATGACCATGTGCATAATTAACAGATCTTGGTAATTTTCTTTAAAAATATCTTTTACTTCAACTAAACTGTTTTCTAACTGTTTTTGATTTTCATTTTTTTCATAATTTTTTTTTTTTAATGAAATACCTATTTCTAAAATTTTATCATCTTCTACAATTAAAATGATATTTCTAATAAAATTTTTTATCTTTTTTTCAATTTTATAAATATTATCATCAAGAAATTTTGAAAGAGTATTTAATTCTATCTCATCACTATACCCTATTTCTTCATTATATAAATTTTTTAAATTATTTTTATCATAAACAAATATTTGATACTTGCTTTTAGAGATATACAGAAAAGTTTCAAAATCTGAATTTTCAATCATTTAAAATAATTTGATTTTGAATTCTTGCATCTATAAGTTTATGATCATTTAAAAATTCTATAGCTAAATTAAGAGCAAGATTAATATTATCATTTGGTAATTTTATAATAGTATTATCTATTAATTCCAAATCCCATCTTTTAGATGGAAAAAAATATAAATTTTTTATTTCTGTGTAAGAAATTTTAGATTTATCTATTATTTCTTTAATTTTAAAAAATTCAAATACTTTTGGATTTCCAAAAATAAAAGGTAGCTCATTATTTAATGAGCTATTTTTGATAAATTTTCCATTAGAACCTATATAAAAGATTTGGCCATTTTTATTTATTTTTGCTAAAAATTTAGTTTTCTCAATATTAATATCTAGTGCGGATGGATATCTTTTAAAAATAGAATAATTTTCTACTAATGTGATTGACTCAATTTCATCTTTCAGATCAATTTTATTAATAAAAAAAATATTATTTAGATTAAAATTTTCTATTTTTTTAAGCAAAATTAATTTATTCTTAATATCTAATCCGGTAATATTAATATCATTAACATTTTGAAATTTTAATCCATTAAGATTAATATTATTTATTGAGCCAACTATCAGTAGTAAAAAAAAATATATTAAAATTTTTTTACTTTTTCGTTGTTGCATCTTTTAAAATCCACTCAATTAGTTTTATAAAGGACATTCCTTTATATTTTGCTATTTCTGGAACAAGAGACAATCTTGTCATTCCTGGTTGAGTATTAATCTCTAGTAAATAAAACTTATTTTTATAAAATTTAAAATCTGATCTAGTAACACCCTTACAACCTATAATTTTGTGAGCTTTAAGTGATAGATCCATTACCTCATTTAATTTATTTTTTGGCAGCTCAACTGGAATAATATGTTCAGTTTTTGCATTTGCGCTGTATTTAGCTTTGTAGTCATAAAATTTTCTCCTTGGTTTGAGTTCTATTGCTCCTAATTTTTTATTACCCATAATTGCAACTTGAATTTCTCTTCCCCCAATAAATTCTTCAATCATTATCTCTTTATAAGTTCTCAAAGAACTTAAAATTCTTGTAATATTTTTTTTTGTACAAATAAAAACATTTACACTTGAGCCTTCATTAATTGGCTTAACTACAACTGGAAATTTGAACTTCTTTTCTATATTTTTTATTAAATCAAAATTATTTTCTTCATAAGAATATTTAATATATTTTGGGGTATTAATTTTATTTTGTATAAAAATTTTTTTAGATATTGCTTTATCCATTGCTAATGAAGAAGCAATTACTCCTGAATGAGTGTAGGGTATTTTAAACCCTTCCAAAATAGTTTGAATATAACCATCTTCACCAAACTGTCCGTGTAAAGCATTAAATATAACGTTAGGTTTAAATTGATTAATATTTTTTGATAAATTACCATCTGGTTCAGAAATTTTTACTTTGTAGCCATTTTTTTTTAGCTCTTTTGCAACTTGCAAACCTGTATCAAGACTAATTAATCTTTCTTTTGAAATTCCACCTGCAAGTATTAATATTTTTTTTTTCAATTTATTCTAAAATTTTTATTTCTGTTTGTAACTTTACACCAGTTTTTTTTAAAACACTTTCAGACACAAATTCTATTAATTTTTTCATATCATCAAATTTAGCATTACCTTTATTTACAAAAAAATTACAATGTTTTTCAGAAATACCGGCATCGCCAAATGATTTTTCTAGAGGAACTGACTCTTTTATTAATTGCCAAACTTTTTTGTCTGATTGACCCAATGGATTTTTAAAAGTGCTTCCACTTGTTTTAATTTTTGTAGGTTGTGCTTTTTCTTTTTTTTCTTTTAATTCTATCATTTCTTTCTTAATCAAATCTGATTTTTTTTTGAAACCCTTAAAAGATGCACTTAAAAAAATTAAATCGTTAGGTAATCCACTATCTCTGTATTTAAAATCAATTTCTTTTGCTGGAATTGTAACAACTTGTCTTGATTTGTTTATAGCTTGTACTGAGATTAGGATATCTTTAAATTCTCTTCCAAAACAACCAGCATTCATTTTTATACCTCCTCCAACTGTACCAGGTATACAAGATAAAAATTCAAATCCACCCAAACTATTATCCATTGCAAATTCTGATAGTGATTTATCACTAACGGCACTTCCAGCTATAATTATGTCTTCTGACAAAAGGGAAATATTATTAAAATTATTTGATAACTTGATTACAACACCATCATATGTTTTGTCAGTAATAAGAGTATTTGAGCCACCTCCTAGGATAAATATTTTCTCTTTATTATTTATTAATTTTAAAAATTTAATTAATTCTTTCAAATTTTCAGCTTTATAGAAAATTTTTGCATTACCACCTATGTTAAACCAATTTCTTTTTTTTAAATTATAATCAAATTTAATATTTTCATTAAATTCTGATAACAAATCATTTTGGTTAATGCTCATTATAAATATTTAGGTATTTCTCTCATCCAATTTGAGATTGTCCCTGCACCCATTCCAATAACTATTTTTTTTCCATAAATATTATTTTTAATATATTTAGCTAATTGAAATCTATCATCTGCTAAAAATAGTTTTACTTTTGAGTTTTTGATTATTTCTCTTGCAAAATTTTCATATTTAAAACCTAATGATATTTTTTCTCCTGCTGTATAAATAGGAAGTAAGATTACTTTATCTGCATTTTTAAATGCATAAGTGAAATCTTTTTTTAAGTCTTTTAACCTTGATATTCTATGTGGTTGAAAAATACATATCTTTTCATATCCCTGATAAACTTTATTTACTCCTTCTAACACAAATTTGATTTCAGTTGGATGGTGGGCATAGTCATCAAAAAAGTCGACTTTATTAAATGTGAAAATTTTATTAAATCTTCTTTGAACACCCTTAAAATTTTTTAATCCTTTTTTAATACTTGAAACTGTTAATCCAACTGTAATAGCCAAAGCTGAGGCTGCAACTGAATTTCTAATATTGTGTATTCCTAATAAAGGTATTTTAATTTTTTTAATTAATTTTTTTTTTATATTTGGCAAAATTATCTTTAAATCAAATTCAGAATAATCTTTTGATTGTTTAATATTTTTAATACAAAAATTTGATTTTATATCTGTTCCATATGTATAAAAATTTTTATTATTCAACTTCTTAATCAATTTTTTATTATTCTTATCATCAATACAAATAAAAGATTTTCCAAAGGATGGAACTTTTTTTATAAATTTAATAAAATAATTATTTAACTCATCCATAGAACTATAAAAATCCATATGCTCTCTATCTATGTTGGTAATTATCGAATATGTTGGTGGAACGTGAACAAAACTGCCGTCAGACTCGTCCGCTTCTAAGATAGACCAGTCACTTTTACCAAGTTTTGCAGTATTGTTGATAGAATTTATTACACCTCCATTAATAATGGTTGGATCTATTTTGGTTTCTTGAAAAATCGAAGCTATTAGTGATGTAGTAGTTGTTTTTCCGTGAGAGCCAACAACTACAATATTTTTTGTTAAAGAAACAATATTGGCTAGCATTTCTCCTCTTTTATAAATCGGTAGTTGTTTTTTATTTGCCTCTATTAATTCAGGGTTATTTTTTTTAATTGCAGAAGAAACTACTACAATTGTTGCTTTATTAATATTTTGCTTTTTATGTCCAATTGTAATCTTAATTTTATCTTTTTTTAATCTCTCAATATTTTTGTTACTTGCAATATCACTGCCCTGAACTTTAAATCCCTTACTCTTCATAATGAGAGATAATCCACTCATACCTATTCCACCAATTCCAATAAAATGAATAATTTCTGATTTTGCTAATTTAATTTTCATTAATAATATTTAATAAATTTTGATTAACATTATTCCATGTATTTTGATAATTTAATTTTTCTAAATTATTTTTTTTTATAAGTATTTCATCTTTATTGCTCAATATGTTTAATAGCAAATCTTCAAATTTTTTTTTATCAAAATTAATTTGATCAATAACCCAACAGCACCCTTTATCTTTATAATAATTAGCATTTTCTAATTGATGGTTATCTTTAGAACTTGGTAATGGAATGGCAATAAATGGTTTTTCAGATAACGAAATTTCAGCCAAACTAGAGGCTCCAGATCTTGTAATACACAAATCAGCTTGATCTATTAATAAATTTAGATTTTGATCATAACTGAAAACAGTACTTTCAATATTATTTTCTAAATATAGATTTTTGAGATTATCTATGTTTTTTTGATTTGTTTGGTGAATTACCTTTAAAGTTTTAAACTTCGAAACTTTAATAATTGACTCATGCAAAATTTTATCAAATATTTGTGCACCCTGACTCCCCCCTATTATTATCAAAGTAAATTTATTATTATTATTTTTTTTTGATTTTTTATTATAATATTTTTTTCTTATTAATGGATTTATAATATTTAATTTATTTTTATATTTTTTTGGAAAACTAATAATATTCTCTGAATAACATATGATTTTTTTACAAAATTTAAGAAAAAATTTATTTGCTCTTCCAATTACCATATTGGGTTCTAGCAAATAAATTTTTATATTTAATATCCAAGCTGCTATACATAATGGTAGTGACATGTACCCACCAGTAGAAATAAGAATTTGAATTTTTTCTTTTTTTAATGTTATCAATGATCTTAAAATTAATAAAAATACTTTTAAAATTGATAATGGGAATAAAATGAAATTATTTAACTTGGGAGTATCAATAACTACAGTTTCATAAGATTTATCATCTAAATATTTAAGGCCTCTAACATCAGTTGAAATTAATATATTGTAATTTTCTTTTAAATGATCATGGATTGTAATTGCTGGAATAACATGTCCGCCAGATCCTCCGGTAGAAATTAAAATCTTACCTTTCATTTTAATTTTCTATTTTTCTTTTTGTTAAATTTAAAATTATGCCTGATATTATTGAGATACTTATTATTGAAGAGCCTCCATAACTTAAAAATGGTAAGGTCATGCCTGTAGTAGGAAATAATCTGATATTAACACCTATATGAATAGTTGCTTGCATTAAAATTAAGCTTACACATCCAATTAAAACTAGTTTAATTTTATCATCTTTTTCAAAGTTTATTTTTTTAAAGACCATATAAATAAAGATTAAAAACAAAAATAATATTAATATTATGGCAACGACACCAAACTCTTCAGAAATTACAGAGATTATATAATCAGTGTGTGCTTCTGGTACTCGATTTTTTAAAGTTCCTTCGCCAATTCCTTTACCAAAGAAACCACCACTTGTAATTGACTCGATAGCTTTATCAGATTGAAAATTATGTGTTCCTGTATCTCTATTAAAAAAAGAAAAAATCCTACCTTGAATATAATCAAACTTAGGTACGTACATAATTAAGTAAACTAATGAAATAATAGCAATAGTAGAAAGACCAAAAAGTAAAAAGATATTTATTCCAGATGTAAAAATTAAAACTGCCCAAGAGAAAATAACGAGAAGAGTTTGACCTATATCTGGCTGCATTATAAGAAATAAAGCAATTATAGATACCAAGATTGTTGATAATAAATATTTTAAATAAATATTTGAAGTTCTGACACTGCATAAAATGGTTGAAATCATGATAATGAAAAAGGGTTTTAATAATTCAATGGGTTGAAATCTTGGTAAAAAAAATAGATCTATCCATCTTTTTGATCCTTTAACTTCAACACCAACAATGGGAACTAAAAGTAAAGCAAACAAAGTAATAAAAAAAAGAAAATACGAGTAACGAAATAATTGATTAGTTTTTAAAGAAGAAAAAATAAAAATTATAAATATTCCAATAAAAATATAGATTAAATGCTTAAAAAAAAAGAAGTAACTATTTGTATCTAATTTATCAGAAGCAATTAATGATGTGGAAACTAATGAAAAAAAAAGTCCAATTAAAAATAATAAACTAATAATTAAAAATATTGATTTATCTATATTCTTCCACCATTGATAATAGAATTTATATAAAAAAATATTATTTTGCATAAAGAAATTTTTTAATTAATTGATTAAAATATTTTCCCCTATCTTCAAAATTTTTAAAACTATCGAATGATGCTCCAGCTGGACTGAAAAATATGATATTTTTTTTTAACTTCTCATTTTCTAAATCAGAAAATATTGCTTTTAATATGTCTTTTAAATATTTTAAATGATTGATAGGAATTTTATTTCTAATATTTTTTTTAAATTCTTTATAGTAGTTGCCAAACACAAATATTTTAAAATTCTTACAATGTATTTTAGATAAATTTAATTTATCACCTTTTTTAGGAATACCACCTAAAATCCAATAAACATTTTTTAAATTTTTTAATAAATTTTCTGATGAGGCAAAACTTGTTGATTTCGAATCATTAATTATTGTTAAATTTTTATTTTCATAGATAATTTGTTGTCGATATTTTAATCCTTTAAATCTATTTAAAGTTTTAATTAATGTTTTATTATTTAAATTTAATTTTTCTGAAATCTTTAAAATAAATGATAAATTTTCTAGGTTACCTGCGGATAAAAAGTATTTATTTTTAATTAGTTTAATTATTTTATTAGCTTTTTTTAAATCAACTTTAATAATCTTTGGATTATATCTTTTGCTATTTAACTTTTTATTTATTAGTACATCATTTTTTTTAATAAATGATATAGACTCTTTAGATTGTGAATCTAATAATCTAAATTTAGCATTAATATAATTTTTTAAATTTCTATGCCTCTCTATATGATCAGGGCTTATATTAAGTATTGCTGAGTATTTAGAGGTAAATAATTGACTATAATCTAATTGATATGATGAAGCTTCGACGACAAAAAAAGTATTATTAGTAATTTTTTTTTCACATAATATTGGATTTCCAATGTTTCCAACCAATCTACAGTCATAATTTTGGTCTAATAAAACTTCATACAATATTTGAGCAGTAGTTGATTTTCCATTAGTTCCAGTAATAGTAATACTTTTATTTTTGTAAAACGAATAAAATACATCCAAATCTGTATAAATTTTGGATTTATTCTTTTTAAGAAATTTAGATAATTTACATTTTAAAACATCAATTCCTGGACTAATAATAATACTATCAAACTTAATTTTAGAAATTGCCTGAA
>Ga0255752_10001950_pt1 | contig 23442 bp, 29 predicted proteins | sample 011ome_25_FD_179952 | JGI IMG/M metagenome (GOLD analysis project Ga0255752, IMG submission 179952) | Coastal salt marsh microbial communities from the Groves Creek Marsh, Skidaway Island, Georgia - 011512CT metaG (version 2) | ecosystem: Environmental > Aquatic > Marine > Intertidal zone >... | reverse complement strand
TCTTGAAAAACGATGGGGATCAATTGGCTACTTAGTAATTGGTCAACATTTGGTAGGGTTATTTTTGGAAAAATCCCAACTCCGAGCGCAATAGAAAATACAATCCGCACTGGCAGTGGCACCATTCTAGAGCCGAAAAAGGGAGAAGCAATTAAAAATGCCCCAACTCGTAAAGACGAAATAAACAGCATCATTAAATACAAAGAAATACTTTGCAAATCTAGTCCTGGAAATGAAGCCAAGTTTTGCATCTAAAACCCCTTCGACGAAATTTCTTCGAATATGAAATAAAAATAATCCGTGAGAGAGGTGAGCGTATATGGTGCTAAAATGGCCATCGCCCCGAGAACTACAAATAATTTAGGTACGAAACTCAATGTCATTTCTTGAATAGAAGTTGCCGCCTGGATTAAACCAATAATTAGACCAATTGCTAATGCTATGGCTAAGATTGGCCCAGCAGTTTTGATAATCTGCAAGAACGCAAAACTTAAATATTGAACATTTTGATCATATTGCATTTAGATCACCCCACAATAAATGTCGAAGATAATGAGCCGATAGTCATGGCCCACCCGTCTACCAGAACAAAAAGCAATAATTTAAATGGTAGCGAAATTAACATCGGCGATAACATCATCATGCCGAGAGACATCAAGATTGAAGCAATCACCATATCAATTACGAGGAACGGTAAAAAAATCAAAAACCCAATCTCAAAAGCAGTTTTTAGTTCTGACGTAATAAAGGCAGGCAAAACTATGTTAAGTGGAACTGATTGATTATCTAAAAATGGGCCGCTTGACGAAAGTTCTGCAAATAAATTTAATGTATCAACACGGGTATTTGTCACCATAAACTCCTTCAACACTCCCAAGCCTTGATAGAGTGCGGGTTGCAGAGCAAGTTGCCCATCAAGGTATGGTGCGATCGATCCTGAGTAAATTACATCAAAAACAGGTGCCATTACGTAAAAACTTAGGAATAACGCAACTGCTATTAAAACTTGGTTAGGCGGTGTTTGCTGTGTTCCTAGGGCTTGCCGTAGTATGGACAGAACTATAATTATCCTGGTGAACGCCGTCATCCCTAAAACCAATGACGGAATGACCGTAAGGGCGGTCATGAGCATGAGAATTTGAAGCGATAAAGAGTAAGTGGTTTCGCCGGTCTCTAGTTGGGAGGATGTAAGCGCTGGCATTCCTAGCAGCTCAAGGCTCTGGGCATTAGCCGAGTCGAAAAAGGACAGGGTAAAAACCAAAACAGAAACAAGCAAGACATATAAATTTTTCATATTCATGTAACCCTATACATTATCAGAGACCGAGTAAGGGGCTAATTTTTGTATCACCGGACGACTATTTTTTGCAAAAATTATTAAAAAATTTTCGTTGCCAATTTTTATGACGTCAGCCCTTTCATTCCGGCTGAGTGGCATACGCGCTTGGACAGATATGTTATTGTCTGTTTTCAACCCTTCTGAAGATTTGGTGCTTCGCAATTTTAAATAAATTTGGAGCCCGAATAATATCAAGAGAAAGCCTACTACAATTATAATTTTTGACAGAGACATGATGATCCTTCCTAACAGAGGAACAGAGCACCTTGTGTACCAATTTATTATTTTAGTTTTATTTCAATTACTTATCATATAAATTTAATTTTTTCAAATTATTGAGCAAATATTTTAGATACTTTCAACGCGTTTTTCTGGGTCTACAATTTCTCCAAATCGCACACCAAATCGTTCTCCTACCATCACGATTTCGCCCTTAGCAATTTTTGTATTGTTTACAAGTATATCGAGAGGATCTCCAGCAAGTCTGTCTAATTCAACAACTGAGCCCTCATTCAGGCGAAGTAAATCCCTGATTGTTATTTCTGTTCGACCGACTTCAACAGTCATTACGACTTCAATATTTTCTAGGACTTTTAGATTTTCTTTAACGCCATCTTTAACAACATCGCGCATTTCTTCTTTATTCTCTTCTGACATTATTTTTTTCCATCATTGTTAATTCTATTTTTCATCGCAACTGCAGCGTTGGCGCCAACTTTTCCTAATTCAGCGCGGAAAATATTCTCACCAGCAACTTTTACTACTACATCGTCAAATGGCACCATAGGAAAAGCATCTCCAACTTTACTTTTGGTCAGTTTTCCCAAAGTAGTCTTTGGACGGCCCAATTCCGCAGATAAAGTTAAAGGTATGGACAAAACTGCATTTTGGAGTCGCTCTTTCCAGGTCCTATCATCAACTGCATATTCATTTTGAACCCTTGATCTTAATTGTGAAGAAATCGGCTTGAGCGTCTGCAAGGGGTAGACAATATCAAAACTAGCAGGGTCATGATTAGGTATTTGCACCATAAAGGAACAAACAATAACAGTGTCATCTCCATCCACAAAAGAAATAAGCTGAATGTTCTCCTCTCTCGACTGAACATCGAAGTTGGTTTCAATCAAATCTTTCCATGCAAATTTCATTGATGACAGCATACCGTTGGTAATTATTTCAATGATACGGTTTTCTGTGGCAGTAAATTCACCTTGCGTCTCAAATAAAAGTTTAACTTTGGATCCACCAAAATATGAATTTGTGAGATGTGAAATAAAAGGTGCTTGTATCACTATAAGGCAATTTCCTCTTAGTTCCTCAATTCTGCTGTTTGTAATGCTCGCAAAGTTAACACAACTCTCAACATATTCATCAAAGGATTTAACTTCTGGTGGGAATGATGATATCCTTGGGAGAATTCTAAGCATTGGCAAAAAAACTGATCTTACAGCTCTACATATTTTTTCATTAATTAATCTCAGAGCGTAATAATCACCAAGTAATGATAAATCTTCAGCCCCGAACTTAAATTCACGAACTTCGTTTGGATCAAATTGTTCATGCTTCGGGGTGTTTGAATCTGCCTCAAGCCCACCGAGTAACGCCTCAACTTCGTCATTAGAGAGTTTTCTAGAGCCGACCATAAATTTCTGACCTATTGTAATACAAAGGACGTAAAAAACACGCCCTCCACGCCGCCAAAACCTTCTAAATCTTCCAGCTTCTTGTTGATTGCAACTTGAATGTTTTCAGCAAGCGCATCGCGACCTGGCTTACCTTCAACATCTTCAATCGAGAATTCGCTCACAACGCCTAAAACCTCTGATCTTAAGGCTAATTGGTGCCTCTCAACATTGTTTATCACGGTTTCATCATATTGGGTAGAAACACCCACGCTAATTTTCAAAAAGGCTTTAGAGCCTCGAAGATTGGTCGTGAAATCATCTGGAAATGTATAATAACTGGTCACAAAGGCTTCCGTACTAGGAGTTTCTTTCGTAACTTTTGATGGTTCGGCTAATACTTCATCGTCAGCAGAGGAACTTGGCAATTGACCAGCCTGCTGCAGTTTTTTTTCAATAAGCTCTTCCACCTGCTGTACTGGGCTTTGTGTTGGCATGAATAAAAACGCACCAATACCAAGGCCCAAGCCAACCAGGACAAGAGGCCCCAGACCGAACAAGGCTATCTTTTTAAAATTAATTTTTCGCTTGGGTTGTTCTTCTTCTGCCATATTAAATCCTATGCAAGCATATCCAACAGGTGTGTATCATCGACGTCATTTTCGTCGTTACGTTTTTGATCATTGGTGATTAATTCTTCAGATAAAGGGCCTTTATTGTGTTGACTAGCGTTTTGATTACTTGATCCATCATTCGAATTTCCTCCAAAACTCATTTCAGCACTATAGTTAGCAAGTTTTACGCCATTTTGTTCTAAAATTTGACTCAAAATCGCTTCTGAGCTTCGCAATATTGAGAGAGCCGCATTGTTGTCAGAAAGCAATCTCACATCTAAACCGGATTTCTCGAACATTGCGGTTACCTTTATTTTACCGAAGGATTGTGGCTCCAAATTTAATTCAATCGGCTCATTCGCTTCAAGAGCCTGATCAAGAGCGATTGCCGCAAGTCTAGAATTAAATTGTGCTTCAAGGATATTTAATCTTGAATTAATATTTGCAAAATCTTTTGGGTTTAAGATTTCAATCCCAGAGGATCGCAATTTATTGTTTAATGTATCCAATTGAGAAACTTGCCCCAGTTTTGCTGGCTCATCTGAGCTAGCTGAAAGTTCACCTGCAAATACACTATCTTTATTTTTGGGCGCTAAATTTTCTAAAAATGAGGTCATTTCAGTTTCATTTGCCGAATAAACGCTTAGTAGATTATTTTTTATTGGGTAAGACATAAAAGTTTTATCAGTACCCCTGAGGCTTAATACATCTGCGGTAGAAACAAATAATGATTTTTTTGAACCTGACGGGTTGCTAAACAATTGCATTTTGTCCAGAACTGGCAAAATCGCTTCCATTACTTTGTTATTTTTCTCATAGACAGATAATTTCTTTGAAATATTCAGTTTGGCCTCAGCCGACTTTCCCAACATTTTATTGATTAATATCAATGAACTCAATTTGTTAGCATTTTCATCAGTTACCAACTTGTTAAATAAAGATGCATCGGAAATGTCATTTTTAATCTGATAGTTTTTTTGTTCAAAATTATAGTCACTTTTGGATTGATCGATTATGACGACAGCAAGCGAATGGTCCGCACGCGAAACTTTTGCGAGCGCGTCGTTCTTTAACGTATTTTTTAAAATACTAAATCTGTTATCTTCCGAAAAATGGGCTTCTAATTCTAGCATTTCCGTTGGAATAGAGCTCCCACTAATCTCGACAACAAATAAATCAGGTTTCTTAACAGGCAGGAGAACTTCAAAGCGTTCTTCTCGGCTATTGGGTAAGATATCGAGCATCCCTTTAACTAAATTGATACTAGATTTTGTTTCATCTAACGAAAATGACCGCAAAGTTATTTTTTCATCTTGAAAATTAATACTCATTACGGTTGAAATTGTCTCATTTTTATTCTCATCTGGCTCGCTAATAATAACTTTCGTTAAGTTTACTGGACTATTTTTCTGTATCTCGACAAGATTGAGTTTGTGAAAGTCAAACGAAATTTTTATGAGCTCGTTTGAAATCTCTTCGTTTACACTAAAATACCGCATCACAGATGATACGAGTTGTGGATCCCCCCCAGATTTATCAAGCTCATTAACCAAATTTTCGATTTGAATTTGATAATTATTGTTTACACCAGTGATTGAAGGTTGTGACTTGATTGAAGCTTCAATCAAATCCCTGATAAGTGATGAAAATGCTTCAATTTCACTACTGTTTTTTATTGATAAATTTTCAATCTTATCGTTTTCTTCAATTATTTTTGTGTCTATCAATCTATTGTTTAAGATGTCAAATGTTGAAATATGTTTGGTCGACGACCCACTTTCATTCTGTAACATTTCAATAACTTGATCTGATGCTAGACCGAGCGCTTTTAAATTATTTGCAATTCCGTCAGCGTTAATTGGAACAGACTCTGTTGATTTTTGAGTTGAAATAAAGCCCTGTAGACTGTCTAAACCATTCATTTCAATTAGTTTGAACAACTCAAGAAAAGTACCGTCCTGTCCAACACTCAGAGCCAAATCACCCTTTTTTCCTAAAACTGGTCCACCCTGGGCGATTGTTAGGTTTATTGCATTAGACATGATTTAGATCCTCAGGCAAATTTCACAAGCAAGTTGCAAAAATTATGCCAATCATTTTTTATTAAAAAATGTGAATTCCAAATCTATCTTACTTTCTAGATCGGTCTTTTTTCTTGAAAGCACCTGACCTTTAGCTCTTTGTAGTCGATCTATTTTAGCACTAGTTTTTGATAAACTTCCAATCGCGCTTTTCAATTCATCTTTTAAAAAGTCCTCACGATTATTTATGATTTCTTTTTGCTGCATAACTTTCATAATCAGATGACGATCACTTTTGAACGTATATACATTTTGTGGCTGAACATCAGACGCTTTTTCTCTCGATATATCTTCTAAATCATGTGCAATCTTTGAACATTTAACTACTTCGGTGTTGAGTCGATCAACTTCTTGAGATTCCTTTTGTCTCTTCAACTTAGCACGTGCTTCAAGGAGCTTTAATAATTTTATCTTTTTCATAACAACTAACCAACGAGCTCCTTTAACGATTTTATTGAGTTCGCTACATCGCTTTTTTCATTTTCAGGTTGATTTAAAAATGACAGTATTTGAGGCCAATATTGCAATGCATAATCCAGATCAGGATCTTGCCCTTTTACATAGCCACCCATTAAAAAAAGGTCTCGGTTTTCGATGTATTTGGAAATATATTTCCGTAATTTCATAGAATGTATTATTGTAGTTTCATCTACCAACTTCCCCATAATTCGACTAATCGACTGGGTCACATCGATTGCAGGATAAATTCCCTGTTGTGCTAAGTCTCTGCTTAGAATTATGTGGCCATCTAAAATAGCGCGTGCAGTATCGACCACAGGATCGTTATTAATTTCGTCTCCGTCCGCGAGCACCGTGTAGATTGATGTGATTGACCCAGTTTCATTTGAACTATTTCCCGTTCGCTCAATTAGATTAGGTAATAAAGAAATCACAGACGGTGGATATCCCCTTGAAGTTGGTTGTTCACCTAAAGCGAGGCCAATTTCTCTTTGAGCATGAGCGACACGCGTTAACGAGTCCATGATCAACAAAACGCGTTTTCCTTTTGATCTGAAATACTCTGCGATAGACGTCGCTCTTTTAGCACCTTGAATTCTCAAAAGGGGGGATCGATCTGCGGGTACGGCAACTATTACTACTTTTTCTTGCGAATGGGAGCTTAAGATTTCACTTGAAAACGACGCAACCTCCCTCCCTCGCTCACCGATTAGAGCGATTACAATCACATCCGCATTTGAACTTTTTGTAATCATTGACAGAAGTACTGATTTCCCAACGCCTGAACCTGAAATAATCCCGATACGCTGACCACATCCTATAGTTAAAAGTGCATTGATGCTTCGGATACCTACATCCAAAATGTCTTTAATTGGTTTTCTCTCAAATGGATTTTGTGTAGTTCCATTCAAAGACACTAAATCCGAGAAAGTTGGTTTAGCACGATTGTCAAGTGGATTGCCTAGCCCGTCTATTACACGACCAAGCAGCTCAGGACCTACCTCAACGTTTTGAGCATCATCAATTAGGTATACTTGATCAGAAATTTGTACCCTGAAATTAATTTCATGAGGAACTATTTCAACACCCTGCTCTTTTATTCTTATAACCTCACCAGTTGAAGAACTCCCACTTTTCCCAACAATTTCACAAATTGATCCAATCGCGCATGGAAAATTGCTGCACTCAATTATTCGGCCATCGTAACCAATTACACTCGCACAATAGATTGCCTTTGAAACCCGCCTCACTTTAAGACGAGCTATGGCTTTGTCTATGAAATTTGTATCCATACTGAGAACGGCGTCCATTGCTTGACAAAACTTACTTAACTGTCATTTAGCGACTTCAAAAAGCTTGATCGACCAGATACGATACGAAATTCGCCCCTTTCGAGCTCATGATCGACCTCAATATTAATTGAATTTCCATTCACAAATTTCTTTACTGGCAGTAATTTTTCATCCTGATGGTTTAATTGTAAAGAAACAGAGCCAATAAATGTTTCTGTAGCCTTCAATGTGACATTGATTTTTTCCAATAAATGTTCTGGAAATTCATCAATCTCCTTCCCCAAAAAATCGATCGAAACCTCCCGAATCTTATCAAACAATAGCTCTTCAAGTAATTTCGAAAGGTCATCATGTGCGTTAAACAAAGTTTCGAAAAATTGACTTATTTTTTCTTTTTCTTTATCGATTTCTGCTTGTGTTTCTTTTACTGCGTCAGAATACCCGCGCTGATATTCCTCAATTAAACGCTGTTCTGAGAGCTTGTCTTCAATCTCTCGGTTAGATTCTTCTTGTTTAATAGCTTTTTTTGTGAAGTGATCCGCTTCGAACTCATTCACCAATTCTGCTTTTTCCTCAACTTCTGATGCTACACTTATTTTGTTGGTTTCCTGAGAGCTATTACGTTCATTTTCATTTATTTTATCCAGTTTTTCATCTAATTCGTTAGCGGACTTAGAGCTATCGATATCTGAAACTTCCTGATCAATGTTTTTTTTCTCGAAGATTTCGGTATCAGTTTCATTCAAAGATGTTTCATCTACATCCTTAACGCGGTTAGAAGTTGATTTTTCAGAATTTTTAACCAAATCGAAAAAACTATTTACTTTTTCAAATGGCATAGTGTTGTCCACCAACGGCACAACTTCGTCAAATATCTTACTTTTAGCGGCATTCAAAAAATCGACGAGCTCTTCCGAATCTTCAACTGAAAAGCTCTCGCCACGATTATTTACAGAAACAGCCATTAGACCATTTCCTCACCACCTCTGCCCGCAAGTACAATTGTACCATCGTCAGAGAGTTTACGAGCAACATTGATAATTTGTTTCTGTGCTTCTTGCACTTCTGTTAGCCTTACAGGACCCAAAGCCTCCATTTCATCCCTGATGTTAGCAGCGGCTCTGGTAGACATACAACCTAGTAACTTGTCCTGTAGGGCTTGATCAGCTCCTTTCATTGCGATCACCAGTACATCTTGGTCGACTGAACGCAATAGTGTCTGGAGCGACCGGTCGTCTGAGCCACCGAGATTTTCAAATACAAACATGTTATCTTGTATCTCGATCATCAGGTCACGATCTCGTTTTTTAATTTCATTTAGAATGCGTGTTTCCATGTCTGTTTTCGTGAAATTCATAATCTTGGCTGCTGCTTTGACGCCACCAATTTGCGATGCTCGCAATGAAGTGTTTGCGGCAAATTTAGCCTTCATGACGCGTTCCAATTCTTTAATCGCTCCCGGCTCAACACTCTCTATGGTTGCAATGCGGCGAACAATATCTGGTTGGATTTCATCGGGTAATAAAGTCAAAACATCTGCCGCTAATCCAAATTCCAAATATGAGATAATCAACGCTTTAATTTGGGGATGTTCGTCAATGATCAGCTCAGAAATGGAACGAGCATCCATCCAATCCAAGATATCAATTTGTGACTCAGAAGATGATGGAGTAATTCGCCCCAAAACAGATTGTGCTTTGTCGTCTCCGAGTGCTTTTGTCAGAACATTTTCAATGTACTTGCCTGCCCCAAGCCCCAAACCTGTTTGTTTCTTAATCGTATCGAGAAATTCATCCAGAACCGCATTCACTGTTTCTTGATCCACACCTCCTACATTGTACATCGCGATGCCCAAATGTTGTACTTCACGAGGCGTCAAGTTTTGAATGACCGCGGCTGCTTCATCCTCACCGAGTAACATCATTAAGATAGCAGCTTTTTCTGTGCCACTGATCTGAATTCCTGCATCTTCAGCCATCTCTTAATCCTTAATTTAAGAATTCAAGGTCTTGTCGCATTAATTGCTTAAACACGTTTGCGACACGCCCCGCTTCATCATTAACAATCATACGTACTAAGGCGACTTTATCATCATATGTATTCGCTGTATCCAACAAGTCAGCAGAAATACCCTGTCTTTTTCTTGGCTTTAACTTAGCTTTAATTGCATCCAAGCTTTCGCCTTCATCCACTTCCACGGCTTCCGTCTCTGCGGCCCTTTTCGTTGCAAGTTCCGCCATGCTCTCTGCCTCAGCATACAGTTCCATAACAGAATTTGTACTTGCAGTTGGAATCAAGATCTTTGACAACATCGGCCTTACTACACCCAAAGCAACGACGCTGATCAAAAGTACAAGAAGCGATTTTTCTATGGTATTTTTGAACCACTCGGTCTCGTACCATTTCACCTCAAAACCGTCAAATTCTTCAACAAATGGTTGTGATGTAATTTTCAAACTGTCTCCACGTTCTGCTTTAAAGCCAATCGCGCTTTTTACCAAACTTTCCAGTTCAGCAAGAACTTCTTGAGAAATTGCCTCATAGGTTACTTCTTGAGTTTCAGGATCGATTACTTTTTTGTCACGCACCAATAATGCTGTATCAATTCTCCTAATAACGTTGGATTGATCCTTCACAGTCTCAAATGTTTTACTGTTTTCATAGTTTCTTAGCTCACTAGAGGACTTGGTTTCAAATTGATCTTGTTTTCCTGAGTTTGGATTGGTCGTAGATCCAGCTTGATTTTGATCTGACGTTAATGCTGCCTCACCAGGTGGTTGGTTTGAAATTGCGCCAGGAATACCGATCGCTTCCTTTTTTGCTGTTACATTGAGCGAGCTCTGCTCGCTCACAGGCGCAGACGAATTTGGATCGACAATTTCTTGAGAAACTTCTCGACGTGTGAAATCAATATCAATGTTTACTTGTGCCGTCACATTCGCTGAGCCAACAATTGGACCAACCAGACTCTGAATCCGATTTTTGTAGATATTTTCCAACCGCATTCTGTATTCTAATTGGCTGTCTGCTAACATTTGATCTGGATCATCCGGTGAATTAGAAAGTAAGTTTCCAAATTGATCAACAATTGAAACGTCATTTGGACTCATGTTCGGTATAGAAGAAGAAACGAGATTTGTGATCGCCAAAACTTGTGTTTTATCTAATTTTCTTCCGTTCTTAATGTTCACAAATATTGACGCGGTTGGATTTGCCTGATCACGTACAAATACTGATTTTTCAGGTATTGCCAAATGAACGCGCGCAGCCTTAACGCTGCTTATTTCGGCAATTGATTTTGCAAGTTCAAGCTCTTGTGCTTGTCGAAGTTTCATCCCCTCAACAGATCTAGAAACCCCTAATGGAAGGTTATCAATATTATTTGTATCCCCCGAAAACTCAGGAAGTCCCTGTGCGGCAAGTGAAATGCGTGATTGATGATAAACCTCAAGTGGAACTAAAATGTCTCCAGTTGCTGGATCTAATTCAACTTCAATTCCCATGTTAGTGAGCGAGGAAATAATTTTGCCTTTTTCAGCTTCTGGCAATGAAGAATATAACGTCGTCATTTCTGGCCTTTGCATACCCCAGTACAAAACCAAAGCAGCCACAACCGTTATCGTTGCTAAAAGCGTTGGAAACGCTCTCCGAAAACCTGGTTGATCTATACCATCTCTAATTTTCGCGACTGCACCAGATGAGCTAGCCAAAAGACTATTTTTGCCTCCCGACTGGTTCGAATTGGTATCAAGATTGTCTATATTTGCCATGGTCTAACCTATCAAACGGGCATATTCATAATATCTTTGTATGCACTCAGCGCCTTATTTCTAACATTAAGGGTCAACTGAAATGCCAAAGAGCTAACTTGTTGACCCACCATAACTTTAGTAAGGTCGTTCTCTGTACCTAGTTCATAATTTTTTGCTAAATTTGCAGCCTCGTTCTGGGCCTTGGAAACTTCGTTGATACCAGCCTCAAGGCGCTGAATGAAACTCACATCTGATTTTTTTTCAATGACTTCAACATTTTGCAAAAGATCACTTGAAAAATTATTTTTTACGACTGGATGAGCAAGCTGTTGGTGTGCGATTTTCATACCTGCACCTCATTAATTTTTTGATCTTTGAATTTTGCTGCCAGTGCCTCTGCTGTATTCAGTATTTTTGAGTTACTAGAGTCATCAAATACTAGGTCTTGTCCTTTTATAATACCGGAAGAACATAAGAGCATCGCACGTTGAATGACATTAAATAATTCGCGCACGTTTCCTGGCCAATCATGTTCCATCAACAGTTCAAAGGTACCATTAGAGATTTCAGTCTTCTCAGTGTTACTTTTGTCTAGATTAAAGAGGAAATGGGCTACTATTGCCGGAATATCCCAAATGCGCTGATTTAACGCGAGAGTGTTCAATGGAAAAACGTTCAAACGATAGAAGAGGTCCTCTCGAAAATTTCCTGCCTTAACTTCGTCATACATATTACGATTAGTCGTTGCCAAAATTCTAACGTTAACTTCATGTTCCTTGGTGCCACCAATCGGCATGACCTTTTTCTCTTGAACAAATCGTAGCAGTTTTGATTGTAGCGCCAGGGGCATTTCAGAAATTTCATCGAGTAACAGCGTTCCGTTATTAGCTGCGCGGATCAAGCCAGAATTCGACTGCATCGCACCCGTGAAGGATCCTTTTTCGTGCCCAAATAACGTCGATTCTAACATTTGATCTGGGATAGCCGCACAATTTACAGCAAGAAATGGCGCATCACGACGTTTTGAAAAATTATGAATTAAATTAGATGCAACTTCCTTTCCCGTCCCGGTTGGACCGTTAATTAAAACTGTTACGTCACTCGTTCCCAGTTTTTTAATTAACCCAATTGTATCATGAGATTTTACGCCACACGGTAAATTCGGTAATTTTTCGATGATAAATTCCAAGATATAATTCAAATAATATTCTGTAAGAATTTGATTGGAAGTCTTGCAAATAGGGACTTCCACCTCAATGATACTACCGTTTAAATATTCATTCACCAAAAACCGTGGAGTAGAAAACTTTATGAATATCGCTTTAATTACCTTACGCGCACGCAATTCACTAAGCAAAGATTGATTATTTTCAACAGCAAAGTCAATCTCTACATCTGTTAGATAAATCGCTTTTGACGTGATCGGAATTTCACCAATTGACCCAACAGGCGACACATTATCCATGCCTCGGGCACTCAATATTTGCACGAACCTGTCAAATAGAACCTTATTTTTTTCATTAATGTACAGCATGGCATAAACCCCCACAAATCAATAGCAAATGAGATACCAAATCATTTTTTATATTTATTTTCAGTAGCTTGTAATAAATCGCAACAGCAGAATAATCCAAGAAAATGGTCAAGATATAATGCTCTTCAAAATTTTGACAATTTAAACTAAACAAAACCGCTCTTGTGACGTTTAATCAAGCACAGGAGGATTTGATATGAACGCTATATTTGCTCGAAAGATGTATGAACAAACAAAGGCACGGTCACTTTCAAACGAAAGTCAAAACATACTGGCAATAAAAATCTGTCTTGAGCAATTGATATCGAGTATGAGAGATTTGTCATGTTGTGAGACCATCGAGGCAAAAGAAGAAAACTTACAAGTTGCTTTGTCTAGGATTTACATACTTCAGAAATGTCTGGATTTTGAAAACGGGGGGGAGCTGGCCACTAATTTGTTTAAAGTATATGAGAATGCTCGCAGAGTGATTATAGGTTTTTCGTTCGCAAAAAGCGACCAGATTGATTTAGAGAATTCCATTATGCACATTTCTATGATACTCGATGGATGGAGTACGGTTTTCGATTAATAAGGAACAAGATGGATCGACATAGCCCAAATTTTATGATTGAAGTTGCGGGTGCATTCGTCGCTGAAAAATACTTAATTTCAAGCGCATCAATAGATCTAATTTCTAAAAAAGTTTCGCGATTAATGTCGAATTACTATTTGGAGTTATCTCCTGATTTTTTAGCTGAGATTGCCGATAACTTTTTGCGGATATTACTGGAAAGTCAGACTGAAAACTCTGATGCTGTTTTGCAGAGTTTTATTTACAATCGAATTATTTTTAGTGAAAAGAATAAAACTCGAAATTGGAATTCAATCTTTTCAAATCCAATGAAGGGACAAAAAGACTTAAGTTTTGACTTTGGACTTTCAAAGCGGAACTTTAGGGCATTTGTTTTCCGATTTAAAAACCATAATGAAGCGGTTAAGCCAGACCTCTGGGCATTAAAAGATTTTGAACAAAACGAATTTTTACAAAAATTAGGTCTACTCGAATTTAGTCCTTTCGATTTTTTAGACTAAGCAAGCAAATTTATAACCTGATGCTCCTTAGGTTGAGCAGGCCTTGAAATTGCATAGTATTTCGATCTTGCAATGTTGTGCATGTAAACTGGGTGATTAAGGCTTGCCTCAGATTTTTTTGATATTATGTCATGTGACGGCGACAAATACGGACTATAAATGAGTCGAGTTTCTTTAGGTTCTAAATTTGTCTTTTGCGATACTTGTACAGGTTGCGGGTAGGCGTAATTTGGTACAGCATTTATTGTATTAGTGAGAAGGGTGGCCTCACTAATTGGTGTTTTGTATGATAAAAGGCCAGTCGATTTAACAGTCTTGTCGATTTCCATACTTTATGCATAAATGAAATCGTGTTTTTTAACAACGGTAAACTATTTCATGAAAAATAAATGCGCTCGCTGCAATAAAGCGAGATACCAGTTAACTGTATTGTTTTCGATCAGCGTTGTTATAAACGCATTTATGCGATTTTTATTTGGCTACGATGCATCAAGTGTGACTGATTTACTCTTTTTACCGAGTCTTTTAGTTTTTTTGGCTGCGTTAATAATTAAGTTTAAGTTTTTGAAAAATTGACGCTAATCGGTTACATTTTTGGTCATCGACAACAAAAAGATCATTTTTTAAAGAAAATTCCCGATGGAGTATGTATTGGCACTCAATGTTTTCTTGCTCATCAAATAGCTTACATCTAAACTCAAAGTAAGTTTTTGACTCAACACTGTCAGTGATTTTTTGTTGAAATGACATGGCTGTCCCCTTTATTTACGAATATATCATGCAATTATCACGCCAACTAAATAATATTAACGTTTATAATAAAAACCTCGGTTATAGCAGGTTTCATATCATTTTGTTCTAGGTAAACATTCACGGCGTTCTTAATCTTATTTGATAATTCTTTTCGTCCGCCTGTGCTGCTTAACTGGCTGCGAGTGACTTCCAAAATATTATTTGTTATTTCAGCAACGACATTTGCTTCAATTTCAAACAAAGCAGCAAGAAATAAATCTGACGAAACGGATGGCTGTTTTGTTAACAATGCAAGTTCCAAACTAAATAATTCATTCGTATCCTTTAGCTGTCCAGTAAATACATTTTCAATTTTCATATAATTATATTTATCAGGCAGTATCGCACCTGTCTCAGGATCAATATTTAATGGGTCCACATCTTCCAGAGCATCAGGCGATACGCTAGCTTCGTTTTCAATTGTCATTTCTGGAATATAAATACCCGAATTAGATGGCTTCACAAAAAAATGTCCAGCCGTAAAAAGCACACACACGATTAAAAAAGGAATAACAACCTGAAATATCATTTAAATTACCTCCAGTGAGCTGAAGCATAAAATATACCAAACAAATTGTTATCTGATTTTTACTAGCTAATTTCTGTCGAAAGGCCTAATTTTTTTTCGGCAGAGAGAATGTCTTCACGTGCACTAAGACCCATTAAACCATCAAGGTCTGTCACATCGAATGATACCTCAGCTTTCTGAAGATCCAAACGTTTTATTACTTCGTTGCAAACAAATTTATGCCGTTCATCTGCGTAGCTTTCATAAAAAGCCAACCATTCTGAAAATTCGCCATTTTCTATTGTTACGATTGCGACAACACGCATGAAGTTTCTCCTCTAGCAATTCATACTCGGCCAAGCGTTTCACATAAAGAATATCAAATCAACTTTTTTGCAGAATTGGTATAATTTTTGCTGGTATTTCGTATGCAAATCTTAGTACGGTACAAATTAATATGATATGTGACACAAAATCATTTAGTTTTAGAATTTCTATTGTTTCTCTTATCTGCGCGCTGGGAACCGTTTTGACTAATGAAGCGTGTTTTGCGGAACCCTATAAAAATAACAGTTGTAATGATCTTTTACACGATATTCAAAATTGTAATAATCTAGAAAATGTGTTCGGTCACGCTGCAACGAAGTTGTATGCGAGTTCAAGTTTAAGTGGCCTAATCCAGTCTCAACATTCACAAGCGACAAATGAGAGCAGCAAAACAATTGGGACAAACAATTTTTCTCAATCAACAGGCAATAAAAAAAATGATGTAATTTACAGAGTTTCCTTATTGGATGAGATTGGTAAAGAAGACTTTAAAATCTGTGCAACACTGTTACCTCAACAAAAGCTACAAAAGTGGCAGATCGTCAAGCTTGATGAAGCACCTGTGCCTAACAAGTACACCAAGACAAGTTATTCCGAGCAGGTAAATTTTCAGAACAGTCAAGAAAATTGTGAATTATTTTTTGATCTAATTTTTGGAAATTAAGTCTTTATGATCTATGATTAAACAAGCAATATGTGTGTTGTAAAGTAATGGAGTAGTCGGCGCAATGGAACATGAAACTGAAAATGTACGAAACAGCACTAAAGATAACACTTCAGATAATAAAGAAGTAACTAAAAACATCGTAAAGCTAGCAGTCGAGGAAAATTCATATATTTTAAGTGCGAAAGAACGGATGAATGACGTTATTGACGCTTTTATTACGAATTCGGAAGGGGCTATGACGCTTAATGATTTCTCTCAAATTTTTAAGACTGTCACTGTTTGGATAAAATTTCGTCCGCGCAAACTGGGTCAATATGTTGAAGTTATGAAGGAGCGTACAACTGCTGAAAATGTCTGCGTAAGATATGCAAGTGACGAATATTTACCGCACATAAAAGAAGTGCTGAAGGAACATCGTCTACAAATCACATCCCAAGAACCAAATATTATCAACTGTAAGCCACCGCGACCAAAAGACCAAGACATAGAAATAGCGGTTCAAAAAATCAAAGTTGTCGGAAATTCATCAAGAAATTCATTGGCTCAAGTCAAGGCAGATTCAATTCAAAGGTTACAGGCAGCACTTAAAAACGAATATCTTGAGGCAAAAGACGTCAAATTTGCAATTACATCCATTGAAAAAGTTGAACAAAAGTTTGCGGTTGTACTCGTCTATCTGAGGCTAGAAGCGGAAAAAAAAGTTGCCGGTAAGCTTTTCAGATATGACTCGGCTGAAAACCAAGAAATACACAAAAGTGTTTCGAGAAGGGTTGCTAAGTATTCACATGTGGAAATTTAATCAAATCAAGGCTGTATGCATTGTAACCATAGCAATTCTATTGCCGCTCACTAAAGCTTTCGCCGCTAATCACTCATTGATGAATGAAAATTTGAAAAGTTCTGAACAATATTGCCTTGTTGAAACTGATCAAATTAACTTTTGTAGCACTCAAAACTTGAGTGGCAAAATAATTATAAGTAAGCTTCCGCTGTTCGTACCCGTAAAATTGTCAAACGGCGCAACTGCATTTCGCCTAATGGCCACAATTACTAATCAGACAGGGAAAACAATTATTGGAGCAAAAGTAGAAGCCTGGTTTGATACTGAGGGTAAAGCACAGATAACATTTTTAATCAAAGAACGCTTGATTTACAAGGACACCTCTTCATTGGAGTATTCCCATCTTATTCGTTCAGACGTGCCTAAAAATCAGTCTCTCTATCGTGCACTTTGGAATGCATATTATGGATCCGAAAAACCAGTAATCATCTTGAAATTGAAAGAAGTTTCATTTGAGAAAAATCAATAAGAAAACCCTAAGATTTCACAATACTTAACTGAATATAGGAATTCTAGTTGCGTATTTACAATCTCAGTCCATTTATCTGCACCAAACGTATTCACAAAATTTCCATCTACGCTTTGTAGAACTCGAGCACATTCGCCATAACTTCCCGGTTTTACAGGACTTCCATTTACATGACATTCCAACAAAGAGTTTCCTATTATCTCTTTTTCAGCGTCTTTATAAATAATAGAGACCCCATTGATGTCTCGACCTGTTGAATTCTTTAACTGTAGAGCAAGAATATAATTTGCTTTGGTTCCAGCTGGATCGCTATCGAATACCAAACGTACGCCACAATGCCGATCGTCTATTTCAGCGGAGCTAACAATGGTCGCTTTAATCCCAATAAACATGCTGATTGTAATAATTTTCAACCAAACACTTCTCACATAAATTAAGCTCATATCTTTTCTTTCGATCTTATGCCGTCTTGTTGATCTAGATAAGTCGCAAACAACACACTTTCTGAGATTATTCCAATGATCTTATTTTTGGATTTATCGATTATAGGGATAAATTCACCTACAAAATTCGATGCAATCTCCATTGCATCCTGTAAAGAAGCATCACACGGGATCGTAATACAATTAACGTCAACCAAATCTTTAATCGAGTGTGAACCTTCGCCATCGAGCAATGAGATTAAATCTAGTTTTCCAATGAATAAATCATCATTTCCAGTTACCACGGCTTCTGAAGTATTTTTTTCAAACATTAAAGTTTTAGCATCAGAAACTGACGTTTCCAGCTTCAAACAAATAAAGTCTTTATTTATGAGCTCTATAACTGAGAGCTCTCGCAAAAATATCCCACTACGTCCTAACGACATATCTATGCCACGAGTCGATAGCTGCTTATCGAAATAAGAACTGCCAAATTTAACTTGTACTATGGATACCGAAATTGCCAAACTGACCAAAGTAGACAGCCCGTAAATGTAAGAACCCGTTAGTTCGATCACAATAATAATCATCGAAATTGGTGCTCCCAACACAGAACCAGCGACCGCCGAAATACCACAAATCACAAAAATTTGCTCCATTTGGTCGGTGACACCCAACTGATACAATACAGATGAGAATATCGCACCAGTACTGGCTCCAACCAAAATTGCAGGAGAAAATATCCCGCCAAAAAATCCAAAGTTTAACGAAACTGCAGTTGCAATGATTTTAAACAACCAAATGATAATCAACGATGATAATGCGAAGTTGCCACTAAATATATCAAATACAGTGTTTGTTCCTAAGCCCATAACCTCGGGAATAAATGATCCAATAAATGCCAAAACGACTATACCAACAATTATTCTGATATAATTTATCGAGATTTTCTGCGATAATTTCGCAAATTGTAATAAGACTTGCATGTAAAATATCGCAGAAAAAGCATAAATTGGACCCGATACAAAACTCAGAAGGACTACTTCAAAGAGGTCAAATTCCAAGATCGGAAAATCAAATACTTGTGGAGTTTTCCAAACCATTGATGAGAATGCGTATGAGACGCAGGATGCCGTGGCGATTGCCATTATTGACTTATGGGAATAGTGTCTTAAAACAACCTCATGTGCAAAGATTAATCCAGCAATTGGCGCTCCAAAACCTGAAGAAATCGCTGCGGCAACACCAGCTCCGATAAAAACGTCAAGTCCAAGACCAAAATTAAAAAACCTCTTTAAACTGACTCCTATGATAGTCCCAAAATGTACTAATGGACCATATTGACCCACACTGGCGCCGCCACTTGCAGAAACAAAAGCAGCAAGCGTACTCAAAAAACCCAATTTGATTTTTGTTTTATCTGTAGCTGTATGAGCATAGTAAATGCTGTCCGCTATTCCTTGGAAAGGGATACCGGATGCAAGTTTTCTCAAATAAGCTACGATTAAAGCCGTCATCGAAAGAACTGCAATATAAGACACTAAAAAAGGAAAACCCAAGATCATAACAGTTTGCTGTGAATAAATGTAATTAATACCATAGCGAAACATTGAGGCCATCAAAGACCCAATGGCACCCATTAGTATGCCTACAATGACAGATCCAAAGAAAAAAAATACAGATGGGGTTTTGGGGTCCAATTTCAACAAAATACCACCTCTCAACAAAACTGTATCGAGTTTACCATATATTTGCAAAGTGCAATATTTTTAATTATTTGGTAAAAGTATGTACCTGGTATAATTTTTGGGACACCAAACTAGTGGCCCAAATTAGGCAAACCAACGGCGGGTAGGGCCTGTATCAATATGAATAAAATTTCTATACATCCCCAACCCACCAGGTGCTTCTTTGTGGGCGGTATTGCGTAGCGTTTCAATTGAAACATTTGGAACCCTGAAATCTAACGCTCTACCTGTTAAATGAAAAGAATTTTTAGCAACGTTTCGGCTTTTCGATCGTAGTTTCTCGTTTGTCCGCTTGGTCCTGTAACCGGACAACACATCGACTTTTACAAGTCCTTGATTATCCACAAAAGGCTCACAAATATTTACTAGTATATTAATTAAATTTTTGTCCATGGCAATTACTTCATCATCTCGCCAATCGCGACAAAACTCATCAAAAGCTAACCCGTCAAATTTGGAATGTTTACCTTGCGACTCAATAAAATATGACAAATTTTCACCAGTGTTTGCGTTTTTCAAGTCAATAGTAAATTTTTTTTTGTTTTTTTTAATTGGCCACTCGTTTTGCGTGCTATCAATCAAACCAATTGCGATATCGGGCTCCATATCAATAATTTTTTGGTCAAAATCGATCAGATTTTTTCTTGATAAGGAAGGCCAAAACGGATCGACTTTGTGATCAAGATCAATGATTGGATCCGCCGCCTCTGCCAGGCTGGAATACATCAGGCCCAGTGTGAATAATCGACGCGATAATTTTGTTTTTTGACTCATACGAAGGCGAAGCAATTCATGTGCCAATTTTCTTTCTTAAGTCTCATGAAAGTGGCTGGGAGTATATTAATTTAATAAAAATCGTGCACATTTCATGAAATTGAGTAACATATGTCCAGATCTCAAAGAGGATTGTATCAATGTCAGAGCCTAAATGCGAAATTTGTAAATTCTGTTTGCGAGAAATCGACAGGCATGGCGAGAGTTCCTATGAATGCGGCAGATTTCCGCCCACAATAGTCAACAGCACAAGTCTGTCAAAATTTCCAAAAATTCTGCCTAACTGGTCATGTGGCGAGTTTAAAATATATGAGAATGGCCGCTGATTAAGCATGAAAAAGTTCAAAATATGACTTGTTAGTACAATGTAGCTATAACCGCCTCTAAGATATATCAAAAGCTTCCTGGAAATTGCACAAAATCTCTCGGGTCAGGGTAACATTTCGTAAACTGTGTAAACAGCCTCATGGACAAACAAATTAGGATTTTCAGAACACGACTTTATGACCAGCTCGAATATCGGTATCTCCAAACGATCTATGACTTCAAGATCACGTTGAGTTTCAATGATACGACCGCTTATGTAACCTAAAAACCATTGTTCATCTTGAGCAATAGCACCGGTCTCTTCATACTGCTTTAAAAAATCAATGCATGATTTTGTGCCCAAACCAAATAACATGAGCGGTTTAGAATGGGAGCCCGCGATAACTTGGGTTACAAAAAATTGACTAATGAGAAATATTAAGTAGGTAAATTTCATATTTTTCTCCAAATGACGATTTTTCGTTTTAAAATCTGCCCATCACCCTTCGTTATTATCCCATTTAAATTAGCATTATAATACCAAAAACAACAGTGGCATTAATGAGGAAAGATATATTTTAATTGAAATAAAAAATTTTGTGGACCTTGAGGGTTAAAAATTCGGTTAATTTTACAACGCTTTTCAATAAAAAGGTATCCTTAACTGCAGCGAAAAGAAAAATGAGCAGATCACTAAATCTAACATTTAATTTGATATGAATTGGAACTGATCGTACTTGTTCAAAGCTGGATCGCAAATTAGTCGTTTTGAAAATATATCAGTAGGGTGCTGTCAGACGAATGTGAACTCGCCTCTGTCTAACCAAAATTGAGGGTCCAAATACATCGATAAAGCAAATGTTGGCTCAAAGAGTCTGTTTTATGAACTAGGGCGCAGACACAGTGTCTAACAGAGCCCGATTAAAAGCAAACGATAAAAATACACTTTTTCGCACACCAAATTTTTTAAGCTTTAACCTACTGTTTATAAATGATTAACTTACTAAACCTCTATTGAAAATCCTCGTGTCGGTGGTTCGATTCCGCCCCTAGGCACCACTTTTATCATACATCACAATTAGTCCTGATCTTGGATCACAACCTTTTGTGCCAAGGCTAGGAACGTTTGTTTTTCGGTTGCATCCAAGCCCTGCAGAACGTCCTCTTGCAAGGCGCGCACGTGGGGCAGGATGTCGGCGAACAGCTTTTCACCGTCTTTTGTGGCGCGCACTTCGCGGGCGCGGCGGTCGTGTTTGGCCACGACGCGCTGTACCAGACCTTTTTGTTCTAGCCGATCAATCACCCCGCCAATCGTTGCCCGATCATAGGCGATCCGTGCCGCGACGCCCGCCTGATCAATACCGGGATAGGCGATAATCGCATCCAGCGCGGCAAATTGCACTGGTGTGATGTCATACCCACGCTCGCCCATATGTTTTGCAAAAACATGGGTAGAGATTTGGTGCAAACGGCGAATAACGTGCCCTGCCATGGACTTAGCATGCATATTGGACCCCTTTGATCTGAGCGGTCCACGTAGTTTAGGTTTCGAATTATAATTTGTATACATATTTTTATTGACTTAAATTAGTAAGTATAAATATTATTTTCAGGACGACCTGAGTAGGAGCATGAAATGCAATTTTATTTGGACGGCTTTCGCGGGGGTGATCCCGATATTCATGACGCCGCGCCCAATCGGCGCCATCGCGGCCCCTTTGCGCCCTTGCCCGAAAAGGTTGATGTTTTGATTGCGGGGTGCGGACCAGCTGGGTTGTGTTTGGCGGCGCAGTTGTCGCAGTTTCCACAGATTGAAACGATGATCGTCGAACGCAAGCCCGGTCCGTTGGAAAAAGGTCAGGCGGACGGGATCAACACCCGCACGATGGAAATGTTTCAAGCTTTTGGTTTTGGCGAAAAGGTAAGGCGCGAAAGTTACTGGGTGAATCAAACGGCGTTCTGGTCCCCCGATCCTGCCAATCCCAAACACATTCGGCGCATTGGTCGCGTCCAAGACGTGCCAGACGATTCATCCGAAATGCCGCACACCTTGATCAACCAAGCACGCGTGCATGAATTGTTCCTTGAGGTGATGCAAAATTCACCGTCCAAATTGGAACCCGATTATTCGTGGTCTGTTGTCGATTTGACGATTGATGACACCACCGATGACCACCCTGTCACTGTGGTTTTGGAAAACACCGGCATCAATGCGGGTGAAACCAAGACGGTTCGCGCCAATTACGTTGTTGGCTGTGACGGGGCGCGGTCGAACGTGCGCAAGGCGATTGGTGGCACATTGCACGGCGATGCCGCGCATCAGGCGTGGGGCGTGATGGACATTCTGGCCAACACCGATTTTCCCGATATCCGTCAAAAATGCTTGGTGACCTCATCTGCCGAAGGCAATATTCTGATCCTGCCGCGTGAAGGTGGGTATTTGTTCCGCATGTATGTGGAATTGGACAAGCTGAATGCAGACGAACGCGTGTCCAGCAAAAACTTTACCGCCGATCACATGATCGCGGCGGCAAATCGGATCATGGCGCCCTATACAATTGACGTGAAACAGGTTGTCTGGTGGTCTATCTATGAAATCGGTCACCGTCTCACCGACCGTTTTGATGATGTGCCTGAGGGCGTTGATCGCAATCCGCGCGTGTTCACAGCCGGCGATGCATGTCACACCCACAGCCCCAAAGCAGGGCAAGGCATGAACGTATCCATGCAAGATACTTTTAACCTTGGGTGGAAATTGGCGCATGTCTTGACCGGTCGCGCGGATGCAAAATTGCTGCGCAGTTATTCAGCTGAGCGTTGG
>Ga0255752_10001945_pt1 | contig 23467 bp, 11 predicted proteins | sample 011ome_25_FD_179952 | JGI IMG/M metagenome (GOLD analysis project Ga0255752, IMG submission 179952) | Coastal salt marsh microbial communities from the Groves Creek Marsh, Skidaway Island, Georgia - 011512CT metaG (version 2) | ecosystem: Environmental > Aquatic > Marine > Intertidal zone >... | reverse complement strand
AAACTGGCCAGATTGGGGATGTGTATAGCATACAGAATTTAAAAATAGCATTACCAAAAGCAAAAGAAGTAGACACTCAGCATGATAAATGGGTGCCTCAGGATTATCCTAAGGAACTTAAATCAGTAAAGAGTATATTTGATTGGAGAGATTATCCAGATGAATTTAAACAAAAGTGGCATGCATATATTGATAGAGAATTTACCAAACGCGACGAAGGTTATTGGTTCAATAACAAAGGTATTCCTACTTATATTACTGGCACTCACTATATGTACTTGCAGTGGACCAAGATTGATGTTGGGCGACCAGAATTTAGGGAAGCAAATAGATTATTCTTTATTTATTGGGAAGCCTGTAAAGCAGACAATAGGTGTTATGGAATGTGCTATCTCAAAAACAGACGTAGCGGTTTTTCGTTTATGGCATCCGCAGAAACGGTTAATTTGGCCACCATATCTTCAGACTCACGCTATGGGATATTGTCCAAATCTGGAGCCGATGCGAAAAAGATGTTCACAGATAAAGTGGTCCCCATATCCATCAATTATCCATTCTTTTTCAGGCCTATACAGGATGGAATGGATCGACCAAAAACAGAGTTGGCATACAGGGTACCGGCATCAAAATTCACGCGTAAAAGATTCGAATCAAAGGACAGACCACAGGAAATGGAGGGGCTGGACACTACAATCGATTGGAAAAACACCGGGGACAATTCATATGATGGAGAGAAACTCACACTTCTCGTCCACGATGAGGCCGGCAAATGGGAGAGACCAGAAAACATTCTCAACAACTGGAGGGTTACAAAAACAACGCTCAGGCTTGGTTCGAGAATAATTGGTAAATGCATGATGGGGTCAACGAGCAATGCTCTTGACAAAGGCGGTGAAAATTTTAAAAAGTTATACAATGACTCAGATGTCACAAAACGAAATAAGAATGGACAGACTCGCTCGGGATTATATTCTTTGTTCATACCTATGGAATGGAATTTCGAAGGATTCATCGATTCTTATGGAGCACCTGTCTTTAACACACCCTCAAAACCTGTCAAAGACCACCAGGGAGATTATATCGACGTCGGGGTTATTGAACATTGGGAAAATGAGGTTGAGGGATTAAAAGGAGATCAAGACGGTTTAAATGAATTTTACCGTCAGTTCCCAAGAACAGAAGAGCATGCTTTTAGAGATGAAACTAAAAATAGTATATTTAATTTAGCAAAAATATACGAACAAGTAGATTTTAACGAAGAGGCAAAATATAGTGCCTTGGTTACTAAAGGTAGTTTCCAATGGCAAAATGGTGTAAAAGATACTAAAGTAGAATTTATACCCAATCCAAGCGGAAGATTCAATGTCAGTTGGGTTCCACCTATACGTTTACAAAATAAAGTAATAACAAAAAATGGAATTAAGTATCCCGGTAATGATCATTTGGGAGCTTTTGGTTGTGACTCATATGATATATCAGGAACAACAGATGGGCAAGGCTCTAAAGGCTCTCTACATGGATTAACGAAATTTAGCATGGAAGAAATTCCTGCTAATATGTTTTTTTTAGAATATATAGCTAGGCCGCAAACAGCGGAGATGTTTTTTGAAGATATATTAATGGCATTACATTTTTATGGTATGCCAATACTTGCGGAAAATAACAAACCAAGATTACTATATTATTTAAAAAGAAGAGGGTACAGGGGATATTCAATGAATAGGCCCGATAAAGTTTGGAATAAACTATCAGTTACAGAAAAAGAAATAGGTGGTATACCAAACTCAAGTGAAGATATTAGGCAAGCACACGCATCCGCAATAGAAAGTTATATTAATACTTATGTGGGTGAGCAAGAAAACGGAAGCTATGGAGATATGTATTTTAACAATACATTAAATGATTGGGCTAAGTTTGATATAAATAAAAGAACAAAATTTGATGCGGCTATTAGTTCAGGTTTAGCAATTATGGCATGCAACAAACATAGATATGCACCAAATCAAGTTAAACAATTAAAAAATAAAGTTAGTTTTAGTTTTTCTAAATATAACAATAATGGAAATTTTTCAAAAATAATACAATAGATGGCAAGAGTATCACCAAAAGGTATTTTTCCGAGTCAAGCAGTTAGCGACGCAGAAAAGGGAGGTTTAGATTATGGACTTCAAGTTGCTAAAGCTGTTGAGTCAGAATGGTTCAAAAAAGATTCAGGAGGATCTCGCTATTTCTCAAATAGAGATAACTATCATAACCTTAGGTTATATGCAAGAGGCGAGCAAAGCATTAAAAAATATAAAGATGAATTATCCATTAACGGTGATTTGTCTTACTTAAATTTAGATTGGAAACCAGTGCCTATTATTCCAAAGTTTGTGGATATAGTTGTTAATGGTATAGCTGAAAGGACATATGATTTAAAGGCTTATTCAATAGATCCAGCTTCTTCTAAAAAAAGAACTGAATATATGCAGAGATTGCTGAACGACATGTATGCCTACGAGTTTAAATCTGAATTATTAGAAAAATTAGGCGTAAGCACATTTAATACAGATCCTGATACACTGCCGGAAAATGATGAAGAATTGCAAATACATATGCAATTGGATTATAAACAATCTATAGAAATAGCACAAGAGCAAGCTATAAATAATGTGATGGAACTTAATAAATTTCATCTTCTTAAAAAAAGACTAGATTATGATGTAGCCGTTTTAGGTATAGGCGCTGTAAAAAACAGTTTTAATACCGCAGAAGGAATTAAATTAGAATACGTTGATCCATCTGATTTAATATACTCTTATACTGATTCGCCATATTTTGATGATTTATATTATGTTGGCGAAGTAAGAAGAGTTAGTTTAGTAGAATTAAAAAAGCAATTCCCAGAATTAACAACAGAAGATATTGAGGAGCTTGAGGGTAAAGGTAACAGTTCATTGTTATATAATCAAATTGGTGTGAATTCTTCTGATAAAAATTTTGTATATGTTTTATATTTTGAATATAAAACATTTGAAAATCAAGTATATAAAATAAAAGAAACTTCAAGTGGAGCGGAAAAAGCAATACAAAAAACAGATGGTTTTAACCCTCCTAAAGATTCTAGAGCTAGATTTCAAAAAGTAAGCAGAGCCATAGAATGTTTATATGAGGGCGCTAAGATTGTGGGGCATGATAAATTATTAAAATGGCAAAAAGCTGTTAATATGACAAGGCCTAAGTCTGATATTACTAAAGTTCAAATGAGCTATAATATTGTAGCCCCTAGAATTTACAAGGGCAAAACTGAATCACTAGTTAGTAGAATGACATCATTTGCTGATATGATTCAAATTACTCATTTAAAACTTCAGCAAGTATTATCGCGTATGGTACCAGACGGCGTTTATTTAGATGCTGATGGTTTAGCAGAAGTTGATTTAGGTAATGGAACTAATTATAATCCGCAGGAAGCTTTAAATATGTACTTCCAAACAGGTTCTGTTATTGGTAGATCAATGACACAAGATGGTGAATTTAATAATGGTAGAGTACCTATACAAGAATTAAGAGCTGGTGCTGGGGGTTCAAAAATACAAAGCTTAATACAATCTTATAATTATTATTTACAAATGATGAGAGATGTTACGGGATTGAATGAAGCAAGAGACGGTAGCACACCAGATAAAAATGCTTTAGTTGGTTTACAAAAACTAGCGGCGGCAAATAGCAACACTGCTACAAGACATATACTACAGGCTGGGCTATACCTTACATTAAAAACAGCCGAAGCCGCTTCGTTGAGAATTTCTGATGTATTAGAATATGCCAACACACATAAGCAGTTTGTGCAGGCGTTGGGTAAGATGAACGTTGCTAATTTAAAAGATTTAAAAGAATTACATATACATGACTTTGGTATATTTTTAGAATTAGCACCAGACGAAGAAGAAAAACAATTGCTAGAAAATAATATTCAAATGGCTATTTCTCAAAAACAAATAGAATTAGAAGATGCAATTGACGTAAGAGAAATTAAAAATTTAAAATTAGCAAATCAAGTTTTAAAAGTAAGAAGAAAGAAAAAATTTGAAAAGGATAGAAGAATTCAAATGGAGAATATTCAGGCACAGTCTCAAGCTAATGCTCAATCGGCTCAAGCAGGAGCCGCTGCAGAAATACAAAAACAGCAAGGAATTGCTGAAAGCAAAGTACAAATTGCGCAAGCACAATCACAATTTGATATTGCAAAACTTGAAAGAGAAGCACAAATTAAAAAAGAGTTAATGGAGTTTGAGTTTCAACTTAATATGCGGCTTAAACAGCAGGATAACCAGGTGATTAACAATAAAGAGAAGTATAAAGAAGATCGTAAAGACGAAAGAACAAAAATACAAGCATCACAGCAAAGTGAATTAATAGATCAGAGAAAATCTGGTAAACCACCAAAAAACTTTGAATCCGCAGGATTTGATAACTTAGGTGGATTTGGATTAGAACAATTTGATCCAAGATAAATTTTTAACAATTATATTTTATTATGTCAGAAAAAATCAAAGCAGAAGCTTTAGACGTTGAAGAAAAGTCTATTGCCGAAAAAGAAGCAGAGGTACAAAAAATACCCACTAATGAAGATGGTGATTACACCGTAAATTTAGGAAAAATTAACAAAGAAAAAAAAGAAACAGATGCCGTTCAAGAACAAAAAACAGAAGATGGCGTGTTACGCGGAAGCAGCAAAGATGAAAAAAATGGGGAAGAAGCCGAAGTGGAACTGCAAGAAGTACAGCAAGAAAAAGTAGAAGAGCCTGTGCTTGAAGAAGTTATTGAAGAAGAAGTTTCAGAAAAGCCAGCCCCAGTGGCTGAAGAAAAACAACCAGAACAAAAAGTTGAACCGGTTGAAGAAACAAAAGAACCAGAAGTAAACCTACCAGAAAACATACAAGAGCTGGTAAAATTTATGGAAGAAACTGGCGGAACTCTCGAAGATTATGTTAGATTGAATGCTGACTTTTCAAATGTAGATCAAAATACATTATTAAGAGAATATTACAAACAAACTAAACCTCATTTAAGTTATGATGAAGTATCGTTTTTATTAGATGATAAATTTTCATATGACGAAGAAGTAGATGAGGAAAGAGATATTAAAAGAAAAAAACTTGCTCTTAAAGAGGAAGTCGCAAATGCCAATAAGTTTTTAAATGAAACTAAGGAGAAATACTATAAGGAAGTCAAGTTGGGTTCCAGATTAGCTCCTGAACAACAAAAAGCTATTGAATTTTTTGACAGATACAATAAAGAGCAAAAATCAGCTGAAGAATTATTACAGCGGCAAACACAACATTTTCAACAAGAAACTAATAAAGTCTTTAGTCAAGAATTTAAAGGTTTTAATTTCAATGTAGGAGACAAAAAATACCGTTTCAATGTAAAAGATGTTGGTAAAGTAAAAGAAACTCAAAGTGATTTATTAAATGTTTTTAATAAATATATTGGTGACAATAAAATGTTACAAGACGCTGGGGGTTACCATAAAGCTTTATTTGCAGCTTCTAATCCTGACAAAATAGCTAATCATTTTTATGAACAAGGTAAAGCCGATGCAATCAAACAAATGAGTGCCGAAGCTAAAAATATTAGCATGGACCCTAGAAAAACTTCTAGTGGATATGTTGAGGCCGGAGGAATAAAAGTAAAAGCTATTTCTGGGGATGATAATTCTAAGCTAAAATTTAAACTTAAGAATTATTAATTAACAAAAAAAAATTAAAATGGCAAATGATAATACTTTTGCTGGCCCATTGGCCGGCAGTATCCTAACTCCATCTGCAACAAAAATGACAACTGCAGGGAGTTATTTAGACATTCAAAATGATGGATGGGCTAAACAATATCTACCTGAGCTTTACGAAAGTGAAGTACAGAGATACGGAAACAGAACTATTTCTGGATTCCTTTCACAAATTAGTGCTGAAATGCCTATGTCATCTGATCAAGTAATTTGGTCTGAGCAAGGTAGATTACACTTGGCTTACAACGGACAAATTAATCCTACTACTGGTGTTGTTGACACAATTACTGGTATTGATTCTGGAGCTACCGAAGCTCACGCTGTAAGAAAAGGTGCAACATTAGTATGTGAAGTAAACAGCGTTGTTTTTAAAGCTTATGTTAAAGTTGGTGTTGAAACTTCAACTTCTCAATTAACAATTAAGCCTTATGGCGCTGAAAATGTTGACGATTTATCTGGTATCGCAACTACAGACGACCAAGTAATTAAATTCTTCGTATACGGTTCTGAATTCAAAAAAGGAACTGCTAGTATGACTGAATCTATTGAGCCTGGTTTCAAAACTTTCACTAACAAGCCAATGATTATCAAAGATCACTTTGAAATTAACGGATCTGATACTGCTCAAATCGGGTGGGTACAAGTAAGTGGTGAAGGTGGAGAGTCTGGATACTTATGGTACTTAAAATCTTCTGCTGATACAAAAGCAAGATTTGATGACTATTTAGAAATGATTGCAATTGAAGCTGAAAAATCTGCTTCAGGTGCTGATTCTGACATTCCTGATGGTTCTCAAGGGTTACTTTCTGCTATTGGTGAAAGAGGTATTGTAGCTACAAATCAATTTAATGCTAGCCCAGAATTAAGTGAATTTGATGACTTATTAAAGGAATTAGACAAGCAAGGAGCTATCGAAGAAAATATGCTTTTCTTAAATAGAGATGCAAATTTAGTAATCGATGACTTATTAGCTGGTTTAAATCCGCATGTATCTGGTGGACTTGGATTTGGAGTATTTAATAACTCTGAAGACATGGCTTTAAATCTTGGATTTACAGGATTTAGAAGAGGTTCTTATGACTTTTACAAAACTGACTGGAAATATCTTAACGATAAATCTACAAGAGGTTCTGTAGGATCATTAAAAGGAGTGTTAATTCCTGCAGGAACATCTTCAGTGTATGACCAAAATTTAGGAAGCAATGTTAGAAGACCTTTCTTACACGTAAGATATAGAGCTTCTCAAGCTGACGATAGAAAATTAAAATCTTGGGTTACTGGTTCAGTAGGTGGAGCATCTACAATCGGTGATGACAAAATGGAAATTCACTATCTTTCAGAAAGATGTTTAGTAGTACAAGCCGCTAACAACTTTATCAGATTTGATTCATAAATTTGACGTAAAGCATATCCCCACGGTAATAGTGGGGGTATTCTTTGCTTTTATTAATTATATTATATTATATCATGACAAAAATTAAAGAAAAACCAACAAAAGTAAAACCAACTATAGAATTTAAAGATAAAATTTACGAACTATCCATAAACGATACACCAATTGTTTTTATGTTAAAATCTCGTGGAGTTTTATACTTTGACAAAGAAAAAGGTTATGAAAGAGAAATTAAATACTGTGAAAATCAAAATACAGTATTTGTAGATGAAATGAAGGGAACACAAAGGTTATCTCATATTTCTTTTAGAGATGGCAAGTTGTTTGTTCCAAAAGAAAAACAAACTCTACAAAAGTTTTTAGCTATTCATCCTGATAATGGGGTTAAATTTACAGAATATAATCCTGTAAAAGAAGCTGAAGATGATTTAGATTTAATTGAATTTGAAATTCAAGCTTTAACCACAGCACAGGGTATAGATATTGATCATGCTGAAGCAATACTAAGAACTGAACTTGGCGATAGGGTATCTAAGATGACTTCTAAAGAACTTAAAAGAGATTTGTTATTATTTGCTAGAAGCAACCCAGAATTGTTCTTAGAATTGGCTAATGATGAAAATATTAATATTAGAAACATAGGTATTAAAGCCGTTGAAAATGGTATTATAGTTTTATCAAATGATCAAAGAACATTTAAATGGGCATCAAATGACAGAAAGTTAATAACAGTTCCATTTGATGAAAATCCATATTCAGCTTTAGCGGCATACTTTAAAACCGACGAAGGTATTGAAGTATATCAAACTATTGAAAAAAGATTAAAATAAAATGCTTATAGTGGTTAGGCCGCAAATAAGCGGCTTAATCATTATATAAAAAAATATTATGGCAATATCAGTTGATACAACATACAAAACAGTATTATCAATACTTAATAAAGAATCAAGAGGATTTTTAACGCCTGACGAATTTAGTAAAATAGGTTCACAAGTGCAACTTGATATATTAGAAAAAAACTTTTACGACTACAATAGAGCAGTTGTAAAAAGCAATTTGAATCGTGCCGTATCAGAATATGGTGATATACCTAAAAATATTAAAGAAAAAATTGATGCTTTTGCAAAAGAAGCATCGTTAAGTATTTCAAATGGTGTTGTGGCGGCACCAAGTGATTTATATAAAATTATAAATATAAGCACTACTAATAGAACAATTAATTTAGACGAAATAAGCAAATCTAAATTATCATATGTTAACTCTTCTAAATTAACAGCACCCACAACTAGTTTTCCCGTATATTATAAAGAAGCAGACAATATAAAAGTTTTTCCAACAACAATAAGTTCGGCAACTATTGATTATATAAAAATGCCCGCAGATCCAGTGTGGGCTTATGAAACGGACGCCAATGGGGCATTAACTTATTCAGAAAGCACCGGAATCAACGTAACTCCAACTACTGGAAAAGTAGATTTTACACTTCATGTTTCTGATAGAGTTTCTTTAATATTAGGAATTTTAAAATATGCAGGAGTAGTAATAAGTGATCCGCAAATTGTACAGGCGGCTAGTGCAGAAGCAAATTCACAAATACAATTAGAAAATTTATAATAAATGGGATTAATAACACAAACAAATCAAGCGTATTATAATCAATCGCAAGGCTTTACAGGAAACGGAAGTACAGTTGCTTTTACATTAACAACGGTATATTTTCCTAGTCTCCCAACTTCTATTCAAGTATTTGTAGATGGAAAAGAAATAAATTCAGGTAATTATACTTATAGTTCTCCCACATTAACTTTTTCTGGTAATACTAATAATGCTGATGTTTTAGAATCTTCAGGAGCTCCAAAAACAGGATTGTTAATTGAAGCAAAAGAGGTTGGGAAGGCAGAAAGATATGGTAATTATAGATATATATCAATGCAAGATATTATAAATAACTATATGGTTGCTTATGTGGGTGATGGCAAATTAATACCTATTGTTAATAAATCTGATGTTTTATTCCATGCTAAAAGAGGCATACAAGAATTTAGCTATGATGTTTCAAGAATAGAAAAAATTCAGGAAGTTGAAGTTGGGCCCAGCCTATCAATCCCAATGCCTCAGGATTACGTTCATTATGTAAGAATATCTTTTACAGATGATGTTGGAGTTGAACATATTATCTACCCAGGTAGATATACATCGAAACCATCGGAATCAATTTTACAAGATGATGATTATAAGTATCTTTACGACGCAGATGGATCTTTATTAACTGGAACCCCAGTTACAAGTGATAGATTTAAAGAATTTGATAATAGGAAAATATCAGGTAACTTTGCTGACGAAGATATTACTTATGACACTAATGTAGGTTTACAAAAAATAACGTCATACGGAGGAAGAAAAGGCTCAAACCCAGAAACTACACAAGAAAATGGGATATTTTTAATAGATGAGTTTAATGGAACAATTAGTTTTTCAAGTGAATTAGCTAACCAAATTATAACATTAAAATATATTTCGGATGGGCTAGGAACAGATGATGAAATGCAAGTTCACAAGTTTGCTGAAGATGCCATATATAAATATATAACATATGGAATAGCAAGTTCTAGAGCTAATTTCCCAGAATATATTATAAATAGATTTAGAAAAGAAAAAAGAGCAGCAATAAGAAATGCTAAATTAAGATTATCTAGTCTTAAAATAGCAGAACTTGAACAGGTTATGAGAGGTAAATCAAAATTTATTAAACACTAATACATGCCAGAAATTAAAAACAATTTCCTTCAAGGTAAAATGAATAAAGACCTTGATGATAGATTATTACCTAACGGTCAGTATAGAGATGCTAAAAACATAACAGTTTCAAAATCTGAAAATTCAGACGCTGGAACTGTTCAAAATATAAAAGGAAATAAATTAGCTTATGGTAATAGTTTGGATTTAAACGATGGCCATACAGAGGTTATTGGCTATTATGCTGATTCTTTTTCCGGAGACATATTTTGGTTTGTTACTAATTTTTCAAAAGAAGTCACTGATGATGTTTCTGATTCTGGGGTTGATGGCTATTATGTAGGCGCAAACTTACCGGCTCCATTAAACAGCATAAGTACTATATGTCGTATATATTATGCTAATTCAAATTCAGAAGAACAGCCAGTCATAATTATAGATAGTTATAGATTAAATTTTAATAAAAATTATAAAATACATCATATTAATAAATTAGATAATCTTTTATTTTGGACAGATGATTATAATCAACCAAGAAGATTAAATATTTCCGATGCTCTTTCCCCCAATAATCCTTATACAAATGATATATATTTAGAAGATAAAATTAGTGTAGCTCAGTACGCACCTTATGCTGCACCTAAGGTTTCTTTATCTTACGATTCAACCATTAAAAGCAAGCATATACAAGAAGAATTTGTAAAATTTGCATACAGATTTAAATATGATAATAATGAGTATTCTCTCATATCCCCATTCACACAGCATTGTTTCCACCCGGGAAAACCAACACAAACTTTTAATGACGGAACATATTCTACAGCTACGGATTCCAGCTCTAATGCTACTATGGCTGGGATGCTTGGTAATGGCGATTTAGTTTCTATAGTTAAGAATACTGTAGCAAGTAATATGGTAAATAAAGCTAATAAAGTTTCTTTATTAATAACTTTACCATTTGATGAAACTATAACTAACCACGCTAGCGCAAAAGTTAATGATGGTTCTGGACTAACGGGGAGTGTTGATCATAGTATAGACACAGTATCTGGCACTATTGCTACAAATAATATAGTAATGACAGCTAATGATGAATTATATGTTGTAGCTGGGAATATTACTAGCACCGATTTTGATACTACAACAGCTGTATCTCCTAATATTATTGACGACACTAATTTATATTTTTTTAATGTTGGTATTGAATCTCCTTATGGTTGGAGTAATAAATTAAAAATAAAAGAAATTGAAATATTATATTCTGAATCAGACAGTGCTGCAATTAAGGTAATAGACAGAATAAAAATTAAAGCGAATACAACTATAAAACCGGTTTTAGAAATTATAAGTAGCACTTCGGCTAAATTAAGATATACTTATGAGTATATTTATAAATCAACTAAGCCCACAAAAACATTGCCTGAAGCTGATTTAACAAGAGTTAGCGATGTAATACCTATTAAAGCAAAAACACAGGAAATATCAGGTAATAGAATTATATATGGTAATTTTTTACAAAATAGAAAAACAAGTAATATAATTCCAAACCAACAGTCTTTTTCTATAAGCAGCGGTAACCAGGGTGTACAAAATAAAGAATATTTATTATCTTCATTAAAATCAAATAGAACATACCAAGTTGGTATAGTTTTATCAGATAGATATGGAAGACAATCACCTGTAATTGTTCCAGAAGAATCAACTACATTTATGGAGCCCTTAACACAAACTCCAAGCCCTTTTGTGGTAACAAATGGAACTTCTTCGTGGACTCATCACTGTTTGAGAGCAAGTTTTACTGAATTGGGTAATGATATTTATAATGAAAGTACCAATCCATTGGGTTGGTATTCATATAGATTTGTTGTTAAACAAACCGAGCAGGAATATTATAATGTTTATACCCCTCAGGTTATAAGAGCGGGCTCACCAATATTGCCGTCAAATTATAGATCGTTTTTACATTTACATGGGGATAACATAAATAAAGTGCCTAGAGATGTTACTGATATAAATACAGAAACTGGAGTTCAAGGGTCACAAGTTAGATTATTACCTAGAGTAATAGATAATGATTTATTAAATCTCAATCAATTTGCTAATATAACACAGCTTGATACAACTGATTTTATAGATATAACCTCTATAGGTTCAGCAAGAGACAATAGCTTAACAGACGATATAGATTCAGGAGATGCTACGGATGTATTGCATGAAATTTATTTATCTGAAACTAATCCATTAATGGCAGAATTACCTGGCGTTTATGGTGATACTTGGCAAGATTGGAAAACTTCTTCTCACGATGTAAGTTTAAATGTTTTTGAAACAAGTCCTTTTGTTTCAGTAATAGATATATATTATGAAACATCTTCTTGTGGCTTACTAAAAGATTTAGAAGAAAAAATAGCGGCTAGTGCAGGTGAGGCACCTACAGATATAACAATTGATAGTAATACATTTAGCGAATCAAGTAGCTCGGGTGCACCTATTGGTGCATTAACAGCAAGAAAATCTAATGGCGATCCAGTTAGTCCTGCTGCGAGTTTTGTAATAAACAGTGCTATAGACGGATTAGGAAATGATAGAAGTGCTGATTTTGCAATTAGCTCCAATGATTTAAATACAAATACTACTTTTGAATTTAAAAATACTAACGCAGATAATATAACTATCAATATAACTGCTACAAGAGGTGGAACAACTGAAACTAAAACAAAAGATATAAGTGTATCTCTTCAAAATGCAGCGCCTACTGTAAATGTTGGGTCAAGCCCAAGAAGTATTACGGCTGTATCTTCGGGACAATCAACTGGAATAACTATAACGGGAACTAATGGAAGCGCTAAAACTAGTGCTAACACAAATGGATTAACATTTAGTATAGTTTCTCAAACTAACAGTGGTAGATATACCATAAATTCAACAACAGGAGTTATAAGCGCGGGTGTTAATTTAACAGATGGTATGTCGGATACTTTAACATTAAAAGTTACAGATATTGGAGGCACAGATAGTAGCACGGCTAATTTAGTTATAAACGCTGGCGTTTCGCTTACTCAATTCTGGAGAAGCTCTAATGGGTATTATAATGGAGGCGATGCTAATGATTCTGGAAATATCGTTCAGGAACCTACCGGAATACAAGTATGGCACAATGGTACATCTGATTTACCAAGAGTAGGAATAGATACTGTTTACAGTAATGCCAATGGAACATCTGTATTTGATAGCGCACAGTATTGGCATTCATTATGTGGACCTTCTTTTTGTAGTGCAAATCAAGCATCCTTAGTCTTTAAGACAAATAGTAACGGTTTAGTTACAGATAGAAAACCAGGTTAAAAACTAAGTAAAAAATGTAATAATTTATAATATGGCATACGTAGTTGATATACAATTCTTTAATACGTTTATTTTACGAAGCACTACAAAAAACTCTGTTTATGTAGAAGAGTCTAGAATAAAAGGTGGTTTTAATGAACCATTTGCTGGATTAGGGCCAAAAGCTTATATCACAAATGAAAACTACGAAGAAAACAGAAGAAGTAATGCTTTAATATATTCTGGTATTTATAATTCAAGAACAGATGTAAATAAAACAAACGTATTTAGTGGTGCTGAAGAAATAACAAGAGCCGTGGATCCGGCTAATGGAAGTATACAAAAATTATTTGCGGAAGATACAAATCTTAATATATTGCAAGAGGATAAAGTGAGTTATGCATTGATTGATAAAGATGCAATATTTACAGCTGAAGGAGGTAATCTTACTGCTTCTGGTGCAAAGGTTATTGGGCAAATAGTTCCTTATTTAGGTAAATACGGAATAAGTAAAAATCCAGAAAGCTTTGCAATAAAAGGAAATAGAAAATATTTTGCTGATAAAAACAGAGGAGCTATATTAAGATTATCTAGAGATGGAATAACAGAAATATCTTTAGCCGGTATGAAAGATTATTTTAAAGATAAATTACAAAAATCCTCGCTTGCTATTGGTATGTATGATGATCACAACGATGAATATGTAATTTCTTTGCAAGGCTCTGAATTAGGATCATTATTAAGTGATGGCACTTATGAAGGTTATGAAACTTTGAGTTTTGATGAAAATGTAAAAGGTTGGACAAGTTTTTATACATTTAAACCAAATTTTGGGTTTTCAGTAAATAAAAATTTCTTTACATTAAATAATAATGATCTTTGGAAACATCACGCTAATTATACAAGCAGCACTCCAAAAAATACTTTTTACAACGAATTTAACGAAAGTAGTATTACTTTTGTAGTTAATCAACAACCTTCAGTGGTTAAAACTTTTAATACAATAAATTACGAAGGAAGTCCTGATTGGGAAATGAAATCATCTGAAACTGATTTAGCAATGAAAGCTTGGCCTATAAGAAAAAGCTCAACATCAATTGCATCTGGAGCTTTAGGAACTAGTTTTATTAAAAAAGAAAATAAATATTATTCACATTTAAGAAATAATACAACTGTTAATGCTAAAAATCAAATTATAGGCGTGGAAACTTCCGGTATTAAAGGGTTTTTTACAACAGTAAAAATGGAACACAGTAGCGAGGTTAGTGATGTTGAATTATTCACTGTATCTCACAATGTAGTAAAATCAAGTTAAATGAAATTAAATATACGCAGACTCAATGAGTCAGACTATGAAACATTAGTTAAATGGTGGGATGCGTGGCCAGAATGGCAGGCACCACCAAAAACCTTTTTACCAGATAATGGAAAAGGTGGATTTATTGTTGAAAAAAACAATATAGGAGTAGTTGCTGGATTTGTTTATATGACTAATTCTAAAGCAGCTTTACTTGAATGGATTATATCTAATCCAGAATACAGAGAAAGTGACAGAAAAGACGCGATAGAGCTGTTAATTAACGCTGTAGAGCATGTTTTGAAAGACCAAGGTATAAAACATATATTTTCAATAGGTCGAAATAAACATTTAATTGAAACTCACAAAAAATTAAATTGGATTGTTGATAATAAACCTTCCTACGAAATAATAAAAAATATATAATATGGCAGTATTTAGCGCAATAGCAGCACGAAAGGCTAGAAAAGAACAATTAAAAGCCCAAGATAAGCTAGATAAGTTATTGCAAAATAGACAAGAAATAATAAATCCTTATGAAAACGTAACAGACCTTAGCGGAATGGTAAGCAATCCTTTTGCTAATTTACAAGTTGCTACAACAGCTGCAGAAATGCAAGCTGAACAGGCTGATATATCCTTAGCTAATACTTTAGATTTATTAAGGGCTACTGGTAGCGGAGCTGGTGGCGCTACCGCATTAGCACAAGCTTCATTAAGGGGGAAACAAGGTATTGCCGCAACAATAGAACAACAAGAATTGCAAAATGCTAGACTAAGAGCTCAAGGTGAACAATTTGCACAGCAACAACGAATAAAAGAAAAACAAAGAGTAGAGGAAGCAGATATTTTAGGAAAATCCTTTATGTTCCAAACTCAAGAGGGTAGAGAGGTTGCTGATATATCAAGAGAAGCAGGTATGATTCAACAATATGGCCAACAAAGGGCTGATGCTTTAGGTGCCATGGGATCAAATACAGCGATGGTAGCAGGGGCCGCTATTACAGCTGGTGCATTTGGTGGTGGTGGTTCTGGCGCTGGTACTGGTGCTGGAGGAGGATCATCTTCTGGTGGAGGATCATTCCCGTCAGACAGAAGACTAAAAGATAATATCAAGTTTTTAAAATTATCACCAAGTGGATTAAAAATATATTCTTTTAAATATAAAAATAAAGAAGGCATTTATCAAGGCGTAATGTCAGATGAAGTCCCAGCTTATGCAACTATAAAGAATTTATTTGGTATTTATGATGGTGTTGACTATTCAAAAATAGATGTTGAATTTAAACAAATACAATAATTATGGCATTACCAAGAATATCAGCAAAATCATATAATTACGGACAATATGCTAATCCTACGCCTATAAAATATAAAGGTGGGTTGGGCGAAGGGCTTGCCCAAGCGGGAACAGCCTACTTTATGGCTAAAAAAGCAGCGGCAGATAAAAAAGCTGAGTTAGACGCAAAAAATTTAATTGAAAATAAGAAAAAAACCGCAACAAAAAATAAAGAATTATTAAGCAATTGGGATGCTTTTATGAAAGGAACAGAAGACATAATAGACTTGCTTGATCCACACAATACTTTATTTTTGCATGAAATGGGTGAAAATTATGCTAAAAACAGACAGGAATTTAAAGAAACAAATGATTTTGAAAAATTTACAAAAATAGAGTCTAAGTATAAAAAACAAAAACAACAGATTATAAATTTATTTGAAATTGCTAAATTAAAAGCTGAAAAAGAAAATAAACAGCCTTATACTTTTTATAAACAAACAGAGGGTAATTTAGATAGCTATGCATTAGATAATGCGCTTTCAACTTTTAAAATTAAATTAGATTACGATGAAGACGACAATCTTGTAGTTGGGTATGGAATGGTAGGCGCTGACCAAAAACCTAAATTGGAATATGAAAAAATACAAGAAATATTTGCAAACCCATCCAGTCATAATCCTACTCCTAAATTTATATTTGATGCTGAAAAATATAAAAATTACGGTAAATTATTTGAAGATAAAATTAAAGAAAATCCAGAATTAAAAACCAGAATAATATCTCGTAAATCTGGAGGAATTGAGTTTGCTGATTTAAATAGCGCAATTGAAGTTGTTAAAGAAAGTAAAGCAGTAAAAGATGAGGCATTAAGAGCGGGAAAAAGTATTTGGGAAGATATTTTAGATTACGGTAGAAATATTGGCCAAGAGGGTGATTATGATGTACAAAAACATTTAGGTGAAATTGAAACCTTAATAGCTAGTAAAATTATTGATAATACTAACCTTAAAATAGGTAAGGTTTCAGAAAAAAGCAATGAAGGAAAAGAATTACGTTCTAAAAATATTAATGCATTAGGTAAAAAACTACAAAATAAAGTTTTACCTTTATTCTCTAATTTTGATGATCCAAATATAGCCAATTTAGTTACATATATAGAGGGACTAACAGGCATAGAGTCTGTTGATATATCTAAAATAATAAAGAAAGGAGACAAGGAGGCATTTAAGGTTAAAGGTAGTGCTAAAGATGTTACTATAGATACAGGCATGAGTCAAGCGCAAATAAAAGTTGCTTTATTAAAAGCCGCTGGCGCAACCGATGAAGAAATAGAGAATTTTAATTTAACTAAAACAGAAAGTGAATTTAGTGTTGGCGGCAGTGAATTTCCAAAACCAAATAAAAATCCATTATTAAATGACTAAATATATTTTTAATAACGAACCTATATCAGAAGATTTTGTTATAGAAGCGGCTGAGTTAAGTGGAATGAATGTTGAAGATTATATTAAAAGCAAAGAAGGCTTAGAAATAGAAGAAGACCCAGTAAAGAAAAACGGTGTTGTGGAGACGGATGCGTCTGCGGCACCAGAAAAGAATACGGCATCCATATCGGATCCTGGTTCTTTGGTTTCACAAAAAGATACAATAAATTATAGTGATTCGTATAAATCTTATGAGCAAAATAGAAATTCAAAAACAAGAATTGATTTTTTATTAAATTCAAAAGTAGATCCTTATGCACCAGCATTAACAGACAAAATTGCAAGATCAAAAATAAAATCTTCAATACTAGACGATGATTTTCAACCTGGTAGAGAAATAAATATTGATCAAGAAAAATATAGTTCAATAATACAAAAAGCAATAAATTCAGATAGTTATTTAAATGATTTATCTTCTGATATATTAAAATTTAATAAAGATTCTACAAATAAAATTTTAAATGATGTTAAAAAAGAATTTGATTTAACTACTGAAGAAGGTGTAAAAAATGCTAATGAAGAATATGTAAAAAGAATAAATGCTTTTTTATCTAATAAAATATCAAGTAATAAAACATTTGAAGATCGTATAAATATATTTCAAAATGCTTTAGATGCAGAATTAGATGAAAGAAATGTAAAGTATAATAGAGAAAGATTAGGGTTAGATGAAAAAACATATTTTGGAGAATTTTTAAAATCTGGATTTAAAGATATAACTTTAGCAATTAAAAAAGGTAATACTGCAAATATTGGAGAAAATATTATTAGATTAAAAAAAGAAAGAGAATCTATAGAAAAATCAAGAGATAACGCGGAGGTAAGCTATGGTGGAACTTTTTCACAAAAAGAAGGTTTTAAAATTGGCACAAAAAAAGGCTCAAAAGAAGAAGCCCTTAAATATTACGATCAAAAAATAACAGATGCTAAATCTAAATTTTTAGCTAATTTAAAAGGGATAGAACAAAGGGAAATAGATTTATCTTTTTATAAACAATTGCCTAAAGACGTTGATTATTTTTCAAAAGATGGGTTAGGCTTAATAGCTAAACAAATACCTCAATTAGGCTTTGCGGCTGTTACCGGTGGAATGGGGGTGTACATGCAAGAATTCGGTAGCGCTTATTTTGAAAACGTTTATAATAGCTTGGGTGATAAACCCATAACTGCTGAAAATATTTTAAAAGCAGTTGAAGAAGGCAAAGGAGAAAAAGAATTGGCTCAATTACAAAGTTTAATATCCGCTGGTTTAGAAACTTATGGTGCCTCCCAAATAGTCAAAGGTATTCTTGGTTCTGCAGGGGGTAAAAATATTGTTAGGAGTATTGTAAAAGATGGATTAAAAAAATATATAAAATCAGGAGGGCTTAAAGAAGGAGGGAAAGGTGTATTAAAAGGTGGTTTTACTGAATATTTAACAGAAGGTTTCCAAACATTAGTTTCACAATTAGGTGCGGGTGTGGCTCAGGATGATATATTTAAATACATTGATTTAAATAACGTTATAAAAAGCGCTCAAGACGGTGGTTTTGTAGGCGCTGTTTTGCCATTTGCTGGTAATGTAACAAAAGCAACAACTAGAGAAACTGTTCAAACTGTTAAAGAAATAAGTTCAAAATTTGATCCTAAGCGTATAACACCTATATTATCAAATGCTAAAAAAGAATTAGAAATAAAGGTTAAAAACAACGAAATAACTAGGAGTGAAGCTGATGAAACTATCCAAGCTATTAATAATATTGAAAATGCTAATTTAAAAATACCTACTTATATTAAAAACGAAAGCAGAATTGAAGCTGTTGATTTGATTGTTGAAAAACAAAAAATCTTAAATAATATAAAAACTCTTGATGAAAATTTTTTAGAAACAGACACTAGTAGGTTAGAAGAAATAAATAATAGACTTGTAAAAATAAATAAAGAAGGTGAAGCAAAGAAGCTTGACGAAAAAATTAAAAAACTTGAAAAGCCAATTAAAGAACCTGGATCATTAATGGCTGATCCATTAGGTGTAGTAACAGCCGCTGATAAAATAAGACAAACTAAATTAGAAAAAGCTAAAGAACAAAAATTTTCTAATGAAGTTCAAGAAATTTATAATGAAAAGGGTGAGGCTGGGGCTTTAGATATTATTGAAAAGTTTAAGCCTATTACAAATAAACTTGTAAGAAAAAGAAAAAATGCACCAAATTACGATGAGCAGCTGTTGAGAGATGAAATTGAAACTGGTGAAAGAGGTATATTTGATTTAATAAGATCTTACAAGCCTGATAGTGGTGTTCCATTATCTGGGTATATAAATAAGTTTTTGAAAGCTAGAGCGATTGAAGCATCGAACAGAGTATTAGGCAAAGAGTTTACACAAGACGTAACTGAAATAAAAGAATCTAAAATAGATTTAGACGACACAACACAAGAAACTTTAGATTTTGTAAGAACAGAACCAAAAGCAAAAGAACAATTAAGAGATATAGCTGGTATTACAAAAGAGTCTGTACAAACAGAAGCTAAACAAATATTAAAAGGAAAACTTCCTGGCATAATAGAAAAAAGCGGTAGAGATAAAAATGAAATTCTTACAGAAATAAATAAACTAAGTAAGTTTAAAATTGCTGATAGTGTTCTTGAAGAAATGGGTGGTAATTTTAGTACTGCAGAAGAACAAAATAGTAGATTTGCTAGCTTTTTAAGTTCTAATTACGATGCTATTATAAAATCCATTCCTAATTCCGTCAAAAATAAATTACCTTTATTTGAAAAAATAGATACAGGGAAAAGAGAACAAACACCTGAAGGTAAAAAAATATTTGAATACAAAAATCCTACGCAAGAACAAATGCTTTCTTATTATACAGAAGGTGGTTTAACGACGCTAAGAGCAAGGAAGAAAACATTGGCAGATAATCTTGCGCAGGAAATAGGTAAAGATGCTATTGCTGAAGTTTTATCTGATCCTCAAGTACAAAAAGATTTTTTAGAAAGACAAGAGTTACAGGGTAAAAAAATACCTAAAGGCGCTATACCAAAACTACTAGAAAGAATAGATAGAGCTATTAATAATTTAGAAAAATCAAATCAAAATGTTTTAGCTTTAGATTTAACTTTAGGAGTAAAAAATTTAGTTAAAAAGCTTTACATTCAATTTTTAAAAGGTGTAAGAAAATTACTTAAAAAGGGAATTGATTTTAAATTAGCTAGAGAACAGGCTATAGCTGAATTAGAAAAAGAATTAAATTTAAGTAAAGCTCAAACAGAAGTATTTAAAAAAGAAGCCAACAAAATAAAGCCTGAAGACATAATTTCAGGTAATGGTGAACAAAAAATAGATATAGCTGTTAGAGCAACTGTTAAAGAAAGATTTAAAGAAACATCTAGTGCACAAACAAAATATATAAATAAAAAATTAAAAGATAAAAGTTTAAATAAATTAGATAAACAAAATTTAATTTATACGTTTTTTAAATATAACAATGCTCCCTATGCTAAAAACAGCAAACTACATGGATTATGGCAAAAAGGAAAAGACGGAGCAGAGTTTAGCTATAATTATTGGAATAAACAATTTAACGGAAAATTAGAGTCATTAGGTTTTACATTACAAGGCGACAAACAAAAATCTATAGTATTTGCAAAAAATAAAAAAGATACACCTAAAAAAATTAGTACATACGTTGGTAGGCCTAGTAATCATAAGCCAAACCAAAACCCGTTTAATAAATATGAGCCAATTGTTGAAGAAATGGATGCTCAATCTGAAGCTAATAAAAATTTTATTATAAACGAATTGGTTAGACTTTTAAATTCTGAAGGTAAACAAGCAGCGGTAGATTTTTTAAGTATACAAGGGTTAGCTAGTGATAGTGCTTTAAGATTAGTTGGAAAATTAAGATGGGTTGAAAATAAAAAAGGCCCTAAAAAATATGAACATACTCCACCAATAAAAAAATTAACAGATGATTTGATTTCTTTAATTAATAATAATAATGATATTTCTAGTATAGCTGAAGATATAAACAAAATTTTATCAAAAAGTTATGTAGATTTTATAACTAAGGGGTCAATGGACATCATTGATAATAAATTAAAAAGACAAACTACAGGAGAAGGATTAGCTAGATATAATTCTGTAATTAGTAAAGAAAATTTAATTGAAATAAAAAGACCTAAACAAAAAATTAAAGAAGAAACTGATAATATAAATTTAGATAAAGAATTTAATAATATTCTTGAAAACAAAACAGGTATAAAATCTGTTTATAGGTATGCTAAAGCTAAAGCTGAAGTTGCTGGTAAAAATAAAGGTTCGTTTGATTATATAGGTATTCCGCCATCTGCTCAAGATTTTATGGGATTAATATATAAAATGATTGGCAAAGGTAAACAAGGAGATCTACAGTTGGCTTGGTTTAAGAAAAACTTATTAGATCCATTTGCTAAAGCAATGGTTGATATATCTAATACTAGAGTAGCGCTTGCTAATGATTTTAAACAAATTAAAAAAATAGCTAATATTGCGCCAAAAGTATTAAAAAATAAATTACCAGGTGAGCCATTCACGGTTGAGCAGGCTATAAGAGTTTATATTTGGAATAAACAAAATATGGATGTTGATGGGTTAAGTAAAGCAGATTTAAAAACATTAGTTAATTATGTAAAAGAAGACGCTAATTTATTATCTTTCGCTGATCAATTAATACAAATAAATAAAGATATGGCTTATCCGAAACCGGATAAAAACTGGTTGATGGGTACAATGACAACAGATTTGTTACAAGGATTAAATACAACAACAAGAAAAGAAGCATTATCTCAATGGCAATCAAATGTTGATATAATATTTAGCGAAGCTAATATGAATAAATTAGAAGCTGCGTTTGGTAAAGGGTACAGATCAGCTTTAAATAACATGTTACAACGTATGCAAACCGGCCGAAATAGAGGTTACCCTGGTGATCAATTAACTGGTAGATTTGTAGATTGGCTTAATGGTTCTGTTGGTGCGATCATGTTCTTTAATATGAGATCTGCAGTGCTGCAAACTATATCATCTGTTAACTTTATAAACTTTACTGATAATAATCCGTTGAAAGCGGCTGCGGCATTTGCAAACCAACCGCAGTTTTGGAAAGATGTAATGTTTATAATGAATTCAGATTATTTAATTGAAAGAAGAAATGGTTTAAAAATAAACGTTAATGAAGCTGACATTGCTGAAATTGCAGCTGAATCTAAAAATAAAGCTAAAGCTTTTGTAAATAAATTATTAAAACTAGGATTTTTACCAACACAGATTGCAGATAGTTTTGCTATTGCAACGGGTGGAGCATCATTTTATAGAAACAGAATAAAATCTTACATTAAAAAAGGTTTATCAGAAAAAGAAGCGCAAGATAAAGCATTTTTAGATTTTAGAGAAATAACAGAAGAAAACCAGCAATCAAGTAGACCTGATAGAATTAGCCAACAACAGGCGGGTCCATTAGGGCGTATTATATTGGCTTTTGCAAATACACCAGCTCAATATGCTAGAATTATACAAAGAGCTGCTAGTGATCTTAAAAACGGCCGTGGGGATGCTAAAACTAATATATCTAAGATAATTTATTATGGTGCTATTCAAAATGTTATATTCAACGCTATGCAGCAAGCCTTATTTGCAATTGCATTTGGCGATGAAGAACCAGATGATGAAAAAGAAGCTGAAAAGTACGGTAATATTGTAAACGGAATGGTCGACTCGTTATTAAGGGGAACTGGATTTGCTGGGGCAGCAGTTTCAACTGTAAAAAATGCTATAATAAAAATAGCTAAAGATGGTAATAAACAAGACGTGGCTATAGATTTAATTAATATATCGCCTCCAATATCATCTAAAATAAGAAAAGTAAGATCTGCTGGGCGAACATTTGATTGGAATAAAAAAGAAATAAAAGAAAAAGGATTATCATTAGATAACCCTGCTTATATGGCTATAGGACAATTAGTTAGTGCAACAACAAACGTGCCACTTGATAGAGGTATAAGAAAACTAACTAATATAAAAGATGCGCTAGACGCGGAAAATGAAGAATGGGTAAGAATAGCTACAGCTTTAGGGTGGAGCAAGTGGGAATTAGAATGGGAAAAACCAAAAAAACAAACAAAGAAAAAATCAAGAACGTCTTCGAGAACGTTC
>Ga0255752_10001942_pt1 | contig 23476 bp, 30 predicted proteins | sample 011ome_25_FD_179952 | JGI IMG/M metagenome (GOLD analysis project Ga0255752, IMG submission 179952) | Coastal salt marsh microbial communities from the Groves Creek Marsh, Skidaway Island, Georgia - 011512CT metaG (version 2) | ecosystem: Environmental > Aquatic > Marine > Intertidal zone >... | reverse complement strand
TGTTGTGTATCACGAGTTCTATGTTTTCCTTCCCTCCCTGCCTGTTCTTCATTTTCTTTTCTTTCCTTTTTTCGCGAGTTCCCGCGCGTTTATCATTTCACATTATACTATCAATATTCCCACAGATATTTTCATATACGCGACATTATCCTTTTATGTTAATGCATTTGTCAGAAATATCCTCGCATACATGTCCGTTAGTTTATCAGGGTCAATAATGACTTAAATACAATGACTCAATCGCCAGGGTCAATCAATTACTTATAATAATTATCGCAATTTTTAATATAGTAAAAGGTATATAATGGCCGAACGTCTCAATTTCATGGCAGGAACGTTTTCAGTTATTCCACAAAATTCCTTACAAGTTACAACTAATGTAGCAGATTTCACCGACGACCTGGCGTCAATTGTGAATTCCTCCGATTCGACATTACCTAGGGAAAAATTAGTGGATGTAATTAACGCAGTCAGGATCCGTTACGCTTCGGGGGGTCAAAATGATGACTTTATCGATACATTATCTGCGACCGATCAGACTACAAATTTGGAGTCCATTAGAACTTACCAGGATGTTAGTGAAAAATTAAATTCCGGGTCCACCACCGGCATTAGGTCTTTTGACATGAATTTCGCCCACCTGGTGATCGGAAGACTTCCCACGACCCTGAGGGGTGAGCTGGACACGTACAACGACGTGGGCGCAGACAAATTTGAGTTTGGCGAGCTTGATTACATACCAGATGCCGTCAACGACGACGGCACTGCATCGAGTACGTCGCCGATGATAGTCACATTCAACGCGACGTCGGAGGATCAGGACAGCGCGTCGTACGACAACATGAATTTGCTGGCCGGATCATTTGCCAGGGCCCTATCGTCCCAGTTTCCCAATTCTGGCAAGGATCAAAATTTGTTGAAAATTATGATCGAACAGGAATCTTACGAGAACCTGATGCGTATTGCGGTGGGGGGGTTCGTCACAAATACGGGGGAGGTCACCTCCATACAGAATTCCATGCACTCAAACGAGGTATCGGTGGGGTTCGGCATGACCCTGTCGGAATTACAGAGTCGTTTATTCGATGGGAATGTACCCTCTTCGAGGGCGCTGGGTCATGAAATCATGTTGGCCTTATATTCCAGGTGTCCCGCCACCCTGGGTAACGACCAGGACCCCTCCTCGAGAAATGTTGCGTACAAGGGGGAGGACAACACCGTGGCAAAACGTCCCTACAGAATTATACCGCTGGAGGGCACCGACTCGGACGGTCTGATGCTCGAATACGCCGAGAATCTCAGGAATGTGGAGACTGGAAACAAGATCGATATCAATCTGCAGTTCGTGGTCAAGACCAAGCTCACCATGGTCTTGAGGGACGGCACGCAGTTGAACACCCTCAATCCGGCCACAAACCAGCCGGGTTATACGGAGTTTCTATTGAATTTTCTCTTCGCCGGGTGATTCAATAGACGTACACCATGGACGGCTCGTCGTTTTTATGAAACGCCACAATATCCCACCTGTTGTATACGGGCCGCCACGAGTTGTCGAGCTGGTACCTGAACCTCAGGGCAGCCCGATAGAACATATGATAATCCTCGATGGTCCTAGTTTCCTTCTGTTTCATCAAGAATCTAATTGTGTATTGCACATCACAGAAGGACCTGAATGTGTACCCCGACAGCTCGAAGAATTCATGATACAGGCCGTGCAACCAGGCCTGATCTCCGAGTTTGAATGAACACAGGTGTTCGATGATTGTCGATAATTTCTGGGTCCTCTTCTGGAATCGATTACATTTCCCATGGATTTCCCTAGATTTAATTGTGTTCATGATATTGTTGCGGGGTCCGCGGGAGTAGCAATCCCTGCACACCTCCCTGTACAACCTGTGTTCCCACCTACAGTGGAGCCTGAAGGGTGACGTCACCATGCCATCCAATTCAAGATCCAGGCAATCCAAAATCCACTGGCAAAATGGGGATTTCCCAACTAATATTAATTCATTCTCACAGAGCAGGCACCTCTGTGAGAATTCCGTGATATGTTGCAGTGCAGTCTTCATTTACACAACCTCTACGGTTGTTCCTCGGTGGCAAAATAAATACTATTTTTTTCACCGAGGAATATCAAAATAGAATTTTTATATGAGTATTCGTCACGAAATTCTCAATATAATTGATTCGTTCAGCGACCAACTCACAAATCAGGTATATCGCGAGTTGGTTGACTCCCTGTCCCTGGCTGGAAAAGTTGCTAGTAAATTCATTGAAATTAAGGGACACCTGGTGGAGAGAGACCCCTCCCGGGCTCCCAGGGAATTCATTCGAATTTTGGAGGTACACAGCCCCGGCACGTCCCCCCGGCACGTCCTGGATTTGAATAATAGTAGTATCGGTGAAGATATTGTTTACAAAATAACTTCCCGGGTGTACAGCGGAGATATTTTCGTGGAACAAAATTCGAGGGAAATTGTAATAATCTCCGATGTATCGTTTTTCAAATGAGCTGGACCGGGTGAGGTCACAGATTCCAGTGAGTTGTTACGACGCGATTAGGGAGGTGGTGGGCGCGCCCCGGGCCCCCACCCTGGTCAGGGTTCGTGGGAAAATAGTGGAGGTGGGGAGGGAACCCGTAAACTTTTCTAGAATTTTACGAATTACGGAGGCTGATAAAACAGACATGGAGAATGAAAAAATATTCCAGGGACTGGTGGACGCCATCGAACACCACCTCACTTCCCACCGGTACTATATCTTCATATCGAACCCCGACTACGTGGTGATAATAACTGCGATGGAAAGAACTTAAAGAGACTCCACGAGATGAAGTACAACAACTATGAGCATCCAGGAGACATCGAGTGCCTCATCCGACGTGGAAATGATCGAACAAGAGAGCGAGGAGCTTGAGACGACTTCGGAATTGATGGAGTCGGACTCGGGTACGGAGTCAGAACTCGAGACTGAGTCAGAACTCGAGACGGGGTCGGAGTCAGACTCGGAGGATCAGGACCCCATCCTGCTCGTGGCAGAGATTCTGAGCGGGACCCTCGAGAACGATTCTGGCGACAATGTCTGCAGTATTCTGGTAGACATCCGCGACCAGCTCAAGATTCACAACAAGTTACTTGCAAAGATCACAATGAAGTACTGCGAGCGGAACGAGAAAACGAATTAAAGAAAATTCTTGCCATAGATCAGGAACCCCGGAAATATGTTGTTTGAGGGAGTGGTTTCAAATGTCCAGGACGCAATAAAATCCATTAACATCGAGTTTGATAAGATTCAGGATGCAAAGAGTGACGAGAATCACGTACTGAACATATTTTTCCCAATGTTTATAGATAAATCAGGAAAGTTCATACAAAAGGGGGATGACGAACAATTCACCTCCTACAAAAAATTCATGAAAGCAAAAATATTAGATATTTACCAGGTAATGAAGAGGGACCCCATCACCGAGGGTGAGTTCGCCATGGATTATGATACTGCCTACATGCGTCTGAGTTCCATATACAACAGATTCAAGGATTCCCACACGGTCGTGATGTCCAAGTTGAGGCTTCAGCAGGGGCTCGAATTCATTTTCGACAATCCGGTGGATGAGAACAACGAGCCCCTGCTGGGGCAGGAGTACGACCCCGAGAAGTTGAACCCATACCAGCGACTGATTGTATCGATGTTACGTGTATTTAAGGAGGATGGTCTGCGTCGCGATGGGGATCGTGTGTGTAGGGAGGTTCAGGGTACCCGCTACTGGATCAAGAGGGCCACGATAGAGGAGTACATCCACTCGTCGAACACGCGCCAGGATGTATCGAGGGAAATGTGGGAGGATACGTACAAGACCCCCGGCATGGTGAAGAATGTGGCCGACACGCTGAGCGTCATCCACGACTACGAGTTCCCCGACATCAGGCGGTGTAGGCACAGCTGGTCATTCAGAAACGGTATCTATTCTGACGGTACATTTTATGCATACAATTCACCTGAGATCGTAAAGCTACCCGACAATCTGGTAACATCGCGCTATTTTCCGGACGTCGACTGTGATCCCGGCGGCGCGACGCCCTACTTCGATCAGATCGTGAAATATCAGAAGTGGGATGAGGAGACTATTGAGTTTTTCATGGCCATGATAGGGAGGTGTTGTTACGCGGTGAACGAGAGGGATAGGTGGCAATTGATGCCGTTCTGTTACGGTGTTGCCATGTCGGGTAAGTCAACAATTGTCACCCACGTGGTGAAGGAGCTCTACGATCCAGAATATGTTGGGACGATGTCGAATTGCGTCGAGCGCCAGTTTGGAATTGGCCCCCTCTCCGACAAATTTCTCATAATTGGTCCCGAGATCAAGCGCGACTTTAGCCTAGAGCAGGCGGAGTGGCAATCCATGGTGTCGGGGGAGGAAATTCAGGTGGCCTCCAAACACGTTTCCTCCCGGACGGTGAAGTGGGACGTCCCCATGTTCCTCGCGGGAAATGAGATGATATATCAAAATAACGACAATTCCGGATCCATATCCAGGCGAATCGTCCCGTTCATACACAACGAGAGGGTGTATGCAGCGGATCCCATGCTGCCAGACAAACTTAAGATGGAGATGGGGGCGTTGATTCCCAAGTTCGTCTCATCCTACCTGAGACTTGCTGAAAGGTACAAAAATGTGACTGTCCTGGATCACCTCCCCAAGCAAATATTGGAGTGGAAGAAGGAGATTGCTGGAAATCTCAACAGCCTGGTTGGGTTTTTGGACTCCTCCGCGGTGGTCTTCGGCGATTACATCGTGCCCGAGTCCGAATTTGTAAACCACTACAAGCAGTGGTGCATCTCGGTGAACACGACACCCAGGAAGTGGGAAAAGTCGCTGTGGAGTTCGTGCTTCGGAGAGAGGGCCCTCAAGAACACATTCGGAGGGGAGAGCGAAACCTGGACGAACCCCATCACAGGAGTTCCACAAGATGTGCACAACCGCCACGTGATTCGCGGATGCAACATAGTGCACAATTAAAATAATATACATCTTATTATATACATGGTTCAGCTGGTCCACATTGGGATGTACATGGTTAATTTCACACTCAAGGATGGCCCCCTGGATATGGGTCTGGTGGCCAACCGGGTGTTAAATAGATCCCCCAATTCTAGGAGAAATTACGACGTGAACATCCGTTCCAAAAACAAAATGGCCAAATTGCGTGACCTCCGATCCACCGCGGTTTCCACGAGGCCATTAAACTCCGCCGAGAAGGAAAAGATTCGCAGCGTGAATTTTAAGTTTATGAGTGGTCAAAACAAAGTAAACATAGAGGTCACGTCAAAGTCCGTGACAGTCAGGAGTGGCCTCGGTCGGGATGTGGACATCGACACTGCGGATAAGGACATCCTGATCAACCAGGCAATTCGGGAACTGAATAAGGTTAACATGAACAGGGAGTTTTCGTCTGTCACGTGGACGTGTGACGCCTCCCTCAATCTCGGGGGGGACGTAGATTTAAATGCATTTAAACGCCAATTTAGCCAAATGTACAAAAATGGCAATGTTAAGATCGGTCCCAACCGGACGAACACGGGACCCATGACCGGAATGAAGATGCAGATGTCCTTCTACCGGATGAACAGACCCATCGGCAATGCGTATCTCTCCCGAACGGGGAGGTTCGAAGTCAAGGCGGTGAAATTTTTCACGAATCTGAGGGTAATTGTAAGTAGAATCAGGAATATCCGCAATGCAATGATCAGTACTGGAATTATGGGGGTGACCGGGAACGCCCCCACCAGACGTAGAATCCGGGGGTTCCAGAACCAGGTCAACGTGGGATATCACATTCGTCCCGACCCCAAGACCGGCGTGGCCCGGCAATACAAGGATCCCAAAAATCCCAAGAATTACGAATTCCGTAGAAAAATGTTGAATTTATTCAACTCCTTCAAAGTACCTGTTCCACAAGCGATCAATGACAAATTCAATCTGACCACGCTGCGATCCGGGGTGAGGGCGCGTCAACACAAGGTCACCGTCAACAACAGGGGTCTCGTGAAAATTAATGGTAAAAATGTAAGGAAGTTATCTAAGAAGAACCTCGTGAATACTCTCAAGTTCCTGTCTACAAATTCATCTCCAATTTCAACGAAACTGAAACGTCCGAATATTGTTAACAGGTTGAAAACGAAAACGGCGTACGAAAGGGGTGAGGAAATGTTGAACAATCGACTCAGGGAATCCAACTCCATTTCCATTTCCAATTCCAGCTCCAGCTCCAGCTCCAGCTCCAGCTCCAACTCCAACTCCAACTCCAACTCCAACTCAAACTCAAACTCAAACATGAGGCGTGGGATTAGAAGATTTTGAATCTCTCGATCACAGTCGATGATCGTGGGATTCGTCACATCGTCACCCGTGTGGTAAATACCATTCAGTTGACGTATAAACTAACTCTTGGCGGCAAGAATATTAGAGCCCTGGAATACCTGATAACCAGCTACGATCTGGAAAGCAAATAATATCAGCATCATTCCCTGGCGGGTGGAGCGTTCCCCCCTGGTGAGACCAGTCTTGATGGAGAACATGTTGTAAGCCAGGATATAGCAAATGAATGAAAGGCAGAGAAGCAAATAGCTGAATTCTTTCGTGGCCATGAGACGGCTCCCCGCGATGAGGGGGGACGAAACCGACATGAAGAGAACGCCGAAGAGACTCACCAGGGCAAACGCTCGGATACCCTGGAGCATCGAATCGGTGCTATCGGTGATCTGATACTCCGCCGGCTTCTCCTTGGAAGTCAGGGCCGTGAGCCTCTCGCGCTTTCCGTAGGTTGTATATGCCAGTGCACTTTGCTCCACGATCATGCACACGGCCGCGAAAGACATTGCAACACTCATGTTCGAAAGACCCGCGCTCGACCCCAAAATATCCATTTATTAGTAGGATACAAAATAAATTTCGTACATACTTAAAGATTTTATCTTAAAGTAGGTAATGATAACGTCCAGGGGAATCGTCTTGCAGAGGGATAGGGACCTGATGAGAAAACTGACTTTCCACCCAATACAAAATCCTGATTTCCCCCACGAGAAACCCACGAAGGCTTTCAAGCTAAATGGAAATAAGATGCTGATACCTCGGCACGCCGCCCCCCTCGTGGATCCCCCCACCGACCTGGTGGACACCCGTTCCGAGCCCCTGGACATTGACATAACCTTCGGTGGAAAGCTCAGAGACGACTTGCACCAGGGGGAGGCATCGCGGAAAACCCTCGATTTGATTATCAATACGGGAGGGGCGGTTCTCTGCCTGGATGCAGGATTCGGCAAGACCATCGTGGCCCTCGATTTAATATCAAAAATTAAGAAGAGAACGATTATCATCGTCCACAAGGAATTCCTGGCCAGCCAGTGGGAGCAGAGGATTGTTCAGTTCTTGGGGGAGGGCGTCACCGTGGGTCGAATCCAGTCGAATCGTTTTGAAATCGACAACGACATAGTGATATGTATGTTCCAGACCCTGTGTACCAGGGAATATGAGAAAAATGCGTTCGACACCGTGGGATTCATGGTGATCGACGAGGCCCACCACGTGCCTGCCGCCGTATTTTCCAGGGCGCTGTTCCAGCTGTGTCCCCGGTACTGCCTGGGTCTCTCCGCCACTCCCGATCGGCGCGATGGATTGCAGGAAATTTTACACTGTTTCATGGGGCGAATTTCATTTCAGGTGGAGCGCGTGGTGGAGCCCGGCACCGCCAGCGTGCAGGTTGAATTTTACGAATCCCCCCAGGATTCCAGGCCGCTGCCCCTCAACAGGGTGGGGAAGGTTTCGATGGCCGAATTCATCAACGAGCTGGCTGAATCGGAGGATCGAAACAAATTTATCGTGGGTATCGTTGAAAAATTGGAAAAATCGAGAAAAATTTTAATATTATCAGATCGGCGGGAGCACTGTAAATACTTTCACGGAATTTTTGGTGATTCGGGGGGGTTGTACCTGGGGGGAATGAAGCAAGCCGATCTAGATGAATCCGCGGGGAAACGCATCATCATGGCTTCATTCGCAATGGCCGCGGAGGGTCTGGACATCGGCGACCTGGATACCGTAATTCTATCAACTCCCAAAACGGACATACGCCAGGCGATCGGACGATGCATGCGAGCGGGGGGTCGCAGAAAAAATCAACCCCTCGTCGTGGACATAGTGGATCGGTGGGGTTCTCTATCCCACTCCATGTTTAATAAAAGGAAGAAAATCTACATGATGAAAAATCTTATGTAACTACACCAGGTAGATTAGGTAGATTAGCTACTAGGAGGCTGGGGGAATCTGCTAAGCTGATTAACTCTTCTAGTACCGAGTGTTTTAGACAGTTCTCCCTGTGCTTTATTTAAATGGTTACTGCCTAATCCACCTGTCTTTTTTAACAGACTCCTGAAAATGTTCTTAATATTTTTAAGATCCGTTTCGGAGGGTTCGTTCGCCATGTTCTATATATATTATATTCATAAATTTTTTTTTACTGAGTGATTTGTCTGCTCATTTCCGTCGCATGCTCCAATGCCACGATATCGTGCCTGACCACCGCTTCGGGAAGAGAAACCATCACATTAGATTCAGCCACAACCCTGGCCCACTTCAGCCAGTCTCTAATTAAAGCGACACTGGGGGTATTAGGGGGGGTATTAGGGGGGGTAGTCTGGGTACCGGTCGCGGTACTGGTCGTAGGTCTGCTGTTATCGGTCTCGGCACGGGGGGGGGTATGAGTCTGGGTCGCGTGGTTTGCACGGGCAGCTTTCGCATTCCTGCCCATGACAACTTCCGCCCACATACCAAACTTTCTGGCGATATTTTCCTCACTCAAACCACCACCCTCCTTCGTTTCAATTATTTTCATGACAGCGTATAATTTCTTTAACGAATCATGCAATGCTTCCTTATTGTTTGGACTCCTCTGGGTTTCGCGTTGCAACTTTCCTAAAATTTGGGCCAGTTTACGGAACGATTCCGCGTGCTGTGTATTCCCTTCACCCGCGGGACTCTGATCACTGCCCCTCTGAAGTTCTGAAATGTCCCTCTTAATTTTTGTAAGTTGATCATATAAGTCCTTTATGACGGTGTCATTAATACTTTTTATTTTATTGATTAAAAGATCCACATAATTTTTCAACTCATCCAGGCTATGGTTAGTTTTATTTTGAAAATTCTTCAGTTCAGACTTAAAAGCGCCGTCAGTGGCTTTATGTGCACGTAAATCCTTAGAAATTCTAATTAATGTGAATCTATGCTCCTCTATAGTTTGCTTCATTTTTTCATAATTTGCCTGTAGCTTGTCATATTTTCCCTTCATCGCCTCGAATTCCGAGTTTGTCGCAGTTTTCATTTCTTCCATGGTTTTCTTCAGTTCATTTCGGACCTTGTCGGCACTGGCGGGTAAATTTTTTTCATATTTCCTCACCAGTTCTGTCATGTTTGACTTGAGTTTATTAAATTCAGCCCGGGTGGGTGGCTGGTTAGCAGCCGGTACATTTGTAGCCGGTACATTTGGTTTTCCCTGGCTGGGTGGCTGGTTAGCAGCCGGTACATTTGTAGCCGGTACCTTTGGTTTTCCCTGGCTGGGTGGCTGGTTAGCAGCCGGTACATTTGTAGCCGGTACCTTTGGTTTTCCCTGGCTGGGCGTCGGAACATTATTTGTTCTTCCAGCCTGAGCAGTTTTTTTCTCTGACTTCAAATTTGCAATGTTTTTTTCTGATTTTGACTGTTTCTCTGATAATCTCCTCATTTGCTCCTGCAGTGCAGATCGTTCCCTGTTGGGAGTGTTTTTACTATTAATTCTTCTTTTTATTTCTTCCATCTGTCTAGCGACGCTGGAATTATTACTGCTATTCCGCGAAGAACGAGGACGGTAATCATCGTCATCATCGTTTCGCCCGCCAACCTTTTTTCGTAGGGATGAAAAAAAGTTGTTATTTCTTTCTGGGGCCGAGAAAAATGGACCGGGGGTGTTCGGGCGCTGGGGGGCTGAGAACACGGGACTGTTCTTGTTGTTCCCCCGGGTGTTATTGTCTTTGCCCCGGGTGTTCTTGTTGTTCCCCGGGGTGTTCTTGTTGTTCCCCTGGGTATTCTTATTATTCCCCTGGGTGTTAACAGGGGAATTGGGGGTTTCCACAGTCACCTGGGGTGCATTTTCCGGTTGTGGCGTCTCCTCCAGGAAATACGTCACACCATCGACCGTCTGAGATGTTCTCTCCGAGGAACCGGGCGTACCACCCACCGTACCACCGTACGACCCTGGGGAGCTGGGCAACGTTTTCTTCATGAACCTGAAATCCTGTTGAACCCAGTCCCATTTCCCGGAACGCTGAAGTTGTTTAAATTTTCTGCCGAGTAGCTGGATCCTCTTTCCCGTCTCTGGATTTATCGGATGTCTCACAGTTTTACGGTAGTCATTCCTCAATTCGGAGCCAACCTCCAAGAGCTTCTCCATACTATGATTTGACTAGAATTTTTTTTTACACCGAGGTATAATCGAACAGAGGATTTAAAGATGGAGAGTTTATACGATATCGTCAGCCAGTGCCACGTCGATGCCCACACCGAGATAGAGATGAGACTCGGGAGGATCACCCCCCAGGGGAATTTCGTCACGAACATCGAGGAGCTTGAGTTTGAGATTATTCTTGACAGCCTGAAGAAATACCAGGGGTGGGCCAAGGTAGAGGAAAGTGTGTGTGACATTTTTTCCAGTGGGGATGTGAGACTTGAGGAGGATCACCAGACTGGCGAACGGAAGTGTGTCATAAAGAACCGAATGGCCAACATCGACATTGGTGTACCGGGCGTGGATTTTGATGCACGGCTGTCGCTATCGTCGGAAGTTCCCACGGAGTACATTCCTAAATCATTCAGAAACCAATTCGAGAAAAAGAGAATTTCTTTCACTCGAAAAAATGTTCGCATCGACATGACAACTAAAAGGAGTGCCGACGTTGACGACGAGGTCGGCGTGCAACGGCAGATCGAGGTGGAATTGTTGAACCCCACTGATTTCTCGAAACCAGAATTCGTCAACTACACGTTCAAGATTCTAGACCTCATCAACTGTCGATCCCCCGTGGATGTTCAAAAGCTGTACGATGAATCATCAATCGTGAAAAATGCTTATTATTGATATTCCAGCCACGACGAGAAGAATCCCGGCGAGAGATGAGGTGTTCACGGACCCCGCCATGAGCGTGATGGGGATGATGCTCACCGCGGCGATGGCACTGGGGAAACCTGGATTTTTAGAGAGTTTTTGGGCGTAGCGGAGTAAATACATGGACAACGCACCAACCAGGGTGATTACTGATATTTTAATAAACATTTTTTTATCTATACTTTTAACTTTATCGGCTCGAAAGAGGTAGACCATACCGACAACCACCAGGTAAGACGGAAGCGCGTACAGAGTCACGTCGAATGGGTTGACTACGTCCACGATACTTTTCATATACAGTGTATAAAACACGCTCAATATAGCAGACAGAAATGAAAGAAATACCCACATGTATATTATAATAATATTAAATAAACATCGGCCTGGGGGGTGTCACCGGGCCGGCGTCCTGACGTACGACCGTCTTGTCAAAGATCATGATCTCCTCGGCATACCACGTGATTCCGATCCTCGAGTTGAAAAAGTAGACGAGAGATGGGCGCACGATGGCCATGGCGGTGTGCTGTCTAAAATCCCTGGGGCTAGGGGATTCCACCTTGTATCCATCGTGGACGACGACAGTTTTGCCATCGACCTTAAACTTCATGTTATTTCCGTTAATGCTCGGCTTGAAGTACTCCACGAATTCCTCGTCGCTGATGGTGGGAAGGGATTCCCGGACACGAGATTCGACATATTTTACGTAGTCCTGGATGACCGGTTCTGTGCCGACCGTGAGATCCAGGGACACCTTCCTGGCCGAACCCGTGTCGAATTCGGAGAAACCGAACGGGATGAAGAGACGGGGGGTTTGGATTGAAGGAGATTCTATTGAAATAAAATTACCACGACGGGCTCCGATCTTGAGATCGTCCCGGTTGTTCAGAGCATCTTGAAACGTATAGACCATGTTAAATAAGATTATCGAAAAGCTTTAACTCACATCTTCATGCGATGGCTGCAATCCAAACAGGTGATAAATATGGTCATGGGCTCGTCGGCCGATCGGGTCTGAAGCTCTGTGTAAGTTGTCTTCTTCGACTTGCACCTCCTACAGGTAAAGACCCCATCCTGGCGCGCTCCCGTCCACTTGGCATTCGACAACTGCATAAGTTCGTCGCGTTCCCTATGCTCCCTCTCCAGCTGGACTCTCCAGCAGGTGGGATCAATCTCCTCTGCAGTCAGGTTGGTGGTGTCCCACAACTCCCTAGAACGCAGACGCCCAATCAGGTCGTGTTTTTCAATCGCCTTTATCATGATCAGGAGGCGCTGCTTGTACGTTTGCTGTTTGTAGATATTTGACCACGAGTTGTTGTTCGAGGTATTCAGGCGAGACCTCAGCCTGGTAGTCCTGTGGGACACATTCATGCCTATCATGCATCTCTCGACGTACTGGACAACCTCGCCCTCAATTTTAGAGGCCATGGCAAATTCCTTCCCCGCCTTAACCAGGCCCTGGAGTTTCCTTGCCAGGAAGTTGACGTGGTTTAGGCGAAATTTGTCGTCTTCGAAATTCGTTTTCTTTTGTTTTTTTCTGGGGAGGGGGTCCTCGTCCAGATCCTCGTCCAGATCCCGCCCGTGAAGGTCCGCCGGGTCCTCGTCCTGATCCTCGTCCAGATCCTCATCCAGGTCCACCTCGGGTTCCTCGGGTTCCTCGGGTTCCTCGGGTTCCTCGGGTTCCTCGGGATCCTCGGGATCCTCAGAACCCGACAGCTCCCACTCATCTTCAATCGGATCCATATTCTCACCCCCCTTCTAACCATACTCTCCACTTATCCCTCGGTGTAAATTTTCACTCACTTCTTGATTGGTTTTTTTGGTGCAACGGGCTGTCTCACCGTTATAAAATCAGAAGCCCTCGCTGGTTCTGGAAATTTAAACGGCGCGACGGGGGATTTGAATTTTTTCCCTCCCAGGCAATTATCAGTGTGTAATTTACAACACTCGGGGTGTAGTGTACACTTATTCAGGATCGACTGACAGTCCCCCCCACAATTCGGAGTCGCGCGTTTATATGTCTCAAACAAGATAGGAAGTAAGATGATGGGAAACATCCTTATGTCTTGGGCGATAAAAAAAATCAGGACTGACACGGGCCCGCGCGCCAAAAAAAATAATTTCGTATAGTATATGTCTGGATCGAATCAAGCGAATGTCCTGAAATACTTAGGTCTCGATTATATTTTCAATGGCAAAAATGTCAACAACGTTAATAGGGAAAAGATCCTTAAGACGACACTCAAGAACAGTGGATTCAGGGGATATGTATTTACCACGAAAGGTTCGTATAAAATTGTACATCCAGGGGAAGATCCCATTCATATCCAATACATCAACTTGAAACAACTTCACAACATGGGTAATAAAAATAGTACCAATAAATTCATGTACGCTAACAGCGGTATTGAGGAAAAACCTACTCGGCTCATTGAACTGACCCACTTCTGCAAACTTGATGATCAGCCCCCAGAGTGGAACGGAAGTGGTTTGAATAAAAAACTCGAAGACTTATATAAGAAATTTGTGGGTGAGGCTGTGGAGGAGGAGACCGCCGGGAACGAGAACGCGACGCCGCAGAGGGCCCCCGGGAACGCGACGCCGCAGGGGGGCCCCAGGAACGGGAACGGGAACGGGAACGGGGGGACGACGCCGCCGGTGGGGCAGCCGGAGGGGCAGCCAGAGGAGGCGCCGGCGGCGGCGGGAGGGACGGAGGAGCCGGAGGTGATAAACGGGAACGGGGGGGCGCAGCCGGCGCAGCCGGCGGCGGGGGCGCCGCAGCAGGGGGCCGGGGTGAATATGAATAATACGAACAATGAGAACGAATGATTACTTCCTAAATATTTTAATAGTACCCCCTAGTAATGAAGAGTCTTCAGTCTAGCCTGGACGGTGATATGGGTCCAGATCTATACGGTTCGACCCTGGGTGGTCAATTCTACGAGTCTGAAGACACCGTCCCCGACCTCCCCCAGGAGGATTTAATCACAGACAGATTTAGCCCAAGTTCCCAGATTTCGAGTGTCGGATTCAATCCGCGTATCACAGATTTCCGACCCCAGGAGGTGGCTGGATCTCGTGGAACCATCGAGGTACCGCGGGAGGGATACGAGGATCCCGGCGACACCCGCCAGGATAGGCAAAATAATTTTGTAATAATGTCCTCTCTTTTCGGTGCATTAACCATTATATCTGCCCTAATTTTCGTGTAAAAATACACCGAGGGATAAAGAACAAGTACTATTAAATGAGGGAATTCATCGTAGGAATACACACGGCGCGCGAGGCCCATCGCGCGGATGATTTCAACCCATCCTACCCAGCGATCACGACGATTACTATCGAAATGAAGTTGAACAGGCTCGTGGATTTGTCAGAGTTTGAGAAGTTCATGAAGTACCCGTCCACCGTCGTGACATCTCTGGGTAAGGTGAGGACGTGGGCCCCCAAGGATACCACCAAGAATACTTTCAGAAACCAGTTCACTATCACGTCCAACGACAGTCGCAGGGTGAGGTCTGCACTGGTCTTTAAGAATGGAAACATCAAGGTGACCGGGGTGGAGGATGAACACGATGGTCAGGACGTCGCGTTCCAGTTCGAACAAATTTTTTCCAGGTTTTTTGATGTGAGTCGCATAAAAATGGAGGATCTGCATTACAGCCTCATCAACGCCAAGGTGAGGTTGAACAGAACGATCGCGTTCGACAAGCTGGCCGATTACATTGACCACACCATACGGGGGAGGCCCGATTTCCACGCGGCGCGGTGCAATTTCAACCGTTCCCCCGCGAGGAATTTTGTTCTGACAGTCTCGGGGAAGAGGGTGACCTTCTGTTGTTATTCCACCGGCACAATCATGATTCAGGGAGCCAGTACAATAAAAAATCTCGTGGAATCGTACGACATACTGCTAGACATGTTCGAGAACAATCGACACATCCTGGGAGGGCCCTCTGAAAAGGTCGAAAAAATGGACATGTTCAGGGGATATCAGATCGATAAACTATTTTCTGTGCTAAGTTTAAAATGAGTACGCGATTGGGTGATGCCAGCGGCCGCCGTTTCACGGACTACACAGCTCAGACAATCAGAAATGAGAAGATCGCAATTGACGCGGGGCTGGAGCCGTGGGACGGATATAGCTACCGTCGTTACCTCCTGGGCGATCTCTCGGGGGTTCGCGAGACCCAGCTGTGCGTCCACGGTTCGCCCGCAGGGGGGGCGCCGGTTATTACTGCCCCCGCCCCCCGGGAGGGGTGGAGTCTCCGTCGGGTGTGGAACTACCTGTTTAGTTAATCTCGTAAATAAATATCTTAAAATTCTTCAGTAAAATCTATAGAATTTTCAGCATTTTTCATACCGATTCCTAGTTTCGAGTACGACGATTCCCGTTGTTCGAAGAAATTGGTTTTAGAGCTCAGTCCCAGGGCGACCATGAAGTCGAATGGATTTTTTGAATTGAATATCTTTCCGTACCCGAGTTGAAGGCAGAGTCTATCCCCCACATATTCTATGTACTCTTTCATCAGCCTGGAGTTGAGACCGATGAGGTCGGACGAAAGGGCCCCCTCCACAAATAATGACTCCACCTCCACCGCCTCCCTGACGATGGCGTGGACAACCTCCTGGGAGGGTTTATTTTGAAGCAGCTGAAACAATTCGCAGGCAAAATCACAGTGAAGCGCCTCGTCCCTGGAAATAAAGGAGTTCGCCATGCACAGTGCGGGGAGGAGGTTTCGTTTCCTGAGCCAGAATATACCTGCGAATGACGACGAGAACAGAATCCCCTCGACGCAGGCGAACGCAACGAGGCGTTCCGGAAAGGATCTGTCACGGTGGAGCCACGACAACGCCCACTCGGCCTTGCGCCTGATGGCCGGTATCGTTTCGATCCCCCTGAAGAGGGTGTTCTTGGTGTCCTCATCTTTCACCAGGGTATCCAGCAGGAGGCTGTACGTTTCCCCGTGAATCGACTCGTTGAAAGCCTGGTATGCGTAAAAACTTCTCGCCTCGGATATCTGAACCTCGTTGCCGAAATTCACGTCGAGGTTTTCCATGACGATGCCGTCTGACGCTGCAAAAAATGCCAGTATATTTTCTACGTATTTTTTTTCATTCTGGTGAAGACTATCCCAGTCGGCAAAGTCCTTGTCTGAGAAGGTGATCTCCTCCGCCGTCCAGAAGGATGCGACCGCCTTCTTATATAAATCCCACAGGTTGTTGTATTTGATGGGGAAAGTCACAAATCTCGAATTGTCTGGCTCGAGGATCGGTTCCATTCGTGTATCCTGGTACTTATAAACAAATTATATTTATAACTTAGTGGAGCTCGCACAGCTGGATATTTTCCCTGATGCAAACCAGGGTGCGTTTGTATACATACAGGGAATTGGGGAAGGGTTTGTCCGCCCTCTTCCTCAGCGGCACCCACCGGCCCGCCCCATCCACCTTGCATTCGACGATGTCTCCCTCGCTGTAGCCCGCGAACTGGTCGAGGGGGGTCCACGCGACTGGAATATTTGCCGCGTCTGACCTGACGAAGAGATCGTACCCCTCATCGCGAGCGGGTTCCAGATAATTGACCCACTGCCTCTCCAGGTTCACCCGATTGTGGTACACCAGCTTGAAATCGACGGTGTGCAGTTCCAGGGGTTTCCACTTGAACAGTTTGGGATCTGTGCCGTACGTGATGGGATGATTTTCCGGAGTGAAAATGATACCATCCGAGGTTGCTGGGTCATATATCTCCTCGAGCCTCTGGAGGGGATATATGGGTTTCACCTGGATCAGGTGTGACCGGTCCTCCATGTAGATGATTTCATCGACCAGTTTTGCTGCGTAGCCATGCCTCTCGGAGTACCTATTTTTGTGTACGTCGATTCCACCGCAGATGGCGCAATCTATGACGTGGTATGCACCCCCCACGAGTTCACAGTCCAGAATCGTAAGTCTCCTCGCGTATCTTGGAAATCGAACCCCCCTGAGGGTGCTCCTGGTGCCAGACCGGTTCACGTCGTACACCGCGTCACCCTCCACGATGAGGATCCTCCTCTCTCCATCCAGTTTAGTGGAGCACCAGTAATTTTCCCGTTGCAGCGTGGCAATGTCCCCGCGTTCCAGGGAGGAGGGCTGGGGGCACGGGAACCTATTCCGGGAGGGGGCCCCGAGGACGGTCCGGAGGTTCTCCATTTACTACCACTGATTATTTATGCCTCGGTGTAAAAATAAACTTATCGATAAATTAAATACAGTAAGAGAAGAGTATTGATTACGTTGAATCCCACGATTGCCGATAATATTATAAAAACGTACCTTTTGATTACCCTCACTTTCTCACTTTCGTTCACTATGCTGAAGAATTGATCCAGGACATCGACCTTCATGACGCTATACAATTAATGATTCTTATTTTTTCAGTTAAAGTTATAACTCCCCTGTGAGTAATGGACAGATTCCTCGCGAGGAAGTGGAAGACCCAGACCGAGTATGCCGGAAAAATCATTAATTGTGTATACATGGATGAGAGGGCAACCGTGAAATTCATTGGAGAGACTGACGACATATTCAGCTTCCCCACGGACAGCATCAGGAGTGATTCCGACTTCATGGAACTATTCGAAAAACTATCAATGTTTCACAAAAATATTATATTCGAGGACGCCGACATCCTGATGAAGACCCCGGTGTGGAAGTTCTTAAAGTCGGGCCACCCCCTGATGAACATTCATTCCATCTGGATACCCAACGAATTCAACACCCCGGTGGACAAATTCCACCTGGAAATTCGGGGGGAGGAACCCGTCCCCCACCTGGAGCGAAACATGGATTTGTTCGACACCCACGACGACACCATGAGGGTGCTCCTCACCACCAGGCCCGGCCCCCTCACGTACGGTCAGTATCTGAATGCCATATCGGAACCCGGGAATTCCCTCGGAATAATTCAGGAAAATTCAATAGATTTGAAATCCCTCCAGGACATTGCCAGGATTAGCGAATTAATTTCGGAATGCGACGCGAGTACGTCCACCAACCAGGAGATCAGCTCCATAACGGGTATATTGATGACGTCTCACATAATAGGGGGGCGGCTGAAATGTCCCCTCCGCAAGGCGACCGCGTGGAGTAAGAACTTCAATGCCAATTTTCGGAAGAAGCGCTTAAATATGATAAATGCCCCCCAGGAATATCTTGATTTTTTCGGAAAGAATCCTGACAGGATAGTGGATTATTGTTTTAACTCAGCTTCGCTGGAGACCCTTCTCTCCGCCCCCTTCGCCCCCCGGCACGACAAAAAGGAAGTTAAAAGAATATGTGCATTAATAAAAAATGGGAAGTGAAGACAAGACCCCCGAGGAGACCCCCGAGGACGTCGAGACGTGCGAGTACGAGGACTTCAGCATAAATGTCCACCAGAATGAGGTGCATTTCACTGGCGATATCACGAGTGAGTCGGTTCACCAGCTGTCCATGAAGATGAGGGCGCTGGACAAACGCCTCAGCCTGTTCAACGGAGAACAGATAATTCATTTGTTTATTACCTCAGACGGGGGGTGTCTCTTCTCCGGGTTCAAGTGCTACGACATAATTTCCTCCCTGAGGTGCACCATCCACACATACGCCGTGGGGTTGGTGGCCTCCGCGGGAACTTTACCTTTCATGGCCGGCTCCAAGCGGTTCATGGGAGACTATTCGTTCGTGCTGATCCACCAGCTTTCGAAGGGGGTGTCGGTGGGGGAGAAGTTCGAGGAGGCGAAGGCTAATTTGAAAAATGATAAAATGTTGATGAAAAAAATGAGGAAGCTCGTCGAGTCCAAGGGAAATGTCCCAGAGGACAAGCTGACCGAGATGTTAAAAAATGATATATACCTGGACTCCGAGAAATGTCACAAGTGGGCCATCGCCCAGCCGTGGTTTAAGTAAATTTTTTTTCAGGATATAGAATATACAGATGAATATCAAGCGCTCGGGATCATCCATGACAAACTCCCTGAACGCGCTGACTCCTCAGGCTAAAATTGTGTTCTTGGCCGCCCTGGTGCCCCTGATCACCGCCCTGACCAAGTATCGCTGGATCGATGCGGCGGTCCTCGCCGTCAGCGGCCTCCTCAGTGTTTACAACATGACGTGTCTTTCGAGTGGAAAGACGTGCACCATGTGGGCGTGGATTCTTTCCGTCACGTTCGCGGGCATGGTCGCTTTCGAATTCCTACAGGAGGATGGCCCCAAGCCGGAATTCATGAAGACAGAAACGGAGAAGGCCGAGGAGGCGGCCCCCGTGTCGGAGCTCGAGGCGGCCGAGGATGACGATGAAATGTTGAACGAAGAGGTGTTGTAAAGAAATAGATTAATTAATAGGATTTTTATACTATTCATTAATCCTCGTGGCCCTCCAGGGGAATGGTGGACAATCCCGGTCTCCCAACCAAGTTATTTATGCTATCAAATACAGTTATTCTGTGTTCGTCGGTGGTGTTCAGGGAGATGGGTGTCATTTTTATAATTTCGGGCAGCGACAGGTCGAACTGCTGGTCCTCAATCCTCTTTTCGAATGCCTGGAGGATTCTCTTACTTATGGCCGGTCCCTGTTCGAGCAACCGCGTCAGCGTCAAATCTGTTATTTTTACTAGCTCCCCACCCGTCTGGGAACGCTCCTGGCGATCCAGGCTCAGTTCGAGGCGGATTTGTCTCGACAGTTTGCCATACGCTATGGCGGCCGCCCTGTGGCCCTCCGACAGTTCCGCCAGCTTCAGGAATTGAGAAATTGTGGTCAATATGGCGGAAAAGAGATTGAACGAACCTATAATTAAAGGAACTATTGCCGACGCCTGGGCGTCGTCCCTAAAGGAACCCATGGACATGTTGGCGGTTCCGGACAGGGTGCCGACGATGATGGCCGGGAGGGTGAAGGACATGTGTCTACTTTTGTACTGACGATGACATTTCGTGTGCAGGTGGTTGTACACACTCGCTATTTCGCCATATCTTTTCAAAATATTCTCGTGGGTGGGCGTCCACCTATCCTGACGTTCCATCCTGCTACTGAAATATACTGGGAAAATATTCAATCGGACGCCATCATCAGGTCGGTGATTCCATTTTTTATTACCCACTTAATGAAATTTAACTGGCCCACCGTTGTTTCTATTACATTTCCAGGCTCTACTTCGAACTTTATACGCTGCGATCGGCAGAAGGGGTCAAAGTATTTTTTACTATATCCACTCAGCGACGACTTATACTCGATGTGAACCTGAAACAGCTTTCCATCGACATTCTTGACGTAGCTCGTGCCGTGGGTCTTCGCGAACTTCGTTACGAATTTTTCGATAGATCTCAGGGAAATCTTGAGATTACGGTGACACAAGATGTCGAGGAGGATCTGGGCGTTCTTCTCGACCCTGAAGAATGCCTCACAATTCATCAGGATGAGGCGCGACTTACCATCCATCTTCATTATTTCATCGGGTGGTGGTGTCTTTAAGTCAGTATGGATTTGGCGTGTTGTTTACATCGCGTGCCGTGCACCCTCCTTTTCCCACACAGCTTCACCCCGTTGTAGTGGGTACACACTTCCATGATCCACCTCCCCCCACTGTCCTTCTTGTTGTCTATCGCCTGGACGCACTGCTCCACCGACACCCACGGACACGCCTTGTTGACCAGGTGGAAGGCCTCCATGACCCGACAACTTTCGAGGCGGTATTCCTCCGCCTCCCTGTCCTCCCTGACCTTGGTGGCCGTTTCATTTAATATTTTAGTTATTTTGTTAATAGCTGAAATATGACGATCCTCAATCATTTCCCTTTTTAGTTCTCACGAGGTGTCTCTAACTTACTTCTGGAAATGACTTCTAATAACTAGGAAACCGGTCGCGGTGAGGGCGGCGGTGGCGAACAGGCCGAACGTGGACTGACCCCCCAGGCTCGAGAATGCGGGCACGTGGGCTGCAATCTTGCTTTGAAGCTGGGGGGAAAAGGCTCCCGCCACCAGGAGGGCCAGGAGCAGAAATTCGAACTGATTCTCCGACAGCCCCCCCGGGTAGGTGATGACGACCTCCTCGTACTCCCTGACACCGCCACCCAGGTGGCCGGTGGGGGCGGGGGGTGGCACCATTTCGATGGGGGTGCTGTCCTCCTCCTCCTCATTCATCATCATGGAGCGCTGGGCATTTTGAATGGAGGGATCGGAGCGAGTCTTCTGGGTGGGCATGGGGATGTTCAGGGGCACCCCCGAACCGTTACTGAGATCCACAGGATTCATTATGTTAATACTTGTTCTGGTTTTTTATCCCACCAAAAAACGCATTTAAGAGCTGTACAGGAGGCCCCCCATGCCCGCTGTAATACGCAGGATGTTGTAGTTCACGGCATACACGGGGGTGGTGAAGGTTCCCCCCCTGATCTCCAGGCGGGCCTGATCCAGGCGGGAGAAGTTCAGCGAACCGGTGGGCTGGAGGCGGGCCATGTCGTCGCAGAAGGGCATGACCATGGTGACATCCTCGAAACCACCCCCCTCGACCACCGGCACCGCCGCGAGGGATCCGTGGAGGTGGGGCCGCCCCGTTCCATATCCGGTTCCGTAGTAGCTCGGGACCTGGTTGAAGTGGGGCACCGCGGGGCGGGCGTCTCCCACGTCAGCTCCGTTCAGCTGGATCTTGATGGGGTTGGTCGAGTTGAAGCTGGCCTCGTTGCCCACCGACGCCAGGAACTTGACCGGGTGGTTGAATGTCAGGTCGACCCTCTCCTCGAGACCGCTCACCGCCACCTTCTGGGTCTGGTGAATCAGCATCTCCTGGGGGGTCGATACGAACAGCTCGCGCTCCGCCACGTCCAGGTACATGAACTTGGCCCACACCTGGTACGTCTTGTCCTCGAAATCCATGTTGCCGGTTATGAGCGCGGGGGCGGCACCGCCGGTGGGGCCATACCCCCGCCCCGAGCCGGCAGCCCAGTAGATGCGGATCTCGACGTCGTGGAAGGCGAGGGCCGCCAGGGGGAGCGACTGGGCCATGTTCTCCGAGAAGAAGAACTTCAGCGGGTAGAAATAAGAATTACCCTCGGGGGTGCCCACCTGGGTGAAGGTGGAGGCCGTGGCGTCGACGGCGGTCGTGTGGATCTCCCGCACGGCCCCCACACACGAACCCCCCGCCTGACTGCCAACAGCAGACCGGGACGAGTGACACGCCATCAGGTCCTTGAATACCTTGGTGGAGAAATCGAAGTCCTGAGAATCAATCTGCTGGCCCCCGATGAAGAGCTCCACGTGATCGATGACGGTCGACCAGTCCACCAGCTCGGTGGCGCCGGCGGAGTCGGAACGGGTGATGTAGACGGAGTTGAGGAGGTCCCCCTTCCTCTCGAACCTCACCGACGACATGGCGTTGGCCTTGGGGGAGTTCTGGATCACCTGGGTCTCGATAACCGAAGAGAAATTCGTGTGCCTCTTGTAGGTGGACCGGAAGAAAGAGATTTCTGGATTTCCGGTGAGATGCACGTCTTGCTGTCCAATCGCAACTAACTGAGCAACTCCGGACATTTGGTTTACCATTACCAATTAAAATTTTTTTCATGGAATCTCGCGAATCTCCCGAAGAACTTGAACCACGCCGTCCTGTCCGTCACGAATGTCGACGAGACACCTGTGGCCCTCCCGGAATTCCCATATCGTCTTGAATCCCATTATAACCTCCGCCTTGCGGTATCGAAAGGGAACCTTCACCTCCATCAGGTCGAGTTCCACGTAGTACCTCTCACCGCGCCTGTAAATGGGTTTTGTGACGGTCATTTTTTTCAGACCTACAGGTAATACGATGTCTTTAAACATGAAGGAAGTATATGGTTTAATAATATTTTTTTTAGTGCCATATTACTGTTCTCAAATTTATAGAATGAAATTGATGCTACCCGGGGGGACCGGGAAGCCGAGCAGGGAGGGCATCGAGAGGGTCACCGAAACCATGCCCATAACCTTCGCGTTGCCCATGATTGTATTTCTATTCGTGCAGGGTGTGTTTGACGTCGTGAACGAGCTGGCCCCCGGGATTCCCTTCATAAAATATGTGGTCCTCCTGGCGGGGATTCCCCTGACCCTGGTGGTATATAACTTCGCGGGGGTCACCGCATTCTACACCCCCCTGGAGAGTGAATTCTGGACGACGACCGCCAGGTGGTGGGCATTTCTAATCGGTCTGTGGACTTTCGCGACGGCCCAGACAATGTATTTGTCGGTCCTGTTTCTCGCGAGGATCTCCATCACGTGGGTACACACCCTCGCAGGTTTCTTCC
>Ga0255752_10001910_pt1 | contig 23663 bp, 28 predicted proteins | sample 011ome_25_FD_179952 | JGI IMG/M metagenome (GOLD analysis project Ga0255752, IMG submission 179952) | Coastal salt marsh microbial communities from the Groves Creek Marsh, Skidaway Island, Georgia - 011512CT metaG (version 2) | ecosystem: Environmental > Aquatic > Marine > Intertidal zone >... | reverse complement strand
TCTGAATGAGTGGCCTTCAATGTTCTTTGTCAACTCATCAACATTCTGATAGGAAACTATCTGCTTGTTCTCATAGCCACCCATGACACAATATCTGGCTCGGAAAGAATAAAAACTGTCATAGCCTAAAATGTGAGGGTCAAGAAACTTGAACTGGCTGTAAACATCTTCTGGTCCTTTGGTCACTGGAGTGCCTGTCATTATGCGACGATATTTAGCCATCTTTGAAAAACGAGTGATGATCTTTGTTCGTTTGGCTCCTGGACGCTTGATGCGGGAACTCTCGTCAACAACTAACAATACATCATTGCTGAGCAGGACTCTGTTCATCAGCCTTGTTGCTTTGTCACTGACAAAAGCCTCAACATTGAAGCTGAAGACTTTGAGAGTCTCTGTTTCAGCCAACACATCCTCAAAAGCATCCATTTCTTTTTTGCGCATGCTTGCGTGGTAGTAAACTGCTCTGGTCGGACACCAATCAGGCATGTGATCGGGAATCTCTTTGCTCAACCAGTTTCGGTGAACACCATTCGGGGCAATCACGACTAGGGCTGTGATCTTGCCTTTGCCGTAAAGATATGCCGCATTGTCAATCACGACTTTTGTTTTGCCTGTGCCTTGCTCCATCAAAAGTGCAAACGAGTCTTTGTCTCGGGAAAGATAAAAGGCTTTACGCTGATGATCAAAAGGACGAGTCTTGAACATGAAGTCGCCGAGATCTTCAGCTGGCTTGTCTTTTTCTTCTCTGTTCTTTTCAGCCTCACGCAAAGTCTGGATATAATTATCAAGGATAGGGCTGGCCTCTTCAGTCCATTCAGCCTCTGGCCAAAATTTATGAATGTGCTCTAGGTTGGCACCAGTCGGTGCAAAAAGCAAATCCCTCCCCACCCACTTTTTGAATCCTGGGAGGGAAGAGAGTTTTTGGATTGAGTTGCCATCAAGTTTCGTTTTGGCTAGGCAATATTTGCCGTGAGCCTTTTCAATAATCATCCCCAATCTTTCTTATCTCCATTTTCTTCATTGTCTTCGTAACCAGCAAAATACTGCTCGGTTTCTTCTTCCGTCAACTCTTCAATCCTGATTTGACAATAGTGTCCGAACTCGTTAGTCCCATCAATGTAATAATGAGGGTTGCGTGGGCGACGATAGTAAGAATCCATCCCGCCACGCACAAAAGGTGAGCCACTGCCTGAATATTTCTTCATGCTGCTGCCCCCATGCTTTCCCGCTCGATGATCTTTGGGCGGTTGACCACAGTCTGCTTCTGGCCGTTGTATTCGTCGTGAGCCTTCACAGTAAACTTCGCTTTGATTTTGAAAGCGATGCGACGATCAGCACTCTGCTCAGAAGTGTGGATTCCTGTTCCGATAAACTTGTAGGCATTGCCATCTGCGTCCTCAATCATATACATGTATGACCGACCAAAATCATTATCAAAAGAAGTGATGAGCCGAGCAAAGCCTTCAACCTCAATACGCTCGCCAACCTCACCAACATGAGTGGAGGCTGCACGCTTGTCACCAATGGCTTTGGCTTTTGCGGCACGCTCGTCGGCGAAAGACTTAGCAAGGTCATGCGCACGACCCTCGTCAGTGCGAACGAACTCGCGAACAGTTTTCTCACCATTCGGGGCAGAGCCATCGCTGTAGTGTTTGCAGCGACCAATGAACATCTCCACAACACCAACCTCATCAATCACGAAGATCCATGCCTTACGACGAGCACGACTGCCCCAGTTGTCAACATAGTTGACTTCACCAGACCCAACCAGGCCTTCGCAAATGATTGCATACTGGCCTTCAGCAACATCAACAGAATTGTCCCAAGCAGTGCATGGTCCAACATGATGGCTGCCAGTGCGAACACGCTTTTCAAAAAATGCAGCCTGACCTGATGACTTGAAAAAGCCACCATTGTTAACAAGACCTTTGAGGCTGCGGAACATTTCCTGATCGTAATCTGTCATCCATTTGAAGTTCATGATTCTTTCCTTTCTCAATTAAGCAGAGGCTGCAAGTGGCTCAATCAACCAAGCGTCTTCGCTCTTGGGATCGAACTTCGGGTTCTCAACCACAAAGTAGTTGTGGACGAGTTTGTTCTTGTGTGGAGTCGCTTCCATGGCGATCCATGCGTCAGGGTTCTGGTTGTCAATGGTCGTGAAGTCACGAGTGTCAACAACGATGAAATGCTTTGTGATCTGGATCACATACACCTTGCCAGGAAGAAGAAGTTTGAGGAAATTTTCCAACTTCATCTTTGACTTGTTGCCAGCACCAACACTTGAGATCGGGAACCATTCACCTTTGACGCCAAGAGCCTTGCATGACTTCATGAGGTCGGTGTTGGTGATGCCTTTGGCATGACGCTTGCCACGAACTTTTTTGGCAACCTGATAGGCTGGCTCGTATGAAGTTCCGCAAACAACTGCGATGGCATATGGACCACACCAAGTTTTGCGACTGTTGCCGATCCAGTCAGTGATTGCACGGCGATTTGGAGTATGTTTTTCCATGATATTTTCCTTTCTCAAAATGGGAACAATTTCCCTTACTCTGTTAGTATCGCTCTTTCTGGGTAAAAAGGCAACAAAAAAATAACAAGAAAGTGTTTTTTATATTCAACAAATTCAAAGACTTATGAAAGTTTACGAATTTTTTCTACATAAATCTTTCTGAATCCTGCTTTGATTTGGCCTTTCACGAGATACCAATCACCAAGTCTGCCATCCTCAACTATGGGCTTGCCCATGCGTGAATATTTGAAACGATCAATGGTTGAAATGATTGGGCCAGTGTCATCCTCAAAAGTCACATTCAGCCATAGGTTATTGTTCTCAACTCTGCGACCGCCACGCTTGGCTAGATTGACTGTCTCATTCATGTCCCGCAAGTTCTTCTCTTTCAACTTCCCGAAGAACACAAACATTCCTGGATTGTCAGCGTCCAAATCAATGATGTCAGTGATGGGTGAAACAATCTTGTGTGCGGCTGGGTCAGCCTTGATGTGTCCGAACCTTCTCTCACACTCAAAAATATCGTCGTAGGGTGTGCTCCCGTTGTCCAGGAGCGATTCTTGGCGAGGAGTCAGAGGTTGGGCCATCTCACGTCTGTTAACGATGTCCTCAGCCATTTTTGGACCGATACCTTTGATACCGATCAAACCACCGATCAACTCACCATCTTGCACCGACCAGTTGGCCTTTGATTTGAATTTGTCAAATGACTTGTAGTTGAGTCCTTCTTTAACAACCTCACGCAAAAGCCTGACAGCTTGTTCGTCATCTTTCACATTGCGGAGGCAAGCAGCAGCAAACTCCAGAGGAAACTTGCTCTTCAAAACGCAACACCAATAGCTGACTAGGCCATATGCGATTGCATGTGAGCGGTTGAATGCCCATGAGCCCATTGTGTTAATGTTGTCCCAAATGCGTTGGGCTTGGTCTTCAGGGATGTCATTCTCAGCTGCACCAACTTTGAATCTTTCCCAGAATGTGTCAAAGTATTCTTTGCCGTATGACTTGGACATTGCTTTGCGGAGGGTTGATACATCTTCCCATGACAACTTACCCACATCTCTGGCTATTGTCATCACTTGTTCCTGATACACCACGACCCCATTGGTCACCTTTGTGATGGCCTCAGTCATTGGGTGAAGATACTCAACTGGTGCCGCACCTGTGTGGCGTTTGATGAACTGAGTTGTGCCTCCTGAGTTGAGTGGTCCAGGACGAGCCAAAGCAGTGATTGCTGCGATGTCTTCAAACTTATGCACTTTCATCTGACGAGTCACAGACTGCAATGCGTAGCCTTCAAACTGAAAGATCCCTGCATATTTTTCGTCGTTCAGGACTTTGAATGCCTCTTCATCCTCAAGAGGATATTTTATCAACTGATCACGAGTCCACCCAACCTGATCAAGAACATCTTGAAGCACCGATAAAGTCCTCAAGCCCAAAGCATCAATCTTCAGCAGATTAAGATCCTCTGCGTCCTTTTTGTCAATCTGGGCTGCACCTGTTTGGCCTGACACCGAACAATATTGGCTGACGGGATATTCAGTGACAATGATACCTGCGGCATGAACGCCATTGTGTCGGGCATGATTCTCCATGTCTGCGGCAACTTTTATCTGAGGATATTTCTCAAGCACCTTTCTGCCAACATCAAGTTCGTTGAATGTGTCAAGAATGCAAAACGCTGCACGAGAGTCACCAGAACTGCGTTCAATGATTGCACCTTTGAGGTCGTTCACTTCCCATGCTGGAATGCCAAGTTCTTTGGCAACTTCTGCGATTGTGCTTTTGGCTTTGTAGCGAGAGACTGTTCCTAAGTGGGCAACCTTTTCCGCACCATACTTTTGCCTTAGATATTCAAACACCATCTCTCTGCGGTCGTCCTGAAAATCAATATCAATATCAGGCAAGTCTTCACGAGTGATGTCAATGAATCTCTCAAACAGCAAGTCATGCTGAATCGGGTCAATGTCTGTGATGCCTGTGAGGTAGCAAACTAGTGAGCCTGATGATGAGCCTCTGGCTGGTCCAACGAGCATGTGTTCTTTGGCGTAGTTAATCATGTCAGCGATGACATAAAAATAGTCCTCAAACTCTTTTTCTGCAATCAACTTCAACTCTCGGTCAAGACGAGCCTCATAAACTGGGTCAGTGAGGTCAATGTTGCGTGGTGGTGCACCTTCCTCACACATTTGGCGCAAAGTCTTTTCAGCGTGAAATGAAACCATCTGTGCGGTTGGCAAACTTGCGTCGCACATCTCAGCAATCTTGTAGGTGTTCTCAATGGCTGACTCTGGTGCCCATGGCACTGCGTCTCTCCACTCCCACTCATTGAGGATGTGCATCTGGGCTGTGCGGTCTGTGCGGTTGCGACCGACCAACACCTCGTATGCCTTTTTGTCTGTGGTCTTGGGATAAAAGTTGTCAGAGGTGGCCACGACTTGAAAGCCTTTTTTCTCTGCGAAGTCCAGAGCCTTGCGGGTGCTCATTGGATTCAACTCAATATAAAGAGTGTCTTTTTTGGTCAAAGGCAACAATCCCCAATCTGGGTTTGTTCCACTTAAAATTATAACATTGTCGCTGATATCAAATAAGTCCTCGTAACTGAGACGAGGATGATAATAAAAATGATCTTTGTCGGTGCTCTTGGTCACCAACTGATATATCTCTGTCAAGCCATCATTGTTCTTGGCTATGAATGCCATGTCATTGGCTGGTTGTTTTGAGCGATCTGTTGCGTCTCCCACGATCGGAATCTCAACCCCAAGCAGAGGCTTGATGTTTGCTTTTTTACAGGCGTGCTCAAAATTCACATGACCCCAAGTCCCAGAATCACAAATGCCAACAGCCTCTCCGCTGATAGCCTCAATGACCTTGTTGATTGGTCCATAGGCTTTACGGAAACTGTATTCAGTCCTGGTTCTTATGTTCAGCATTTTTCACCTGTTTGACTAAAAATAATATGTCGCTTGACATTTGATGTTTTGAAATGTAATCCGCAGGAGCGATTGTGTAGGTTTCTTCCCACCTACGGATCATCTTTTCTATGTGGCTTTGAATTTCATTCGCTGTCATTGCAGTGCTGCTTTGATAAGAATGAAAACCAATGCACCTACGATTGAACCGATAGTTGCTGGATCCATTATATATGTCCCTCCTTTTTATACCATTGGATGATGCGGACAGTTGCTTCCACATCGTTGATTGAGCGGTGTGCTCCCTCTATCTTTTCACCGAACAGATCTTCATAGATGTCGCCCAGTTTACGCTTTTTGCCCCAGACTGACTCTCCGACCTCAACTGTGCAGATGTGATCATACGGCCATGGGAACTTGGTGAGTTTGTCAAGCCTCTCCAATTCAAATTTTAATATCTTCCTATCAAAAGGCAAGTTATGAGCGACAATTGATTTTTCACCAAGGAAGAATTCACACAAAGGCTTGTAGTTCGCGATGAATGGCTTTTCATCTTTGAGCATGTCGTCGGTGATGTTTGTGATCTTGATGATCTGTGGGTCAAGTGGGTGCCCAGGATTGCAGAAGAACTCAAGCCTCTCAACCTCCTCAAGATTGTCGTCCAGTTTGATTGCACCGAACTCAATGATGCGAGGTTGAATGTCTAGGTCAGAACCTTCCGCTTTGGGCAAACCTGTGGTCTCTAGGTCAAACACTATCATCTTCTGCTCCCCACTTGAATGAATCCAAAGACTCAAGCATGAATGCATAAACACCCAAGTCATGAACTGAATCAATTGTGCTCTTGTTGACTTGAGGCCAAGCCTGAGCATAGCGAGTCAACTTAGCCACGACCATGTTGACGATGCCGAATCTGTTCCAGTCTTCAACTGTTTCCAACTTAATGCCTTTGGGGAACAGAGCAGTCATCACCTGACCATGCTGAAGATAGTTGTCGCCATATTGTTTGTTGCGTTGTTTGAAAGTGGCAAGAGCCTCTTCAATGCACTCAATTGGCTTTCTGTTCTTCAGACTCTCGTTGCTCATATCCTTCTTGGCGTCCTTCTTCGAGACCATATTCTTTTCCTTCCTCATAACCTTTTTCATATGCTTCGTCTATGCGAGACTGAATGTCGTCATCACTAACATTCGCTCGCTCAATGGCTTGTTCAAGTTCCCATCGTAAAGTTGCACGGACATCAAACACCCTAGCAACCTTTTCCCTGTCCAACTCAATGTCGTTTCCAAGTAATCTCAACTCAAGCATCATATGTCTCCTGGAGCAACTTGGAGGCAGGTAAGACCCTCGCCTCTCCACATGTCAACAACAACCTTTCTGTCCTCAAGCACAAACCAAACATTTTTGTAATTTATGTGCTCATCAAGCAACTTCTTTTTGCAATCAGGATCAGAAGCCATGTCACCATCAGGTCTCATGATCAACCTATTGAAAGGAACATCATTCAGCCTCAGCCACTTTTCAGTGTCCTTGCGGTGTTGTTCGTTACGAGCTGTCATTACGACTATTTCAGTCTCATCGTCATCAGCAAGCATGCGGACAATATTGCAGATGTTTTGGATTGGCTTGTCGTTGATGCCCTCTGAATTGAACTTCTCGTAATCACGCTGTTTGTAGTAGCGGATGCGGTGAGTGTAGTCAGACAGAGTTCCGTCAAGATCACAAATGATTATGCGTTTATCCATGATGGTGCCTCCGTAAATTTGTATGTGCCGTTTTGAATGTGGCCAACCTTTTCACCGATGTAATAGTTGCGATAAGATTGAACTGGGTCATCAACTTTGTATTCATCAGGCATGCCCAAGTGAGGCTCTGTAAACTTCCCGAAAGGGATGTTGTCTGGCAACTTGTTGAGGGCAGGAATCAGAGCAGCATGATTGTGATTGACTGGCTCTTTTTTCTTTGAGCCATAACGCTGATAATATTCCTTGGCGAGTTGTGTGACCATAACCAGAAGCCAGTTGTAGTTGGCTGCTGACTGCCTGACCCACTTTGAGCACGGATGATTCTCGTAGCCCATCGGGAACATGCCAACCTCGTCGGCATACTCATCGCCATCCAAAAACCTATGCGCACAGCAAAGCATGAGCACAGACTCGGATATCATTTTGTAGGTGTGCACATCGCAATGGGATTGTGCAGCGACAACAGGGTCGTTGTCTAAGTAAAATATATTCATCGTTTGTTCCTTTCTCAGTTGGGTTATTTTACCTTATCTACGATCCAAACAAAAGCCTTTTTATACGCTTCAAAACTGAATCAGCGTTTTTGACAGCCTTGTCTGCCTCAGCATAAACTTCATCGAGAGAAGATTGTTCTGTGCCAAAAAGTTCGTTCAATCCTGGCTCAAGTGCTTTTGCTAACTGAGCCTTTGTGTATGTGGGCTTTTTATGATACAGGATGTAGTTGACTGTGTTCAGAGGCAACTTCACTTTCTTTGATATTGCGGATGCTGTCAGCCCATCTTTTCTCAGGGCATGAACTTTATCAACTGTGATTTGCTTTATCTTTCTGCGTGCCATGATTCATTCCTTTCTCACTTGTTGAGTGCTTTATACATGGATGGTGCTGCCCACTCAGTTGGGGTCAAGAATGGCTCAGCCCAAGGATGGACTGCGACAACTTCACTCACCATGAGTTTGAACACCTCTTGGTATTCACCTTGTGCTCTTGGAGAGAGACGAGACTTGGCCATCTCACTCAGTGTGCGCAGGTTGAATTTGGCGACGATATTGGTATGGATGTTAGTTGGCAAAACGCCACGAGCATCTTCAGCAGGAACAATCTCCCGCAATGCCTGATACGAATCATTGATGTCAGCCATAGCCTTATCATACAGAGCCTTGGCAACTTCATTCTCGGCGATGCGTGGTGGAGTGTAATACCCGAACCCACTCATATCAACTGTTCGCTGAGACTGTTGGGCATATGAAGCCTGACGAGTCCGCACGAACTGGTGAGTGAAGCCTCTGCTGACATCACGGATGTTAAATGTGTAGTCAATGAACTCCCAAGATGAGCGGATGGTCTGAAGCATGTAATCCAGCTCCTCCTGCTTTTTCTCGTCAGGCCATTCAGCGATCTGTGAATAGGCATCGTCATCATTCATGAGACGAGTGTTCTTTGTGAATAGCAGTAGATTAACTGCATCATCGGTGTAACTTATCAATTGGACTTTCATGTTATTCTCCTTTCTGAGAGTGCATCAAACGAGCGTAGTCCGACTTTGCTCGTATGAATCCTTCAATGTGCTGCAGGTCATCCACAACATCATCAAGTAAAAGTTGACGCCAAGTTGCGAACCTACCCAGCGAGTAGATGCCATACTTGGTTGTCATTTCAAATATGAATTGTTTACGCAGATCCTCATTAATGGGTCGGATCTTTCCGTAATATTGCTCTGATTGTTTCAGATCAACGATTGAGTTGGGCTTGATACCAAAGTCATCCATCAACACACTCATCAAGTGTGGACCAATCGCTCCGTCAGGCTTGCGCACAAATTCAGAGATGACAATGTCACCAATCAAAGATATGCGATAATATGGGACAGTCGGGTCAGGATAATAAATGGTTTGATAAACATCACACTCTGGCGAATCAATGCGACCTTTTTGCGTCCAGACCTGCTGGGCAGGGAACTCAGGGATGCCTTTCCACTTCACAATCTTCATGAGTGCTGGCATGGGTATGGTTGATATGATTGGTCGGTTAGGCTCCCACTCACGTGTGTCCTCAAGATCGCCGAGAGTCAACTTGGCTGAATATTCAATGTTGCAGTTTCCTGCCATCTGGTTGATCAAGTCCCATGGTGCGATGTATCGCTCAACAGGAGCAAGGTTGTTGATTGATCTGTTCAGAATTGAACCTGTGACCTTTTGAGAATACAGATTGCTCAAGAACAGATTTGGGGTGGTCGTGATCTTGCCATCATACTTGATAGCCTTTTGAACTTTGACCTTTTTGAAAGGGATGGCACAAGCAGTGCCAACCTTGTCGGTGCGGAATCGGAGCAGAGCTCCATGATTGTTCGGCAGTTCTTTTTGAGCCTCACAAACCACTGGTTTGAAACTGCGCATCATATTTCCTGCTAGCAACCCTGCCAGCCCTGCTCCGTAAATAATCATCAGTCTAAAATCCCCGCATAGCCTTTTTGAATATCCCAAGCCAGATCTTGACGACGACCACCTTGAGCTATGTATGACTCATAACTCACTGGCTCGCCAGCATTGATGAGGATGCCCATGGAATGAAAGCCATGAGTGTTCTGACGACGAGGGTTCTTTTCAACAAGAGCACGAATCATCTTGCCTTCAAACCCAGCCTTGCGTCCACGCTTCTTTGTGGCATTGGCTGACTTGACATGAACTTCAACATCTGCTTTGTTGTCGTCTTGATTGAGGATTTCCTCATTCATTTTCTTTTCTCCATTCAGGTGTTCAAAAGGTGTTTGCTCCACAGGAATCTCTTGAGCCAGTTTCAGAAGTCTGGCTGCACCTGTGCGAGTGTCAGCGAATCTCTTCACTGCGACTTTGGTGTTGTTGTTGTAAACTCTGACGATACCTTGATTGGTGGTGTTGCGATTTTCAAGCAACTCGTCAACGGAACTGAAAACAACCAAGCCATTGCCCATTTTCTGAGCGATACGCTTAGAGCTGAAGGCACGGATGGTGTTTTGTTTGTAGTCAATAGCAAACGCTTTCATGATTTTTTCCTTTCTCAAAAAGTCAGAATTTTTCTGACTGTCCTGTTAGTATGCGCCAATTTGTCATAAAAGGCAACAAAGAAAGTGATTTTCTTTCTCAGCATTTTCAAAGACTTATGAATTTTTAAGAAATTAAATTGCATAGTGCCTCAAACTTCTTGGCCTCACGATGAGGAGATTTTGCTTGGCTCTGGTCAGTGCAACATACCAGACTCGGTTCTCTTCATCTGTGTGAGAGTTCTCCCAACTCAGCCGACCCATGTCAGTCGCCAAAACAACATTGTCAGCCTCACCACCTTTGGATTGGTGGATGGTTGAGATGTTGATTCTTGGCTTGTCTGAAAACTTTTCACCATTGCGCAAGCATGACCTTAAATATTCTCTTTCGTCTGGGGCTATCCCTCTCAACATTGTCATCCAATCAAAATTCTTTGCATCCTCAGGCAGACCCAAATCAGTCAAGCCATATGATTCTTGTTTCACTAGATTCACATTGAATCCAAAAAATTGTATAACATTTTTGGCCTCGTGTAAAGAGACCTTATTGCCTTTGCGCAATCTTTCCCAAGTCAGTATGGCTCGAGTCTCCTCAGACTCAAGAGAGTGCTTGCCGTTGTAGGTGTAGGCATAGCCCTGTTGCCTCACGGATTGTTGAAATCTGTTCATCAAATATTTACTGCGTGACAAGCACATCCAAGTTCCCTCGCCTGAGAAATCAATCTGCTGTTCATCCGCAACATAATCAACAGAGCCTTCTTCGCTCTTTGGTCGCCATGGCTTGACATAGCGGTGTTTTATACGGCCAACAACTTCTGCAGCCAATCTGTGCACTGAGCGAGGGATGCGGTAACTCTGAGGCAGAACCATTCGGTCACCTTTAAGGGTTAAAAACTTATTGACATCAGCCCCAGCCCAACCAAAGATGGCTTGGTCGTCATCGCCAGCAATGTAGACTTCCTCAGCATTTTGGGAGGCCATGATAGCCATTTTGTATTGAAGCGAACTGAGGTCTTGAGCCTCGTCAATGATGCAAATGTCTACTGGGAGTGGTGCTGAGAATTTTTCAAGCATGTCTGTGAAGTCCAAAAGCCCATTGTCATGCTTGTAAGTCCTGAGGGCAGTGTCATATTGCTTGACTGCGTGAAGAGTCAGATCATTGATTTGTGTAAGTTGATATTGAGACTCCAAGTCTCTGAGGCCAACTCTTGCCAATGATTCAATTCTTGAGCACTTGTCACCAAGCCCATCCCCAACATGAATGCCAAGGTTCTCATCATAAATGCCTTTGAACTCAACACCCAAAGCCTTGCCCAACTTGCGATAGTGTGCATTGGTCATTACCTCGTCTCTTTGGAGGCCAAGTTCTTTGAAGGCTAAAGAGTGAAGTGTTCTGAAGTAGGGGAATCTGCCTTCATCAAAACCAAACTGTGCCATGGCTCTTTCTTGAGCCTCGTATGCTGCTTTGCGAGTGAAGGCCAAATAGGCTATCCGCTCAGGAGCGATGCCTCTGCTCAGTGCATCTTCAACGATCCTCAGTAGGGTTGTTGTCTTGCCTGTTCCTGGTGGTCCAAGTATTATTTGCACTCGTCTCATGTTCAGTTCCTTTCTCAGTTAGCACGTGGTGGCATGAACCACACTTTACCTTTGTCGGCTCATTACGCCAAATGCGACCACGAGTCATCTTGCCACAAAAGTCGCACTCTATGAATCTTTCGTAGTGTCTTTCGTATTCATTCTCTTTCGACATAAACTGTGTTCCCGTTTCTTAAATATTCAAAATGCTCAATCATTTTTTCAACATCTTTGAAATAGTCTTTTGGCACTGCACAGTTACGCAAGATCCCGAGTGTTCTGTCAACCATGTCATTGGCCTTTGCCTCAGTCATTTTTTTGACTCTTTCATGGCAGTTGACTTTTTGCCTCTGCTTGAAATCATCGTGGGGTGAAGTCATTAAAACTCCTCCGTCACAGTTGTTGGGATGTCCAAGTCATCTTCATCATCATAGAATTCAGGTGCTGGGACTGACCATACTTTAACTGGTTTTGACTTAATCCGAAAGGTTTTTCTGTCACCACCGAGATTTCTTAGCCATGACCAAACTTGGTGTTGGGAGGGATAGCGGAAGCGTCTGGCGTCCAGATATATAAAAAGGTCTTCGGAGCGAAAATAGACTTTGCCCTCATCAGAGTCGTGCCATGGTTTGGCGTTCATGATCTCATCACGATGACGAGCCTGCACTTTACCAGTCAGGAATGAGTCAAGCATCTTTTCAAACTGACCCTGCGGAGATGCATCATCTGGGTCAACAACAACTTCAACAGACCCCAACAGTTCATTGATACGTTGCTCCCAGCGTTGGGCTGGCATTGTGCTTGGGCATTTGTTCAACTTCTCAACACAAAGTTTTTGCAGCTGACGCTGATCAAGAAGTTGCTGAGTGGTCACCTCAATACGCTCGCCTTGTATTTCAATATACCAACGCACTGATGATCGGTTTTCAGTTTCGTATTTTGTTATGGCATCAATCTCTATGGCTTGGCCACCACCAACCCCACCCACGCCATATTCACGCTTCATGCATTTGGACTTTTCACAATAGTTGCAGATTGGTGCTTGCTTGCAGGTGTAGGCGTAATCCTTTTTTGAAACAGACTTGATTAGGCCATTGACCTCACCACTGGGGAGTGGCTCAGGCAGATGCTCATAGTTGAATCGCATCAAATCTTCTTGCCAGTCGTCTGGATTCTTCTTACGGTAATAAACACCCACATTGAACAAAGAAATGTTTCGGCCACCTTCTGGAAAGCCCATTGTCATGATGTGTTGGAGGCAGGGTGGTCCATCCTCAAACATATTGATAAGTTCTGGAGTGAAGTTTTCAAGAGACTCGTAGTTGGTTTGCTTTTTCTCAGCAAGATCTAAAAATTGCTTGAGGTTAAGTTTTTTGCCTTTGTGGATTGCGTGGCGTTCAGAGTCGTCGCCATCCCAATAACAGAGATTGATCCAGTTGCCTCTGTCACGCTCATTGGCACGAGAAATTTGCTTGGGGAAAATTTCAGCCCCACCATAACCTAATGTTGCAGCGAACTCGTTAAGTTTAGCCACCATATCAATAGCGGCAATCGCAGGTTCACAAAACAAATAAAGATGAGCACCACCAGACTTAGAGCGGCACAAAACAAGAGGCGTATCTTCAATTTTCTTTTCCAACGATTCAAGCGACTCGTTAAGTTTTACCTCGCCTCGGATGTCAATATCAATAACTCCAAAATTGCATGAGTTGTTTTCACGCAACATTATGATTCCAAGAATGTAGTCGCCACCTTTGAGGTGGGCTTCAAAATGTTCGGTTGTTGCTGGTTCGGCCACTGTGACTGCACGACCAGACATTTTGCCGTCTGCTTCTTTTTTCTGCACACGATATTCGCCATGGGCTTTTTCATAGCCACGGAACAGACGCATAAATCTTTTGGTTATTGCAGAATCCATTTCAGTTCCTTTCTGAGTCGTCGGGGGAGAGTTGCCCCTCCCCCTAGATGAGCAATGATTACATTACATCATCATCTTGTGACTCAGGAGAAACTTTCACTTCACCTGATGCGACCTGAGATTTGAACTCACGAGCAGCAAGATAAATATCTTTGCCCATGGGGTGGTTCTTCAAAATGCCACCAGACTTGGCGTCATACTTCATTTTGATCGACCAACCAAACCAAGATCCTTGGTCATTTTCTTCAGGAACTGTCGTCAGATCATAGGCAGTCCAGAACATGGCAGGGTTAATTTTTTGATCCCCGACTTGAACCATTAGCCTGTTCATCATTGAGTTCCACTGGCGAGCCTTTTTCAATTGTGACTTTGCCATTGAAAGCAGTGCAGGTGTGTAGCCGTTTTCGTCAACTATGAAAACAAAATACTCACCTGTTGGGACAATCTCGTTGCCTTCGTCTGTCAGGTATTCACCACGACTTCCACGAGTGCAATTTTCAAGACAAGCCGAGTCAGGTCCATGGTCAGCGACCAAGCCACCTCTATCAGGCTTCCACTCAATGTGAGCACGTCTGTAGCTGATTGGCACCACTGTGATGCCTTTCTCGCCATCAGTCGCTATGTTGGCTACATTGTCAAGAATGAATCCTGGCTCTGCACCTTGAACATATGCACCATCACGCTTGTTCACTTGTGGTGACATTTGTTGCAAAATGCTTAGGCGAGGAATCATCAAGTCCTCTTTGTTCATGCCTTCTTGGCCTGCACCTGCGTCTTGAAGCAAGATGCTTTCATCAAAGGCTACGACATTGGACTCTTTTTTAGTTGCTACTTCATTTGCCATCATTCTATCTCCTTATGTTGGCTCTGCGTCCCATGTAAACACGGAACAAATCAACAGGGACATCTTTGCCTTCACTCAACCGCTCTTTAAGAGTCGCATTGAGGGATTGCGGATGCACCCCAACTGCACGCTTGTAATAAATTTTTCGGTCACGCAACTCTTCAGTGAATGCGTTGCATGCGTCATCTTCATTACGACCAAACTGAACCTCAACATTGCTTTTTATTAGGTCGCCAAGTCCATTGGCTCTTAACCATTCAAAGCACTGCTGTTGGAGTATCCGCATAGCCTCTCGCTCGTCTTCATCCTTGACACGATCAATCGCACCTTGGGATGGGACGGAGGCTTGGATAACATCTTTCACTTCAACCTTTGCACCATTGCTCAGGGTAAAGTTCTTGATGTTCAGTTCTTGCATTAAGTCAGGCAAGTCCTGTTCTGCCAACATCTTGAGATCCTGCTTCTTTGCCTTCAGTGCCTCGTCCAGACGATTGATCTCATCTTCGAGATCATGCATCCTTTGAGCCATGTCAGCGATTGCACCAAGTTCATTGGACGCTGGTGCCACGTCCTCAAGCAGATCTATATCTGTCATACGCTTTCCTTTCTCAGTTCTAGGGCTACAGGCATATACCAACCTTTACGGCGATCCCTTTCACCCTCTTCCATATTGCGTTCCCAACGGAGAACACGCACTGTGTTGGCCTTTTCGCTAGCGATCATACATGATATCATCACAGCAATCGGGTCACCACCTCCAGGCCAGAGGAGATAATCCTCTGACGAGAAGTCCTTCATGATTCGACGAGCCTTCTGGACGCTTGGTCCAGGAAGAAACTGGGGTTTGTCATTGGGCTCAAAAATAACTTCAAGTGCACCATACCTACTGGCATCACTCAAATCAGGCACCCAACCAAACTTATTCTTCACAGGTCGATTCACAACATAAACTTTAGGCATCCTTTTTCCTTTCTCAGTCTAGGCCAAGTTCCCTCAGATCTTCACCTGAAAAAATTGCCTCTTCAAGTTCATCATCCGTCATATTATCAATGCGATGAGCGATCTCTTCACGGCGAAACTTTTGCAACCTTTTATTCATTTGAATCTTTTTCTGCCTTCTGGTCGGTTGCTTTTTTGGTGCTGTTACCTTTTTCTTAGGTGGGGTTGCACCTTCAAGTATCGCTGTCTCAAGAGTTCTGAAAGTGTGCCCACATGAATCGCAAATGCGTTTACGACGAGTGCCTTTTGACTCTTTGTCCATGCGGGAGTCAAGCACTGATGTCTTTTTCTTGCACTTTATACAATTCACGATGATAGCATCCTTTCTCAATGGTGTGACTGAGGCTTCTCAAGGTAGCGTCACTAATCATGGCACTGAGGCCACCAACAGTCCTGAACGATGTCCACGCTCAAGTCACGAGGTTACTATGCCTGAACCGAAAACAAAAGAAAAGAAGAATTTTTCAAAGAAACCACTCTTCCTCAATAAAAACAATTGCGAAACCAAAGATCCCAGTCTTTTCAACATCGTCTGTTTTTGGACCCGTCCTTGGCCTCTTTCTTATAAGGGAATATTTTGGGTTGTTGTTGTGTTGTGTAAAATTTTGAGATTTGTGGTTTCGTTGGTTTCGGTTGGTCGTAAGTCTTTGTATTGAAAAATGAAATTGGGCGTTCCCAGACTCAAAAACATGGGGAAACGCAACCCAGTGTTTGGGAACTTTCTTCTTAAAAATTTGTAAGTCCTTGTTTTGACTGATAATAAAAATCAATTTATTTGTTGCCTTTTTTGTCAAAATCACCGATAATAACAGAGTAGGAAATGACCTACGACACTGAGAAAGGAAAAAAATCATGTTTATTCGTTACGCTATCAAAGTTTTTGAAACTATCATCTCTCGTGAAGACGGACGCAAGGCTGATTGTGAGCCTCGTTACTTCAGCGATTTTCGTGGTGATCGTCTCATTACTGATTCCCATGTTGTTCAAACTTTTGAAACATCTGAAGAAGCCCAAGCCATCATTGATGGGTTGCCTGTTGGGCGTTGTGGTGCAACTTACAATGAAAAATATGCTTATGAGGTTGAGCCGATCCATTACAGCTATTGCAACATGCATGGTTGGTCGGATGTTTATCCATTTGAGATCATCCGTGTTGTTTCGCCAAAGACCATTGAAGTCAGAGCGATGATTGCTGAGTTGGATGAGGATTTTAAGCCTGATATCATTCCTGGTGGCTTTTCAGGTCATTGCGTTAACCAAAACAAGCAGACTTACAAATACAGATCTTGCCCAGAGGGTCAGGTGATGAAAGTTCGCCTCGGTAAAAAAGGTTGGAAGTCAGCCATGGGCAAACATGTTCTGTCAACTCAGCCAAGAAAGTTTTACGACTACAACTTTTAAGGTAACATTGGGGGAGGGCAACCTCCCCTCCAACTCTTGAGAAAGGAAATATTATGGTTTACAAGTTGCGTTTCGTTAACATCCCGCATGCGTCCATCGAGGACAAAGTGTTCAGGGATTTGGGTGAAGCCAAAAAGGCTGCAGAGCAGACTGGCTTTGATACTGTTGTGGAGGGTTTTGAGGCCAATGGTCGCCTCGCCTACATGTTGGCTCATTCAGTTATTGGAGGGTGGACAAAATGATTAAGTTTTTATTGAGTGCGGTCTTTTTGGTTGCATTTTCTTGGTTGATGGCTTTTACGCTGATCAACTTCATGCTCAATTGCCAGTCTTGGGATGAAAGTTATTGGACTGAAACCAGCTCATGCGTTTATCCGAGCCAGATGTTGGGGTTGGATTAATGAACATTTGTCCATCGTGCTATAACAAATTGTCAAGAAGCAGGAGTTGTTGTGGTTTTGTATGGTCAAGACCTGATCAAATTCAACCAAACATAAAACTTGACTTTATGGCCAAAGAGAGCGATCGTAAAGAGAAGAAGCAAGGATTTTATTCATATTTCTCCTCCCTAACTAGCCCAGCACAACGCTGGGCTTTTCTTTTTGGCAAAAATAAGTAATAATCATGACAGTTAGTTTAACTGCTGACCACAGAAACTAAGGTTGAAAGGCTGAAAACATGTCAGAAGAGAAGAAAAAACTTGGTCGTCCACGGAAGCCTGTGGAGCCTGAGACGATCGTAAAGCGTCCAATCAAGGATGGCCCACCCATCCAGCCAGACAAATGGGATGGTCGTTTCAAATCAGTTGAGCCAATGAAACACCAGAAAAAGGCTCGGCAAAAACCATACAAATGGAATCACCACGCAACAATCAATTGGATCATGGGACAAGCAGATCCTGTTGGTTTTCTTGCGTCAGTGATGCAGGGCAAAGAGATATTCCCTGTTTATGCAAAGGACGCAGAGGGATTGGCCACTGAGGCTGGCAAAATTGCAGCAGATCCCGAACTGCGTGTTATGGCTGCTAAGACACTTCTGGGCAAGTGCGTCCCAGACCTAAAGGCAGTAGAAGTGAAAGCACAAATTGAAGAGAGAAAGGTTCTGGATATTTCCAGATTAAGTGATAATGACCTCAGCACCATTGAAAGAGTTCTTGAACACGCTGTCATTGACGGAAGTGAGAGCGGAGAAGATGAGGAGATCACTGAAGGAGTTTACCAAGAGCTCTTGGCCAACAATTGAACCAGGACGAGAGTTTCATGACAACTGGCATATTGACGCTATCAGTGAACATTTGCAGGCAGTTGTTGAAGGTGACATTCGGAGATTGATCATCAACATACCACCGAGACACATGAAGTCTATTTCGGTTGCTGTTGCATTGCCTGCTTGGACTTGGACCATCCAGCCGCAGAAGCGGTTTTTGTTTGCGTCATACGCATCATCACTTTCCGTAAGAGATTCGGTAAAATGCAGACGCCTGATTGACAGTCCATGGTATAAAGCACATTTCGGCGAAACATTCGCTTTGACAGGCGACCAGAACCAAAAGCAAAGATTTGAGAACGACAAGACTGGCCACAGGATTGCGACATCGGTTGATGGTGCTTTGACTGGTGAAGGTGGCGACATTATTGTCATTGACGATCCGCACAATGTTCGTGAGGCTGAATCCTCCGCAGTTCGTGAGGGTGTTCTTGAGTGGTGGGATCAAGCCATGCAATCCCGACTCAATGACCCAAAGACAGGTGCTTTCGTTATAATCATGCAGCGAGTGCATGAAAATGATTTAACAGGACACATATTGGCGAATGAATACGATGATTGGGATCATTTATGCTTACCTGCTCGATATGAAATCGGGCATCCAACACCAACACAATCAAGGCTCAACTTCACAGACCCACGCACAAAAGAAGGCGAGCTCCTTTGGCCAGAAAGAATCGACGAGACAACTCTATCCAAACTTGAGCGGTCACTGGGTTCATATGCCGCAGCGGGACAACTGCAGCAACGCCCAATGCCGAAAGGTGGGGGAATCTTGCGAGCTGAATGGTGGGTTCCATGGGAAAGTAATGATCTGCCCGAGATTGAATATGTAATTCAGTCATGGGATACTGCATTCTCAACAAAAGAGAAAACATCTTATTCCGCTCGCACAACATGGGGAGTGTTCCGCAAGAATGGCCAAATGAATGCGATTGTCATTGATATGTGGTATGACAGAGTCACTTACCCAGAGTTGCGTCGCATTGCTCAAGAGGCATATTATGATTACGAACCAGATGCAGTTTTGATTGAGAAGAAGGCTTCTGGCCAAAGTTTGCTACAAGATTTAAGAATTGCAGGAATACCTGTAATTGAGTATATGCCTGACAGAGACAAGGAAGCAAGAGCCCATGCAAGTTCTGCTCTTTTAGAAGATGGCAGAATTTACTTTCCATCTGACAAAAAATGGGCTAAAAATTTAATAGACATTTGTGCAGCCTTTCCAGCAGGGGATAATGACGATATAGTTGATACTTGCACACAGGCATGGCTCAGATTGAGAAAAGGTTGGTTTGTTACTCATTCTGAAGATTACGAAGACGAGGATGACCTACCGAAAAAGAGGGTGACATTATATGGCTAGAGAACCAATCCCATTTCAACCCAACGCAATCCCATTTGCGGAATCAGCACCTGCAGACGACCTGCAGGTTGAATCATTTGGAGAGGATGAAGTTCTCATTGGCGACCCTTCTCTTGATTTTGTTGATGAGATCAGCACAGCATTTGATGCAAACTTAGCTGAGGTAATTGAAGAAAGAGAACTTGATCGCAAAGCATCAACCCTAATTAAATATTTTGACTCTGACAGATCTGCTCGCTCCGAGTGGGAAGAGCGATACAAAAATGGACTCAAGACTCTTGACCCAGATGGTGGGCTTGAGGAGTCTGAAGAGGAGCGAGCCACACGTGGCTTGAGCACAGTTGTTCATCCGCTCATCGCTGAAGCAGCAACCCAATTCAATGCAAGAGCGATCGCAGAGTTGTATCCCGCAGGTGGTCCAGTCAAAACGACCATTGTTGGCGAGCCAGACGAAGCAACTGAAGAACAGGCTCGTCGTGTCAAAGACTTTATGAATTATCAAATCACTCAGGAGATGCCTGAGTATTTTCCTGACCTTGATCAGATGTTGTTTCAACTTCCGTTGGTCGGTCAAACTTTCAAAAAGGTCTGGTGGGACGCCAATCTTGAACGGCAATGTTCAAAGTTTGTGAAGGCTGAGGACTTTGTTGTTGCACCAGAAAGCACAGATCTTTTCACCTCCCCACGCTACACCCAAGTCATCCGCATCCCGAAAAATGATTATAACAGATATGTTGAGGCAGGTTGGTATTTACCGACTAAGTATGATGGCGATGGCATTGATCCCTCAGGCTCAACAGCTGAGGACATTGAAGGTGTCAACCCATATGGAGATGACGAACAAGACGCAGTAATGACTCTGCTTGAGATGCATGTCTATGAGGCTTTTGAAGGTCTGGACGGCATTGAAGACGAAGACACCGAAAACTTAGTCATGTTGCCTTATGTCATTACGATTGATTATGATTCTGAAAAGATCGTTGCAGTCAGACGCAACTGGCGTGAAGATGACGAAAGAAAAAAGCGTAGGGATTGGTTTATAAGTTACAAGTTTCTTCCTGGTGTTGGTTTTTATGGCTTTGGTCTTTACCACATGATTGGTGGTCTAGGCAAAGCAGCCACAGGCTCATTGAGAGCATTGCTTGACTCAGCTGCATTCGCCAACATGCAAGGTGGCTTCAAACTGAAAGGCAGAGTCAGCGGTGGCGAGATTGATGTCAATCCTGGAGAGTTCGTTGACCTAGACGCAACTGTTGATGATGTCAACAAAGCAGTCATGCCACTCCCATTCAAAGAGCCAAGCAGCACTCTGTTCCAGTTGATGGGCTTTATTGTTGAGTCTGGCCAAAGGTTCGCAAGCACATCTGACATGAATGTCGGTGATGTCAACCCGAATGCACCAGTCGGTTCAACAGTGGCTCTGATTGAACAGGGCAGCAAAGCCTTTTCCGCAATCCACAAGCGTCTGCATTATTCTCAGGGTCAAGAGTTCAAACTTCTTTCTCAGGTCAATGCAGAAAATCTTCCAGAGTCTTTCCAGTTCGCTGTTTCTGGCACAACACAAACAATCTATGCGGCTGACTTCAATGATCGGATTGACATCATCCCTGTGTCAGATCCAAACATTTTCAGCACAGCACAGCGGATCGCCCAAGCACAGGCCATCCTTGAAATGGCTCGTTCAGCTCCCCAACTACATGACTTGTATGAAGCCTACAAGCGTATGTATGAGGCGATCCGCATCCCCAACATTGACGAAGTTTTGAAGAAGCCTGATGAGGCACCACGCACTGACCCGATTGATGAGAACATGTCAGTGATGTATGGCAAGCCAATTAAAGCATTCCCAGAACAAGATCACGAAGCCCACATTGCAGTCCACCTTCAGTTTATGCAAGATCCATCTCTCGCAGGCAATCCAGCAGCCAAAGCGATGCAACCAATCCTGATTGCGCATGTCGCAGAGCACATTGCGTTGTTGTATCGTCAGCGTATGGAATCAAGCATTGGCGTGCCGTTGCCGAACTTGCCGAATCTGCGTGATCCGAAGTTCAAGTTTGAGGACATTGATCCTCAGATGGATATGCTCATTTCTCAGAGAGCTGCACAGGTCGTTCAGCAAGCACCTCAGATGGCACCAATCCGTGCACTGCAGGCAATGCAGCAAGGCCAAGGCCAACAGAATCCGCTACAATATGCTCAGCAGTTGGCAGAACTTGAAGCAAAATCTCTCATGGAAAGGACACAAGCAGAGATCCAAGCAGACCAAGCCAAAGCCCAGTCTGACATCCAGATTGACCAAGCCAAAGCCCAACAAGACCTACAGATCGCACAAATGAAAGTTCAGGCTGATCTTGAGGCGAAGGTCGCAAAACTTGAAGCAGATCTGCAACTTGAGCGTGAAAAGAATATTATGAAAATGCAAATGGAGGCTAATGATGGCAATGTCTGACACTGAAATGGCTCTGGCTCTTGGAGCCAACCAACTCGCAGCAATGAGGCCAGTTGATCCTGGAGCATTCAGTGGCATTCAGCCAAACATGGCTCCTCCGATGGGTGGTGCGATGAGTGATCAAGAAGCGATGATGATGGCGGGAGCGATGCCACCTCCACCTCCAGGAGCGATGAGTGATCAAGAGGCAATGATGATGGGCGGTGCAGCTCCAGACCTCAACTCTCAAGAAGGCATGATGCGTTATCTTCAAGAAAAAGTTCGTCAAATCCGTGAGCGGACAGGTGGCGGTGCGATGAGTGATGCTGATATGGGTGCACTTGATGCTGTCATGAAATCAATGCCACAAGGCAATCAGCCGATGCAACGCCCAGCACCAATGATGCCACAAGCAGGACCACCGATGGGAGCACAAAGATAATGGCCATTCCAGGAGTAACCCCAACACAAGTCTTGATGAGTCTTGACGAAACTGATGATCAAGGCAACATAGGTGCAGCTCTTGGATATGGCTCTCAAGCAGAAAAAAATTACAGATCGTCGCTAGGTGGCCAAATGGCTCCGATTTACGGCAAGGGTGGTTATCAATACGCAACCCTCGCACCATTTAATCAAATCTTCTCTTTAGACGATGATACGAGCGATGACACAGGCTCAACAGTTCCCATTCAAAGACCAGTTACAGACGATGGCGGGTCTTCTTCAATTTTTCAAGACGCAGCAACAACAGCACAAAATTTGGTGCAAAATAGCCCAGCAAATCAAACTACATATGGCCCAATCACAGGCATGGTTCAAGATTATATAGGCGACGCAAACATTGATGTCCCTTTTGTTGGCAATGTCAATGTCCCGAATGCAGTTGTCAATACAGCTCTTGACACAGTCGCTAATTTTGGAGTTCCTGGATTAGGAATACTTTCAACAATCGCCAACCCAACTCAAGTTGAGACATCTTGGGGAACGCCATTCAACACTGGTGGTGGTGGATTGATCGGTGTTGTTGGTCAGGCTTCACTCAACAATCTTGAAAACATTTATGGCGAAACTCAAGCAGAAACTCCTGGATATAGTTTTTATGCTCCTGGGGATCTTCCTGGAACCAGCACACCAATAGGCTTGAGTCCTGGATTGTTTGGTTATGGGACTGTCGTTTCAGGCAACACAGACATGATGCCACCTCAAGCAGATTTGAATAATGATGGTGTAATAACTGCGAGTGAAGTTCAGGCTTTCGCTGATCCAACTTCTCCTAGTGCGCAATCTTATGCTCAAAATCAACAATTCATAAGTGATGTTCAGTCTACTTTGGATTCAATTCAAGGTTCTTCAGGAATCACACAAAATGTTGACGAAAGTGGCAACCCTGCAGGAACAACTTTCTCTTCAGGCAATCTTATCACAGATGACACAGGATTGGTTGTTGGTGCTTTGCCTTCTGGTATGACATTCGATGACTTCTATGGCCAAGTGGAAAATCAAACAGAGCCATCAAGCAGCGTCACAACAACTCCAGATTTGACGACTGAAAGCATCGTTGATGCGATCGTTTCAGGTATGAACAATGCTGCAGCCAACCCGAATCCTGCAGGCTCTTATCAAGTTGCTAGTTCAGGCAACATCGTCAGCGATGCAGGGTCAAGCGACAGCGGGATG
>Ga0255752_10001903_pt1 | contig 23738 bp, 35 predicted proteins | sample 011ome_25_FD_179952 | JGI IMG/M metagenome (GOLD analysis project Ga0255752, IMG submission 179952) | Coastal salt marsh microbial communities from the Groves Creek Marsh, Skidaway Island, Georgia - 011512CT metaG (version 2) | ecosystem: Environmental > Aquatic > Marine > Intertidal zone >... | reverse complement strand
TGTTATCAATCAATGCATTTGCGGCGCTTAAAATTACACTGGTTGAGCGATAGTTCTGTTCTAGTCGAATAATTTTAGCTTTTTCAAAGCTTGCCTCAAAAGAGGCGATGTTCTCTACCTTGGCTCCTCGCCAACCATAAATAGACTGATCGTCATCTCCAACAGCAGTGATGGTGGAAGAATTTGAAGCCACTTCTTTTAACCAGTTGTATTGAATGGTGTTGGTGTCTTGAAACTCATCGACCAAAACAGCTTTGAATCTGTTATGAAAAAACTCTTTGACGGTTTTATTGCTCTTAACCAACTCATAGGCCTTAAGCAATAACTCAGCAAAATCTACTAAGCTGTCATTAAGACAGGCTTCTTCATAATGCTTGTAAATGCCCTTAACTGTTTGAGCATAAAAATCTCCATTATCATTTACCTTATCAGCACGAATGCCCTCATCTTTCCAACTGTTGATTTGCCATTGCATTTGTTTGGGTGGCCAAGCGCCATCATCCAATCCTGCTTCTTTAACTAAACGTTTAATAATTCGTAACTGATCATCGCTATCTAATATGGTGAAACCAGAAATTAGACCTGCTTCTTTATGGAATCGTTTGAGAGTTCGGTGCGCTAAGCCGTGAAAGGTACCGCACCACATGTCGCCTGCTGGAGATTGCAACAACTCTTGAATTCTTGATTGCATCTCTTGAGCTGCTTTATTGGTAAAAGTTACTGCCATGATGGATGAGGGATTAAGACCCATGGCCTCAACGTTCCATGCAATTCTATGAACTAGCACCCTCGTCTTACCAGAACCGGCTCCAGCCAAAACCAAAAGACTCTTATCTTCCGAGGTGACCGCTTCTCGCTGAGGGTCATTTAAGTTTTCTAGTATGTGAGAAACATCCATTAGGGGTTCATTTTTTAATATAAGAAGCCTATTCTAACCCTTATGCAAACTAAATTATTGAGAGAAATTAAAATAGCGCTGCCTAACTTGAGAAAATCTGAAGTAAAGGTTGCTGAGTTCATATTAAATAAGCCTAGTGCCATTATTGAGTTAACTACTGCCCAGGCTTCTAGTGAAATAGGTGTTAGCGAGCCTACCTTAATTAGATTTTGCAAAGCTGTAAATTTTGATGGCTTTCAAAAATTTAAACTTACTCTTGCTCAGCAACTAGCTGCAGATGACTATTTTAATTCCTATGAAATTGATGCAGAAGATTCTATCCAAGAACTCACAGAAAAGGTATTTGATAGCACCATCAGTGAAATTTTAAATGTTAGATCTCAGCTTGATCAAGGATGTCTCGAAGAGGCCATTGAAACTCTTGCCAATGCTAAAAGAGTAGAGTTTTATGCATTTGGAGGATCTGTGCCAATAGCCATGGATGCTCAACATAAATTTTTCCGTCTTAAGATTCCATCATCCTGTATCTCAGATCCTCACATACAGTTTATGTCTGCAAATTCTTTAAATGATAAAGATGTAGTTGTTGCCATCTCTCAATCTGGCAATACCGCAGCTTTAGTTGAAAGCATTAAGACGGTCAAAAGTTTTGGTGTGATTGTGATTGGACTCATGCCTTCAAACACACCTCTATCTAGAATATGTGATATCTCTTTGGATATTGATGTGGGAGAAAATGCTAGGCTGACCAGACCCCTCACATCAAGGTTGGCTTACATGGCAATCATTGATGTGTTGGCAGTTGGCGTGGCTCAACTCAAGCCAGAGGCACAAGATCACTTGTTTAATATTGTAACCAGTCAGAATTCTTTAAAAATAAAGTAGCTAATATCTAAGATTTTCTCTAAACCAAAGATTGACCATCCACTTCTCTCCTTTGATGACTGGCATACCGCCATGCAGTGATCGTGGGTTAATTTTTGGATGAGTGGCTGCATCATTAGTTAAGGTATTGTGAAAAACTACTGCATCGCCTTTTTTGGGTGGAATGTTGATGCCAAGTTCTGGAAATCCAGTTTCCCCTCCCTCTTCTACATCATTTAGATAGGCAATAACTGTGATCATTCTTTGACCTCCAGGTTCCCAGTTATTTTTTCCATCTTCTGTCTCATAATCAAATGAATCAAAATGCGGCTTATATTGAGCCCCCTTTTTATAATAAACAAGCTGATACTGTTCTGCATTTCTGATTGGCATTTGCACTAAAATTGAAAACCTCTTGCTAACTTCATGGACGATGTCATTAGCATCATGCTCTATCCAACAATTTTCACTGGTTCTACTTTCATGTTGTATATGTTTATCAGGGCTAATAACCGTTGAGGGTTGAAGCTTGCCTTTAGAGGCTTCTATGAAAGCATCACATTCATCATGGCTGAGAAAATCATCAACCACATATAGAATGGGGTCTGCTGCATACATGGTCACATTGTCAGCAATTTTTTTTGGATATTCCTTATTCATATGTAGAAATAATTGTATGCTAACTAATTAAAGACGCATACAAAACATGAGCATTTTTATTTCAATCGCTTCATATCAAGATCCATTGTTGGTATCTACTATTTTTAGCGCATACGACAATGCACATAATAAAGATGGGTTAATTTTCAGCATCTGTGATCAATCTGATAATGGTATTCAAGTAAACCAAATTGCTTTCTCTAATCAAATTCACTATGAACATGTAGATCCTCTTTTTTCAAAAGGCCCATGTTGGGCAAGACATAGAGCTCAAAGTTTTTTTGAGAATGAAGACTTCTTCTTGCAGATTGATTCACATACACAATTTTTACCTAACTGGGATATTATTTTTACTGAGCAGCTAGAAAAAATTTCATCCATTCAAGCCGATGATGATTACTTTAAAAATCCAGTTCTTACTTCATATCCTCGAAGCTTTAAAGTTTTAGACTTTGAAAAAGGTGTATTTGAGCTGAATACAGGAGATAAGCATACTCAAGTTATAACCTATAGAAAAGATAGTCTTTTTTTAAAGGGCTCCTTTTCTCGGCAAATAGGCATACCGACAAAATGCAGTGATATTACTCATGCGATCTTAATGGCAGCAGGTTGTATTTTTGCAAGAGGCTCTTTTATAACGGAAATTCCTTATGACCCAAACTATTACTTTTATGGGGAGGAACTTTCGATGGCATTGCGAGCATTTACCCATGGCTATTCATTTTTTCATATCCCTGATGTTCCTCTATTTCATCTTTATACTGATACTAGTGACATACCGAGAAAGCTGCACTGGGATCCAGAAGATGATAAAAAGAGAGCAGTTAAATGGACTGAATTAGATAAAAAAAGTTTAAATAGGTTGGATGATTTATTTGCTGGCAAGGTTGAGGAGCCTATGGGTCTTGGAAATAAAAGATCTTTGGATGACTATGCTTTAATCAGCGGCATAGATTTACAAAATAATGTTGTGTTAGATTTAGAAAAAGCCACCAAATCTCATTATCTTGAGTCCCTTGATTGGAGACTTAGCCCACTTAAGCAATAGGAGAATTTTATGAGCAATGACGCAAAAGAGTTTTTAAAAAGTTATGGAGATTTTGTTACCAAGGTAACCAGTGAGCCGAGTCTGGATCAAAGCAGTTTAGATGCCCGCATGAAAGAAATTGATTCCTCTTCTGAAATAGAGTCTGCAAGATTGTTAACTGCTGCGCTTGGATTAGGAAGTGAGACAGGTGAGTTCGTTGAGATAGTAAAGAAAATGTTTCTTCAGGGCAAGCCTGCTTCAGAAGATAATATTTTTCATATGAAAAGAGAGCTTGGAGATATTATGTGGTACTGGGCTACAGCCTGCTTGGCATTAAAACTTGATCCTTATGAAGTCATTAAAGAAAATCAAGATAAGCTTGAGGCACGGTATGGAGAAAAATTTGAAGTTGATCGCAGTGAGCATAGAAAAGATGGAGACTTATAATTGCAAAAACTAAATCTTGATAAGCCTAATAAGTAGATTTCTGATTTAAATCCTCAACTGCCTCTTTGAATTCTTTTGTTAATTGATCCACTAAAGTTTGAACCGATGGTGAATCTTTAATTGAGCCAATGCCTTGGCCAGAGCCCCATATATCTTTCCAAGCCTTCGCATCTGTATTGCCTCCAGATCCAAAGTTCATAGATGATTTGTCTGCCTCAGGAAGATTGTTTGGATCAAGACCAGCTTTCTCAATCGAGCCCTTTAAGTAGTTGCCATGCACACCAGTGAACAAAGAGGAATAGACTATGTCGCCAGCAGCACTCTTTATGAGCATGTCTTTGTAGTCTTGCTCTGCATTGGCTTCTTCGGTGGCAATAAACCTTGTGCCTAAATATGCAAGATCAGCTCCTAAAGCTAAGCTGGATGCAATCGCGCTACCAGAACTTATAGAGCCTGAAAGAATTATTGTTCCATCAAAAAACTCCCTTACTTCTCTTACTAGGGCAAAGGGCGAAAGTGTACCAGCATGACCGCCCGCTCCCGCACAAACTAAAATTAAACCATCCACCCCTTGTTCAGCGGCTTTCTTTGCATGCCTCACGCTGATGACGTCGTGATAAACAAGCCCACCATAAGAATGGGCAGCTGTAACAATTTCTTCAGGCGGTCTAAGCGAGGTAATAATAATAGGAGCTTCATGCTTAACACATAGCTCCATGTCTCCCATCAGCCGATCGTTGGATGCATGACAAATCTGATTAACTGCATAAGGTGCGATTGGTAATTCTGGGTTTTCAGCTTTAGCTTGTGCTAATTCTTCTTTGATCCTGATCAACCATTCCTCAAGCACATGCTGAGGTCGAGCATTTAATGCTGGAAATGAACCAACAATCCCTGCCTTACACTGCGCAATCACTAATTCTGGTCCAGAAACTAGAAACAGCGGTGAACCAATCACTGGGATGGATAAATTATCTTGCAAAATTTTTGGAAGGGGCATTTTTGGAAATTATTTTAAAAACTCAGTTTAGCTGAAGCAACAATGTTAATAAATAGAAATCAGGGGATTAAAAAGCCTCATCCGCAACCCAACTAATTGACCAATTATGTCCAAGTCGGTTGCCTTTGTATGTATCTGGCAGAATAGTTACCAAACTGCCTTGGATATTTATCTGCTGTGGATCAACTGGTAAATCTTTAAATGCGCTATCAAGCTGATGCTGGGTTCTCCACTCAAAAAGAGACGAGGTATTAGGTAACATTTCAATAGGCTCATATCCACATATATTTCTAAGCATTGGTGTTCCTAATAAGGGTGAAGCAACAACGTGAGCCTCTATTAGGGTGCTGGCTTTCCATCGCTTTAAAACATGAGTAACCAATATGCCACCATAGCTGTGACCAATTAATGTTACTTTTGTATAAGAATTGTTTTGGCTTAAAAGAGTCTTAATTTCTTTTTCTAATGCTTCGGCAGAGCTTTGAAAACACCCATTATCAGGCCAGCGATAAAAATACATCTGCTTCTTTTTTGTATCAATTTTTTTGATGGGATATATCCACTCATAGCCTTCACTGCCTCCTCCATGAACAGCAATAAAAATTTCATTCGCCCCTTCTTCCATTGGCTCAAGTGCATTCAAACCATATGGCAAATTGATTAATCTTTTTCCTAATTTTTTAACGGGCACATCATTAATAAAATCACTCATTTGAATGGGAGGCCTGGGCGCATTGTCACAACCAATCATTAAGAGGGCAAAAAAAGAAATACAAACAATATGCTTCATAATTATTTAATAAAGTAGGCTACGCTATGATCATCAAAGTCCTTAACACCAACTCTATCAAAGCCCATCTTCTCATGGAAGTTTAAAGAGGGTTGGTTAAGTGGCAGCGTGTTTACCTCTAGCGCTATAGGCAAATCATTGTTGCTAGCTTGAGCAAAAATATCTTTATAAATTGCTTGTCCCAAACCCATCCTTCTATGCGTCTCATCAATAGCAACTCTGTCTACATATAAAAATTTTTTAAGCCTTTGAGAAAAAAATTTATAATTTTCAGATTGATAGGATGAGCCCTCTCTCATACAAATTATAAATCCAACAATCTCTTTGCTGCTTAAAACAAATAAATTATATGCACTAAGGTCTATTAATTGCTTTAAATGGGCCATGGAATTTAGAGGACCAACCTCTGGTGTATTTGCCTGATTTAAATCATAAATTGATTGAAGTTGATCTTCACTGGCTTCACCTGAAAAAGGATGTATTTGGTATTGGGGTTTCATTTTTTCAGGCTAATAGTTGTTAATAAGGTTCTCTAGTTGCTAGAACCTTCTCTAATAATTTCAACATATGTTTTTATACCTATGATAAAACTATTTGTCTCTATGCTCTCGTTTGTTCCATGAAAGCCAGTCATGTCTTCTGGTGCAATTAAAAATGGATTAAACCGAAAAGAATTATCAGCAATCTTTGAATAATGTCTGGTATCTGAAGCTGCAATCATAAGACCGGGCACAGAAACAACATCACCGTAAGTCTTATTTAAAGAGGATGCAACAATATTAAATCCTGGAGAGTTCCATGAGGAGATATCGGATGCCTCCATCCCTCCAAGGGAACGAACTTCGATCTCTTCTGAGCCAACAACCCTTCTTACATGATCGGTAACACTTTCAATAGAGTCCCTGGGATGGAGGCGGAAATTAATTAGTGCAGAAGCTTCTATTGGAAGAACATTGCTTTTGATGCTGCCGTTAAGCATTGTTGGTGCAGTGGTTGTTCTGATCATCGCGTTGATAACGGGGGATGATGACATTTGAAAATCTATGATGCTTCCAAACAACCACCTATTGGCAAATAAAAAACGATAACTAAAGGGCATGTGTTTGCTAACTTCGTCAAACATAGCAGCACTCAAGCCTTCTAGGCTTCCTGGCAAAGGTTCTTTTTCTAGCTTCATGAGCGCTTCTGCCAGCATGGTAACTGCGGTCTTGTTCGGAGGTGTAGAGGAGTGCCCACCTTCTGCTTTTGCCACAATCATGAGGTTCATAATGCCTTTTTCAGCAACATTTATTGGGGCAATTAATTTATCAACCCCTGGAATAAAGCCTTTATTTACGAATGACCCCTCACCAAGCGACCAATGGAGCTGAATGCCCTCTTGTCTTAATTTTTCTGTTATTAAAGCTGCTCCGCTACCGCCAATTTCCTCATCATGACCGAAGCCAAAATACACAGTTCTTTTTGGTTGAAAATTATTTTTAATTAAATACGTGGCGGCTTCCAAAAGTCCAATGACTCCACTTTTATCATCCAATGCGCCCCTGCCCCAAATTCTATTATTGGAAACTATTCCGGCGAATGGCCCTTCTTCCCAAAGGTCTTCTGTGCCTGGAATAATTGGGACCACATCATAGTGACCTTCAAATAGAATGGGTGCCAGCGTAGAATCACTCCCCTCCCATTTGAAAAGCAATGAGTGCTCAAACCTTTCCAAAGTTAATGCCTGATGAAACTCAGGATATGTTCTTGATGACCATGCAATAAAATTGTCGAACTCCTGCTGAGGAAATTTTTCTCTTTCCTGATAGGAGATGGTTTTAAATTTAATAGACTCGGCCAGATTTTTGATTGCTTGAGCCTCATTAATTAAAATAACGTTGCCCTCTTCTTCGATAAATATGGTCTCACCGGCTGTATGCATCAGCGTTCTAAATAATGCTATTGATAACAACAAAATTAGAATCACAAAAAATGAGATAAATAGTTTTTTTAACATCCTTTATACGATAATTGTTTTTAAGAGAATTACGAAAGTTCTGGGCGTTTCCCTACAAAGTTAGAAAAGTATTCTTTTATAAATATAAGATCCTTATCTACATCTCCGGAAGGACTAAAGAAATCTCCAAGCTCAATAGTTTTGTTAGAAAAATCAATTCCAGCCATCATAATTTTACTGTTTGTATCATTGGCTATCCTTAAAAACCCTGACTTAAGCTTTTCAACTTTTTTTCTGGTTCCCTCTGGTGAGATGCCAATTATGAATCCCTTATATTTCTCAGTTACATTATTAATTTCATTTTTTAGGTCTGCAGGGTTTGAACGATTTACAGGAATACCTCCCATTTTTCTTAACAATCTTCGAAAGCCTTTTTTGAATATTGTGTGCTTTCCAATCCAGTGAAGATTAATATCAAGACTCAAGATCAGTGATATAGCAAGAACAAAATCCCAGTTTGAGGTATGCGGTCCCGCTATAAGAACAACGCGCTCATCCCTTGGAAGATGGCCAGTTGTCTTCCAGCCAGTAACTTTCATTACAAATTTTCCAAGCCACCTAAGTGGTCTAGGTCTGTTAGCTCGAAGATGCTCTGGGATGAATATTTTGTATTTACTCATTTGAAATGATCGGTATTATTTAAGTGTCTGGCTTTATTTTTTGATGCCGATAATATTTTCGTACTTTTCAATGCTCGTTGCAATTTTTTGTCTCACCTCATCTTGAGCTGTTTTTTTAGTATTTGCATAGAATGGATGTGGAAGTGTTGCTAACTCTTTTGCTTTTTCCATGACCCTGTCCATAAACTGTTCTTCAGAAACCACCTCATCAATATAACCAACCTCGATAGAGTCCTGAACCGAATAAGCATCTGAATGATAAACAGCTGAATAAAAATATTTTTTGTTTACTCTGGCTTTAAGAATTTCCATGATTTGCATTGGAATATCCATGTTGTTACGAACCTCATTTGCCTGACATAGATATTGGCCATCAATAGCAATTCGATAATCTGCTGAGCAAGTTATAAATAATCCTAGGGCAATTGAATGTCCTGAGACGGCTGCGACAATTGGCCTATCAAATGAAAATAACTCTAAAAGCATTCGGTAGCCTAGCTGAACCATGCTAGTTATTTTTTCCATATCTCCCGTAGCCAATGTTTTAAGATCAAATCCACCTGAGAATATCCCTTCCCGCCCAGTAATAACAAGCGCTCCTGAATCCCTTGGTACCTCAGCTAAAAGCTCATTAACTTTTTCAAGCATCGCGTAAGAAAAAGCATTTGCCTTGCCGTCATCGAGCTTGATTATTGAAATATTGCCTTCTTGAGATAGAGTTGCAATTGAATCTGTCATATTTTTTTTAGTATCCACAAACCAAGCCAAGTGCTAATAATAGCTTTAAAGGTTTGAGAAATGATCAAGGGAAGAGAAAATATGAAATCAAGCCAAGGATTCCAAAACCATTCATAAAACCAATCAACGACTGGGAGAACAAATGTTAAATAGTTTTTTATAAATTCTATATTTGATAATGAAAGAGTGTCGTAATCAGAGAAAAGCACGATTTGTATTCCCCATACAACAATAAAAATTTGAATTGGGGTGGTTGCTATACAAAAATATGCAACAATCTTTAGAAAAGCGTTCATATTTAAAACACTATAAAGCGTTTAAAGTAGAAATAAAATGTATAAATAAACTAGCTCCGCGCAACAAAACGGAGCTGCTATTTAGATCCTTTTTGCCAAGCCAGCACCGATGCAGGTATGGTCAATAAATATATTAACGCTAAAATATTTATGGTGAACCATAAAAAATTGATCATGCTAAGCGCTATTAAAGAAAATATAACTAAAAAACCAAGTTTTGATTTTATGATAAGCTGCTTTCTTTTTATGGAAAAAGTTGGGATTCTGCTTACCAATAAAGCACTTATTAAAATAATATAGCCTGCTACAAAATTAAGATTTTCATAAGCCCAGTTGTAACCCATAAAAGAGTGAGTAAGTGGCAACAGAATTAAAATTGCTCCAACAGGGGTAGGGATACCACTAAAAAAGTGCTCTGGCTCGCCATCTTCTGTCTTCGATTTCTCTAACCTCACATTATATAAAGCTAACCTTAAGCAAGAAAATATAATAAAAGCTAGGGCGGCAAAAGCACCAATGCCATGATCTTGATTAAAAATAGACATGTAAATCAATAATCCTGGAGCGATTCCAAAGCTTAGAAAATCTGAAAGAGAGTCTAACTGGGCTCCAAGATCAGACTCACTTTGAAGGTGCCTTGCTAACATCCCATCTAATACATCGCATACCCCAGCAAATAGAATACAAATAATGGCTAAATTAAAATCAAGCTCAATAGCAAACCTAATTGAGCTCAAGCCAAAACTAAGGCCGGTTAGGGTAATAACATTTGGAAGCAGAACTTTAAAGTCTAATTTTTTCATTTATTATTTTAGTGAAGCTAAAATGGATTCGCCTGCAACAACCTTATCTCCAACTTTACATTTATCTATTGCATCCAACGGCATATAAATATCAACCCTCGAGCCAAACCGAATAAGCCCAAACCTTTCGCCTTGATTCAGCTGATGGTTTGATGCAACAAAACTTAAGATTCTTCTAGCAATCAATCCAGCAATCTGAACAACAACGATTGTCGTGCCATTGTTAGTATTTATGACAAGGCTATTTCTTTCATTTTTATCGCTTGCTTTATCTAAACTTGCATTTAAGAATTGCCCTTTTTTATATACGATGCTCTCCACTACTCCCTGCACTGGGCTTCGATTAACATGAACATTGAATACATTCATAAAGACACAGATTCGTTTCATCTTTTTATCCTGCATGGATACCTCTTCTGGAGGATAGGCCTCATCAATCAAACATACTTTCCCATCAGCGGAACTAATAATTAAACTTGGATCTTGCGGGGTAATTCTTTTCGGATCTCTGAAAAACCATAGAACAAAAAATGTTAGGAGAAAACCAATTGATGCGATGATTGTTGCCATAAAGAAGTACAGAAGAATCATGGAGCTTACAAATAATATTGCTGCAAATTTCCAACCCTCTGGGTGGATAAAATATCTTTTATTGTTTTGCTTGCTCATCTGCTATCTCTTAAATCAGTCGTGCATTTTATGTCATAAAGCGGGCTTTTGAAATGAAATGTTAGCTGATACCAATTGTTTGGCTGTATAAAATCAGCGCTGCCATTGAAACCTGAAGCACTAAAGATATCCATAAGATGGTTTTAGTTGTTCTCTTGGGCTGCAATTCCTTATCTAATTTGCTTGTTAAATATAAGGCACCAATATTAATCATTGGCAATCCAAGAGCGGCCCAAATACCAGCAATTAACAAAAGAGTGATTGGATTTGGCAATAAGAAATAGGCAAATGCTGAAAACAAGGGGATGGCGAATGCAATAATTTTAATTAGCCTTGAGCGAGTATTTTCTTTTTCTGCAACAAGACCCATTGAGATGAAATAATCTGCAATTGTTCTGGTGAAGGCTGCTGTTCCCGAAAGCAAGGTTGAGAATAGAACAAAGAAGGCTAGAGGGATAAAAAACCACTTAGCCCATGTTCCTAAAATTGAAGTGAACATGTTCAAAAGAGTTTGGACAATGTCACCCTCAGGAGGTGGATAAAGCCCCAGAGCATTCAAGACAGCTGCGCCCAGAAGAAAAAATGGAAGGGTACCTATGGTCACAAAAAAAACAGTTGCCCAAACGTCGGTTTGCATTACCTTGATCCAAGCTTTAACTTCATTTTGATCGGCGTTATGTTTGGAATAGCCTTTTTCTATACACCAATAGGTGTATGCCATAATTTCTCCGTAGCTAATCCCAGTGAAACCAAAAACTGCAAGAGCTAAGGCAGCATGCTCAAATGGAAATGAAAATGTAAGACCGCTTAAAATTTGTGCCCCCGAAATTGCGTAGGGAGTTGCTTGCATTGAGATGGCAATAATTAAAGTGACAGTTGAAAAAAAGACAACCATTCCAAGTAAAATTTTTTCCAACGTTTCATAGGTACCAAGGTACAAAATAAACCATGTGATAAAGCATGCGGTTGCAACCCATATTTCAGTGCTAAGTATTGGTATCATCAGATGCCCTGCTTCAGCTACGGCGCCTGCTAGCCCCCCCATGCCTGCAACTGATGGAATGACACCAATGAACATGAACCAAACTAACCATGAGGCTTTTTTTTCTCTAAGATTTGTTTTTGGCCCAGGCATATCTGAAAAAGATTCCAAAAAAGTCTGGTTGGTGGCTATAACGTAGCGACTAATTTCAGCCTGAATTAGCGGTTTGCTCCAGAGACTTAGTAATAGCCACCACAACAAAGCAAAGCCAGTTGCAGCTCCCAGCAATGGCGAAAGCGCTATTGAGCCACTCCCAACAACACTTCCGGTCACAATGATACTTGGGCCAATAAATTTTAAGCGTTGGCTAAAAGAAGTGGGTGCTTTAACCATAATTTTTTTGGAGAAGTACGACGTCCTTTGATTTGATTTCACATTTCCAGTTCCTTTGAGAAGCTATCACTTGAAAAGTTTTTTCACAATAAAAAGTTACATGCGTTGGATCTCTTCGATAATACCAATTCTCAAATTCATCATCAGAAGTTAAGAATGAGGTCATGATGCCCAGCCATGCTCCAGGCTTTAGCAAATCATCAAGCCTATTGAATTCTTTGCAAGGGTTATGAAAATGCTCTGCGGTTTCTGTGCAAGTTACAAAGTCATATTGCTTTGATAGCACGTTTTTATCAGGATAAAAAAATGGGTCATATAGAGAGACTTCGTAACCATCTTGAGTAAGCATGTCTGCTAAGGCAGGACCTGTTCCGCAGCCAAAGTCTAGCCCATGTGAACCAAGAGATATTTTTTCTTTAAGTGGATCAGAAAGCTTTGAAAGAAATAATCTATACGCTTTATCTTTGATGTCATTATTGTGCTCTAGGTATCGCTGCTCTTCTTCCTCTCGCTTAACGAGATACAACTTATCAAGATACTTGCACCCACAAACTTCACAACTCCAATAAATCTTATTATCAAGGGTTTTAAAGCTTGAGGCAGCATTAGATCTGCAGAGGTTACAGATCATTGCCAAATAACATCTTTCATCCCTTCAATAGGTTGAAGTATTCCTTGATGTATGCCGTCAGCAAAAATATCTGGGGCAATTTCGGCCGTCCATGTCAGCGCGCATTCTTGATGATGGGGAGTTTTCATTGGCTTCTAATTAAACTCAGTGCTCTTTGAAATTTTTCTCTCTCACATAACCCACTCTTGTTGTTTTAAAGTGCTTTAAGGGAACGCCCAGTCGATCAATGGTCTCAATAACCTTTTTTGAAACATTTCCGTAAATCTCAATGGTAAAACCATCAGCCAGCTCAGAATGTTTTTTAACATACTCTTGAACCGGGGGATTAGCGTCATGCTTGATGAATGCTTCGCTGTTTGAATATACTTCTGTCCAAGTAAAAGCAAGAGGATCGTCTGGGTCAGCATCAAAATTATGAAATAGCATGCCGGGTTCACTTAATTCAACAGCATTATCTACCTCATTCGCGATATCAAGATATTCTTCTACCATGCCCTCTTTAACATGGATTCTTGCAATAAGAATAAATGGGTTGCTGCCCTCGACAGATTTATGATCATGATGGGCGGCTTCTGCAAAAGACATGGTAAATATTAATAACATCGATGTAAAAAGTAGTTTCATATTTTCTCCAAAAAAATTTAATTCTATATTAAAGCATTAAGGTTTAGCGCTTTGCTCTGCCTGAAGCATCACTTCAATTGGTATTTCAAAAGCGCCGCGATTTAAATGCCATATATTAGAAATGGCACTAATATTTAAATCCCCATAATAGTGAGGAAATGAGCTGGTTCTGCTTCCAGGAGGAATAGGAGCTTCATACTTTATTCCGTCATGTATCTTTGCCTGATCAACTTGAAGCAACATAACGGATTCTTCTTTTGCAAAATACAAAGATAGGGTTGCATTAAGTTGAGTTGCTGTTGAGAGATGAACAAAGCCGTCTTTTTTATCTAGCTCAGTAACTATTACTCCCGCTCTCTGTGCATGTTCCCACTCATCAAGGGTAAGAACTTTGTATATTTGATTTTCCACATTGAACTCCTGGCCTAGGCTTAAAATATTCTGAGGTATTCCACATACAAAGAAAAACAACAAGCCTGCTAACAATTTTTTCATTGAGATCTATTGCTTGATTAAAACCACCTTCTGGTTGATTTTATATATTTATCATAGTCATAAGAAAATAAGGCTCTCATAGCTCTTTCTTCGGGGATAATTTGAAATTTTGTTATGTAGGCACAAAACATTAGAGTAAAGATAATGCCGCCTAAAAGATTAAAAAAAACAGCCATTGAGGCTAATATAAAACCCATACCAAGATACATGGGATTTCGAGAATGATTAAAAATTCCATCGGTGACTAGCTTTGTTGCTTGCTCTGGGCTCATAGGGTTTACTGTAGTTTTACCTTTTCTGAATAACCTAACAGCCGATATTAAAATAAACAAACCTGAAAAAAGTAACAACAATCCAAGATAAGCAGAATAAGAAAACTCAATCATTGGAAAAAAGCCTCGGGTGAAGTAAATAGACAGCCCAAAAACCAAAGTGACTATTGGTGGTGGAATCTTAGTTTCCATTTTATTTTATCCTCCTAACCCTTAAGCTGTTTTTCTTTCCTTCAACCTTCATAACATATCCACTCATAAAACCCTCAGAAATAGAAACTGTTTCTCCTTTTCTTACTGGTGCACGATCATAGAAATCCTTTACGCTTCGCCAAACCTGCTTATTGTCTAGAGTAATATAAATTTTGAAATTTGCTTGCTTGTTTACATTGGTTATTTTTGCAGTAATGGAAAAATCTTCCGTCGATTTTTCTAGGCCATATTCATTTTCCTTTTGTTGGTCTATTGTTTTAGCTTCTTGATTTCTTGATAGGCTTGTTGAATCTTTGGTTAATTTTTTTTCTTGAAAGATAGCATCATAGCAACGCAGTCTTTCATCTGGAGCGACTATATCTGTGCACTTTTGTATGTCTGTGTCATAGCAAAAAACTGGCATGCTTAAAAAAAATGAGCCGGCCAAAACAAGAGCATGCATTGGTTGAGATTGTGTGCGGCTGATTTTAAATATTAATTTATTAATGTAGCTCATTGTTATAAAAATATAACCCCCTAGCCCGAGAAGTCAAAAACTTTTTAAGCTAACTTAGGTCTTTCCTCGGCTTAAACTCAAGCACAGTGGCATTAATGCAGTATCTTGGCATACCATTTGGCCCGTCTGGAAATACATGCCCTAAATGAATATCTGAGGTTACCGATCTTATCTCAGTTCTTCTCATCCCATAGCTGTTATCTGGCTTGGTGTAAACTGATCCCTTTATTGGAGCGGTAAATGAAAGCCAGCCTGTAGAAGAATTAAATCTATCCTTGGTATCAAACAAGGGAGCTCCGCTTAATTTGTCAATAAAGACACCATCTGGGGTATTCTTAAAAATTTCATATTCTTTGCAGAACCTAGCATCTGTACCCTGCTGAAATGCAACCTTATAGGCTTCTGTATCTCCAAGCTTAAAATAACCTAGAGCTTGATAAAACTCCTTGGGGCCGAGGTAGCCTTGATGTCCAAAAACCTCCTCTCCGTTTTCAATAAAGATAATCGTTGGAGTAGCCCATGTGGGTGATTTAATTTGAAGCCCTTCTAGCTGGCTGGCTAGTCTGTATGCCAGCGGAATAGTGCCATGATAGTTTTTTACAACATCGGCATTAAATTTTTCACAATAAGGGCAGTAGCCTTCAGCCTCTATAACTAATATGTGTTTTCCGTTGAAAAAGTGAGAGTTATCAATCTTTGGTACTTCATCTTTTTTTATAAATTTAATCCCCGTCGAGTGATCAGGACAGTAACCATTTGGATTTTTTGCTATATAGTCTTGATGATATTTTTCTGCCTTGTAAAACTTTTCAATTGGTTTAACCGAGGTTGCAATGGGTCCATAACCGGCTGCTGATAAAAGAGCCTGATAAGCATTAAGCACCTTATCAATAATTTTTTTCTGCTCCTGTGTTGAATACAAGATAATAGATCTGTATTGGGTGCCAATATCATTGCCCTGTCGATTGACTTGAGTGGGATCGTGAGATTCAAAGTAATGCATGAGAAGTTCTTCGGTGGAAATGACATTTTTGTTATAAGTAACTTCAACCACTTCTGCATGATTGTTGTTGTTAAACTTATTTTTAAGTTTGGTTATCTCCCTGTAAGAAGCTCGAACACCCTTACCATCGGCATAACCAGAAACTGCATCTATAACTCCTGGCAAGGATTCATATCCTTTTTCAGCTCCCCAAAAACAACCTGAGCCCAATACAATTTTTTCTGCATGGGTGGTGGCATCATTGATGGCAAGTGTTGCATGCAGGTTTTGAGAAATTAGAAATATGCATATGTATGTTGAGAGGAAAATTTTTTTCATTTTTTTAAAGATTTCAAAAAATTAGTAAATCTTATTTACTTAAACTGGTAAAGACTCTGTTAATGAAACCAAGCGAGCGGGTTTCAGGACCATAGACCTTGTCAAAATCTTCTGTTGGTTTTGCGTCTTTTATTTCTTGTAACGTTTTTCCTTCTTCGATTAATTTGGCAACTCTTGCGCGAACTGTTTTTAACATAGAAATATATTTTTTTAGAGTCGCTGTATTCGTAACAGGCCCATGCCCAGGAATCACTATGGTGTTCTCATTAATATGTTTCAGCGTGTCTTCACAGAACTTAATCATCCCATCAATGCTGCCTCCGCTTCCAACGTCAATAAATGGATACCCAGCGTTATTAAAAACATCCCCCAAATGCACTGCATTTTGTTTTTTAAAAAAAACTGCTGTGTCTCCATTGGTATGAGCTGATGCAAAGTTTTTTAAATCAATTTCGCCGCCATTAAAATGAATCTGCATACCATGATCATATGTCAATACTGGTAAAGCCTTCTCTGGATAGGGTTGTTGTCTATATTTGGCAATTCCCATATTGATAAGTCCTCCTTTTGCCATATCTACTCGAGCATTAGCATGGGCTATGATCTTAGTTCCTTTGGGACCCAAAGCATTATTACCTTCAGCATGATCAAAGTGCCAGTGAGTATTTACAGCATAGTCAACGGCTCCGCCTCCAACCTTTGAAATTGCTGCCTGAACTTTATCCATGACCTGAGGAAACTGATCATCAACAATCAAAACTCCATCATCACCAATGGAGGCTGCTATATTGCCACCTACCCCAAACAGCACATAAAGACCTTCTGCAACCTTTTCTGTTTGAATTTCAGCTTCTTCAAAGTTCCACCCAAAGGCATGGGCTACTTGACCTAAATTCATGGCATCATGATCATCAGCCTTAACCTCACCTTGCATAAAAATTAAAAAGATTGTTACAAAAAATAAGAGAGATATTTTCATCAGCGACTCCTTGTAAAACTAAAGTTTAATTATTGCATTTGTTTAAGCTGGTTGAAAAAGTTTATTTCTTTTTGCCTGTTAATACTAAAGTACCGGTCCACTCTTGGGTCTGATTTGCGCGCCAACTTTTAACATCAGAAAAACCAGCTCTCATAAAGATTTCTATCCATTCTGCTTGTTGTAACATCAACATTTTTGTTCCAACTTTATTTTCCCAGCTATGTGAATCTCTATTTTCATAATAGAGATCTATTCCTGCGATTAGCCGCCCTTTTTTGGCAAGCCATGAATTAAATATTTTTTTTAATATGGATTCTGGATCTTCTAAATAATACAAAACTTCCATGGAATGAATGAGATCAAATTTTTTTTGAGGTTCATAATCATGAATGTTGGTAAGAATATAATCCTCTTTGTTTCCACGGGCTTTTGCATTGGCAATCATTTGATCAGCGCCATCGATACCGAGAGCTTTTTTGCATAATGGGTCGTTAATAACTTTTCTAACTACCCAGCCGTTACCACAGCCTAAATCTAAAAAAGTGAAATTCTTATTGATTCTATGCCTTTCTTTCAAAGCAAAATCTAGCATTTCGGTCACAGCATCAGCATGACCCCTTTCCATTCCAAGATCTTTATTGAGCTCAGCCCATTCATTGAAAACTGCTATTGCATCTTTCATGGTGTTATAAATTATGGTGTTTAACTGATGAACAAATAGCTAATCGTGGCAAGCACAGTCAAGTTTTCTACAAACTTGATAATTCTTAAAATGTGAAAAAGCAATAATGCATGAGCCTATTAAGGTTAATGCTTTTTCATTAAATGCTCCTAATATGTTAGGACCAAGAAGCACAGCCAGAAACAAAAAAACCAAACCAGATGCCCCCAAGAATAGAACCCAAGATATTTTATGATTTCTATATCCAGCAATTAAAGCATATAAGCTTACTGGAACTACAAGTATCAACAATAGCTGATGCACAAGCGTGCTATCTATTGAGATGGTCAAAAACCCAGAGCTTAGAATTAAAAATGATGGAACAAAAAGACAGTGCAAGGCACATATAAAAGATAGCACCATTGCGAATTTATCTGAGTTAAGCTGAGTATTCATGATTTAGAAGAAACCTGATTCTATTTGAGATACTCACTAACTGCAAGCAATTCATCAGATGCTTTGAGATATAAAAGTCTTATTTTTTACCAATTATCTCGCAGTTTTCGCAAACCTATAAAAGTTTTTTCATTGTCTAAATTTTCAGGCCTTGTGTTAAAGCTCGCAGCAATGCCTGCTCTAACCTGAGCTGAATTCAACCTAAAAAAGACATTGATTTCTCTTTCCAAGCCTATGTCGCTCACAAAACTTTCGGCATTGAGACCATTTTGAAACTTTTCACGCAGCAACAAGGCCTGCTCATTATCAGGCTCTCTATCAAGGGTAAACTCTAAATTATTTTCAATGTAGTCATGGCCCGGAAAAATTCGAACATTGTCTGCAAGGGGAAAAATTTGATCTTCAAAAGTTTTATAAAGAGTTTTTGGCTCACCACCAAAATCACATCTGCCCACCCCGGCATTGAATAATGTATCCCCGCAAAATAATGCAGGCTGCTCTTTGGTGTCTCCTTGAAAATATAAGCAAATATGACTCATGGTATGTCCGGGTGTATCCATAACCTTTAAACCAAACTCACCGCAATGTAACACCTCACCAGCGCTCAAACCTCTATCTACATCAGGAATGGCATCTATGGCATCTTTGTGAGAAACCAATTCAGCGCCAGTTGCAGCGATCACAGGACCATTGCCGCCAATGTGATCATGATGATGATGGGTGTTGGCAACGATTTTTATTTTCCAGCCCATTTGATCTGCCGTCTGAAGACATAATGCATGATCCAAGGGGTCGATAGCTATGGCTGAAGAAGTTTTTTCACATGCCAATAGATACATGTAATTGCGCAAGTTATTCCGAATAGGTATTTGTTTTATAAGCATTTAAAAATTATATAACAAAGGGTATTGCGTTTTTGAGACCAGCTTGTTTGTTTGATGTAAAAATTTTAGACATTGTTTAGGCTCTTCCATAAATAAAGGCAAAGATAGGTTCTGTATGGAGAGTAGTGATGCCCAGAATAAGTCTTGGAATTAAAAAAATTTATCAGCGCTTTGTTGATTCCAAGGTCGCCTTCTAAGAAAACATCTGTATCTTGAATATAGAACATTCTTACAACTCCTAAAGTCCATGGACCTACACCTTTAAGCTTTAAAAAAAACTCCGTAAGTTCTTCTAGGGACATTTGTTTTAAGCAATCGATTGTCATTTTTTCAATATCTTCATCTCTGATGATTCCAAAAATGTAGGATGCTTTAGGTTTTGATAAGCCCAAATCTTTTAAACTTTCTAATGTAATCTGTGATTGGCACCTATCTAAAACAAGTTTTACTTTTTGCCAAATAGACTGCGCCGCCTTGGTGGAGACCTGTTGACCAATGATGGTTTTGGCTAAAAAATGTTTTAATGATAGCGAGGGATCTATTCTTGTTTTTATCGATATAACCTCTGTGTTTTGCATGAATTTATAAAATGCATGGTGCTTTTCCTTTTTTGCGGTATTGAGTAAAAAAGCATGGGCTTTTTTAGCGCTCATTGATTGTACTGGAATATTTTGTTTGTAATGGCACTTTCTAGTATCTGCAAAATTACAAAATTGGAGAAGAGTGATGAGCTTTAATTTTTAACAATCCTTCGTAACTAGCAAGTAAAAAGGTAAATGCAACCAAGGTGTTTGCATCTGAATCATAGGGCTTAAAACTTAAAGCACCCATTGCGATTATAAAATTATTTTCTGGCAGCACATTAAGCTCAACCAACTCTATTGCTTCCCAAGGTTTTAAGGCAAATCCATTATCTTCTTCGATCTCGCCTTTTACAAAATAAGACAGGGCTTGCTCTTGTGAATTTCTAAATATTACTTCTTTTGTGAAGGTTGGCTTAAACAAGACTTTATCATTGGCAAAAGCATAGTGCGTTGATAGAAATTCTTCTGCGCATTTTTTATAGTCTGCGCCATCAAGATAAGTCTTTCCTATCTCAATCACCCCTTCTTTCCATGAATGTAAAAACTGTTTTGCTTGATTCAAGACCATAAGTGTTTTGTGTGTTATTAAATATCTAGTCCGCTGTTTTCATTTAACGGTATGACAACATCCATAAGTTTTGGAGAAGGTAAATCCAAAGAATTCATTATTTGAACAAATTCTTTTTTGGTTTTATTTGCCAACCTTGGATTAAAATTTTTTTCTTCAAATATGGTAGATGAGGTGTTTCCATTATAGTCATGTCCAGGATAAACAATCGTTTGCTCATCTAATGTAAAAAGTTCGTTTGTGATGGAATCATATAACTCACCAGGATTTCCATTTTGAAAATCTGTTCTTCCATTTCCTCTTATCAATAGTGTGTCCCCAGTAAAAACTATATTTGGCTCTGTTGCTGAGACTAAAAAACAAAATGAATCGTCAGTATGTCCGGGTGTAAATATTGCTTTTATTTCTATTTCGTCTAAAAAAATAACTTCATGGTGGCAAATCGTTTGCATGGAAGAGTTTGCTTTTTTGCTTCCATTGATGGTTGTGCATCCAAAATCATTGTTGAGTTGAGCTGAAGCAGATCTATGGTCCGCATGAATGTGAGTATCAATAGAGTAATCTAGGTTTATATTTAGCTCATGAATCAGCTTGCTATATGTTGGGATTTGATCAAAGACCGGATCAATAATAGCTGCATTTTTTTGAACTGAAATGATTAAGTATGTATAAGTGGATGATTCTTTATCAAAAAACTGTTTTATCTGCATATAAATTATTTGTAAAAAAGTAATATATTTTTATCCATTTTTTTTATCATCTAAGGAATATGGCATTGAATATCTTTCAAGTAACTTTTTCAACATGCTTTTTGTGTCTTTTCCTCTATACCAGAAAACATTCCTATAATCTTTTTTACAGTCAATATCTCTCTTAATAATTTCCTTTTCCATTATCAAGTAATTATCCAATAAAAGTTGTTTGGTTGCATATGGGTCTGCAATAGGAAAATAAAAATAATGGCACAGGTCCTCGTTTGTTTCATTGGACCAGTATTCTTTAAGGGAGTTTATCTCTTCGGCGGTTACTTTTCTGCAACCAATTGTTTTATTAATCAGGGGAATGTTTGAAAGGGTGCATAAACTGTCTAAATTGTGGTCATCATCTGAATGAACATCTTGAATCTGAAAAAAAATTAATATTGAGAATAATGTTTTAATCAGAACTTTCTTCATCACGCAAGACTATTCCCGACCAACCAGGAAAGATTTTTTATTTAACAGTGACTGACTTGAACAAAACAGAGAATTAGATTTCTTTCCCTGAAATCCTTTATGGAAACTCTGATAGAACTTTATATATTTTTCTTCCATACTTATAAAAGTAGCATAATCGACGTCCTGATGAGACCCAAGAAACCAACAAAAGTTAGTGCCATACCACCAATTCTTAAAAACATATTTGGTTTCAAAAAAGAAAAAACTATTCCGTGCATCAATCTCCCGACCGTAAATGCTATTCCAGAGAAATAAAGTTGAGTTTGAGGCGCCCCTGATAATTCAAGAATAAACATTAAAATTAAGAATAGTGGAGCATATTCAACTAGATTTCCGTGCCCTCTGATGGACCTTTGAAGAGTTTTGTCATCAACAATCCTATTGGGTTTGTGAAGAAATTTTGTGACGGGACTTCCTCTGAGGTCGAGAACTCTAAAAGATAGAATTATCATAAATGATGAAAGTATCGTGGCAAATATTAGAGTAATTTCTGGCATGTTTATAAATTTATAATTCTCTGTTTTGTTCTAATCCACCGTCATTGGGTGTTTTCGTTTGCAGAATAAACTTCTTATAGAAATTAATATTTTTTTTCCATAAAACAATTATATAACATTTTATAATGTAACCTTTACTTCCCATTTATAGTGTGATAAGTTTACGTTACATATTAAATTTAAGGAAAAGTTTATGGACATACTAATACCGCTTGCTGGAATATCCGTTGGTCTTATTATCCCGCTGGCGGTCTTCTACTGGCAATATCATGAAACCAAAATTAAGAACGAAACAATTATAGAGATATCAAAGAACCTAGATGATCCGTCAAAACTAGAGGACTTGTTGGGTATATTAGATGAAAGAAAAAAAGAACCGATAGATTACCGCAGAGGAGGAGTAATAACGATTTTTGTAGGTATTGGAATCTGCCTCTTTGGTTATGTTGCGATGGGATCTTTCTTTGTGGGTGCTGGATATTTGGTAGGCGCAATAGGTATAGGCACCATGGTTGCCGGATATCTTTATCCAAATACGAGTGAAGAACTAACAAATGCTGTTGAAGATTACGAAAAGAAATAGTTTTGGGTAAGAACCATAAAAAACTTTTAAACAATCTTGAGGAACTGCGAAAAAATGCCGGTTTAACTCAGCAAGAGTTATCTGAAAGTGCTGAGGTTTCAAGAAAAAGTATCAATGCAATTGAGAATGGAATATATGTCCCCTCTACTGTTCTTGCTTTAAAAATTTCTAAAACTCTTGGATGTGAAGTAGAGGATTTATTTAAATTACCTAAAAATTAATTCGGCAAACGAAACTACTCCACCGTCACAGAGTAGTTTCGAACAGAGAATAAGATTTTCATCATTTTTGAACTTTTTATGAAATGTTTTATAAAACTTAATATATTTCTCTTCCATTACTATTTATTTTAATTAATAGTTCTTTCATGTAACAGTTTGCCCAATCATCTGGTGTTGGTATTGGACAGTTTTGCTGCTCGCCCTTAATTATATATTCGTTTTCATTATCATTAGATGGAAGAATTAAACGACCGTAATCATTTAGAAAATCTCCATATGTTCTAAACCACAATTCATTTCCCATTAAATCTAATTTAGTTAGATAAACATCATTATTGCCAACGCCATATGAACTGGTTTGTCCCAAAACTAAATAACCGTTGTCTACCTCTAATATATCCTCGACATAATCCCAAGAATTTCCTCCAATTTTTGTCTCCCATTGAACACGATCATTCAAGTGCTTTATAACAACAATGTCACAATCTTTGCCGTCTGATCCATAGCAATTTGTATCGTAATATTTGATATGACCGCCGTCAGAAGTGTTTAATTCTTGGTAGACTTGTTTCCAATAATCCGTAGGTGGTGGTGGTAAGTCTTCTGTACTTACAAAAGAAGTGCAACTGGATATAAAAAATATCAATGTTAAGTTTATTAAGAAATTTTTCATAATTTTAAATTTTACTTTTTTTGATCAACCAAGAAACCTTTCTTTATTCAACTGTCACTGAGTGAGTTGGAACAGAGAATAAGATTTTTGTCATTTTTGAGTTTTTTATGAAAGGTTTTACAAAACTTGGTGTATTTCTCTTCCATCTTACTCTATGCCCCAAAATATTTTTCTTTATCA
>Ga0255752_10001899_pt1 | contig 23762 bp, 26 predicted proteins | sample 011ome_25_FD_179952 | JGI IMG/M metagenome (GOLD analysis project Ga0255752, IMG submission 179952) | Coastal salt marsh microbial communities from the Groves Creek Marsh, Skidaway Island, Georgia - 011512CT metaG (version 2) | ecosystem: Environmental > Aquatic > Marine > Intertidal zone >... | reverse complement strand
ATTCACAGGTAATGTAACAGTTGATGGAACACTAACTGTAGACACAACAACGCTAGCAGTAGATGCTACTAATAATAGAGTAGGAATCGGAACTACGAGTCCTACTAGAACATTAGATATTAATCATGCTTCAACTGCTCCTGACTTAAGATTAGGTTGTGATGGTAATGATGCGCCTCTGATTATATTAGATGCCGATGTATCTTCAGCAGAAGACACAATATCTCATATAGTTTGGAGATGGAATAATACTGATACATCTTTGATTACAGGTTATGCGGGTGCAGATACAACAAACAAAGACGATGGTGGTCTAAAGTTTTCTACAAGAACATCAGGTAGTGCAACAGAAGAAAGAATGCGTATAGATAGTTCAGGAAACGTAGCTATAGGACGTACTGCAAACATAGCACATCCTTTAGACATACAAAGAGCAGACAATGCCTACATACGAATATCCTCAAGTACAACACAAGAAAATGCAGGTATTATATTTGCAAATCAAAACACAACTAAATGGACACTTGAGAAAGTAGGTTCAGCACATTCTCTGTTTTTAAAAGATGCCTCAAGCACAGCAGTAACTTTTGAACAGGGTGGAAACGTAGGCATAGGAATTGATAATCCTGCTACTACGCTTCATTTAGACGCTTCTGGTGGTGCAGTACTGAGAATGCAAAGGACTTCAACAAATGCCTCAAACAAACTAGAGCTATCTCATGATGGTACAAATGCTCAAATAACTAGCACTAATAATTTAGGTATAAGTGCTACTCAGGCTACTTTTGACGGCACAGTTCTTGTAGATGGTCTCTCTAATTACACAGGTTTAACAGTCAAAGGTTCAGGTGGTTCACGACCAATGATTCAATGGTCAAATGCAAACAATGGAGCTTTGTGTGCTATATATGGAACGGAAGGTAACGAAATGGTTCTTACTTCAGGTTCTAGTAATACAGAAAGAATGCGTATTGATTCTACTGGAGATATACGATTTGGACATACTGGTGCTTATATAGCAGCAGATGAAGTTTACACTTTTTATAATCAACAAAAAGGAAGAACAATTTCAATTGCTACAGCTGGTAATGCAAGTCATTATGGTATAGATATGTGGAACCAAGTAGGAGGTTCTTGTAATCAAATGCTGTTTAGAGGTGGTGGTTCAGGAGCAGCAACAGGTTCAATAACCTCAACAGGTAATAATGCTACTCAATTTAATACTTCTTCTGATTACAGACTAAAAGAAAACGTAGACTACACATGGGATGCCCTAACAAGATTGAATCAACTTAAACCTTGTAGATTTAACTGGATAGATGATGATACAAATACTTTAGAAGATGGTTTCTTAGCTCACGAAGTTTCAAGCGTTGTACCAAATGCAGTCACAGGAGAAAAAGACGCTGTATATACAGAAGAAGAAGCAGCTTCTGAAATGTATATAAACGCAGGTGATATAAAAAGACAACAATTAGATAATAGTAAATTAGTTCCTTTACTGGTTAAAGCAATCCAAGAACAACAAGAACAAATAGAAGAATTAAAAAGCGAGATTGAGGCACTTAAGTCTTAGTGCTATGATAATATTTTTAACTTAGGAGAAAATAGAGTAATAATATGGCCACGAATGTTTTCTTTAGTCAAGCAGTACAGTCTGAACAAAATCTTGTAGAAGATTTAATTGTTGAGTCTTTACGAATGTATGGACATAATGTCTATTACTTACCTAGAAAAATAGTAAATGAAGATACTATTTTAGGTGATGCTGCTGACTCATCATTTGAAGATGCATATGAAGTAGAAATGTATCTAGAAGGTGTTGAAGGATTCGAAGGAGAAGGTGATCTTTATTCTAAGTTTGGTGTAGAAGTAAGAGACACAGCTACTTTTATTATATCAAGAAGAAGTTGGGAAAGATTTGTTTCATTAGATGCTAATCTAGCAACAGGACTAAGACCAAATGAAGGTGATCTAATTTACTTTCCATTGTCAAAAAGTGTATTCGAAATTAAATTTGTAGAACACGAAAATCCTTTCTATCAATTAGGTAAGTTATATACATTCAAAATGACCTGTGATTTATTTGAATACTCAGGTGAAGATTTTGATACTAACATTGAAGCACTAGATACAGATTTAGAATTAGCACAAGCAGCTGCTATTACATTAACTTTAGCTGATACACCTACACTAAGAGACTTTGTTGTTGGTGAAACAATATCACAACAACTTACACCTACAGTCATTATAACAGGTACAGTCTCAGCTTGGAGTGAAACTTCAAATAAACTTACAGTTTCAAACATCAAAACAAATGATACATCAGGTGATTATCAAACTTTTGCTGTTACTGATACTTCTGAAGGATACATTGAGATGGAAGATACATCAAGAGGTGATAAGATTATCATGCAGACAGGTCACTTTATTGATTTTGAAAACGGTACAGCGGGAGTTGAATTCCCAAGTTATATTACAGACGGATCTACAGGTACAGATAACATTAATCTAGAAGCAGGAACAGTAGTTGGTGATTTTGGTATATCATTAGAGACTGGTTCAGGTGATTCGTCAGCTTATGATAACATAGTTTTAGAAGATAGTCTAGCATCTAGAAGAAGTATTAACTCAATAGCATCAGAACAAGAATTACCAACTGATCCTGGAGCATTTAACTTAGAAATAGAAACAGACGCTGACGGAATCATAGATTTCTCAGAAAGTAATCCATTCGGTGAGGCTACATAATGTTTGGAAATCATTTTTATCATTCATCTATTAAAAGAGCTGTCTCAGTATTTGGTACACTATTTAATAATATTAGTATTGTAAGACCTGGTGGTGAGACAATCAAAGTACCTCTAGCGTATGGTCCAAGACAGAAATGGATAGCTAGATTACAACAACAAGCATCTTTAGGTTTAGATGGTACAACAAGAACAGCTATAAGTTTACCAAGAATGGGTTTTGAATTAACATCTATAACTTATGATCCTACTAGAAAACTTACTAAAAAGACACAATACAAAAAAGCTGTAGCTAGTAATCCGCTACAAATGCAATATCAATACGCTCCAGCACCTTATGATCTAGGATTCAGTCTAAGTGTATTAGTTAAAAATACAGATGATGGATTACAAATTATAGAACAAATCATGCCCTTTTTCACACCAGACTATACTGTAACAATTCATACAGTACCAGACATGCAAGAAAAAAGAGATGTACCTATCATATTAGATAGTGTAACACAAACAGACGAATATGAAGGTGACTATCAAACTAGATCAGTTTTAAGATATGATTTAGAGTTTACAATGAAGAACTATATCTATGGTCCAGTTACTAAATCTGATATCATTAGAGAAGTTAATGTTAGAACTTATTTAGAACCTGGTAGTGGTGAAATATCAAATGTTCTCACAGCAGGTAAAGTAAGTGAACAAACAGTAACACCAAACCCACCTGATGCTGATCCAGACGAAACATTCACATATAACGAAACAACAAATTTCTTTGAACAACCAACATTAACTTATCAGGACGATAAAGATAGCGATCCTAAATAAGTATAAATAATTATTATGAGTAAAGTCGATCAAAAATTAGACGAACTTCTTGACATACAAGGAGAAATAGTACAAGTAGAAAAAAATCTACCTACGATATCATCTAATTCGCAAGATAAAGGTACTGATTACAAATATTCTAGAGAGATATTCTACAACCTTGTAGAAAGAGGTCAAGACGCTATTGAAGGTATTTTAGATATAGCTAAAGAATCTGAACACCCTAGAGTATACGAAGTAGCAGGTCAACTGATCAAAACAGTAGGAGAAACAACAGAGAAATTGATTGACTTACAAGCAAAGATGAAACAATTAGACAAAGATGATAATGTACCTGATAAAGTACAAAATAATCTATTTGTAGGTTCATCAGCTGAGTTACAAAAGTTGTTAAAACAAAATGCACAAGAATGAAGGTTATCTAGGTAATATTAATGTCAAAAGAGCTGGCGTTCAGTCTCAATGGACAGAAGAAGAAATCTTAGAATACAAAAAGTGTATGGAAAATCCCATATACTTTATAGAGAATTATATCAAAATCATTTCACTAGATGAAGGTTTAGTACCTTTCAAATTATACGGATATCAAGATGAGCTCATTACACACTTTGATGAGAATCGTTTTAGTATTGTATTAGCTTGTAGACAGTCAGGTAAATCAATAACAGCTTGTGCTTATCTAGTTTGGTATCTACTATTTCAACCAGAACAGACTATTGCTATCTTAGCAAACAAAGGTTCTACTGCTAGAGAAATGTTAGCTAGAATCACAACTATGTTAGAGCATGTACCTTTCTTTTTACAACCAGGTACTAAAGTTCTGAACAAAGGTTCGATTGAATTTGAAAATGATAGTAGAATCATAGCTTCAGCTACAGGTGCTAATTCTATTCGTGGTATGTCAGTTAATCTTCTATACTTAGATGAGTTTGCTTTCGTGGATAACGCTGAACAGTTTTATACATCAACATATCCTGTTGTTACATCAGGTGGTAAATCAAAAGTTATCATTACATCTACAGCAAATGGTATAGGAAATATGTATCATAAACTTTATGAAGGTGCTGAACACGGTCAAAACGAATATCAACCATTTACAGTTAATTGGTGGGATGTACCTGGTAGAGATGAGAAATGGAAAGAGTCTACAATAGCAAATACTTCTGAATTACAATTTGAACAAGAGTTCGGTAATTCATTCTTAGGTACAGGTAACACTTTGATCAATGCAAATACACTATTAGGATTACAAGGTAAAGATGCTTTGTGGTCAAGAGACAATGTTCATCTCTATCAAGAACCTAAACAAGATCATACTTATATCATGACAGTTGATGTAGCAAAAGGTAGAGGTCGAGATTATTCTACCTTTTCAATAATAGATGTAACAGAAAAACCTTTCAAACAAGTTGGTATCTTTAGAGACAATATGATATCACCATTATTATACGCTGACATATTAGAAAAGTATGGTAAAATGTATAATGAAGCACTGATTGTTATAGAAAATAACGATTCAGGACAAATTGTATGTAATAATTTGTACTATGACATAGAATATCCAAATGTATTTTTAGAATCTACAGTCAAAGCATCTGGTGTAGGTGTAACTATGACTAGAAAAGTAAAACAAATTGGTTGTTCAACTCTTAAAGAGTTAATGGAAGAAAAAAAATTAATGGTTATAGACAAGTTTACTATAAGTGAATTAGTAACTTTTGTAGCAAAAGGACAGTCATACGAAGCTGATGGTGGTAATCATGATGATTTAGTTATGAATTTAGTGTTATTTTCATGGTTTGTAACGACACCTTACTTTCAAAGTTTAACAGATTTAGAACTAAAGAAAATGTTGTATGATGAACAACAACAAATGATTGAAGATGATATGGTACCTTTTGGTATCATAGATGATGGACAACCTACAGAACAAACATACAAAGAGGGTGGAGATGTTTGGACTGTAGTGGATAATGTAAAAGTTTACTAAATTATAAATACTAGTTAATAAAGAGGAAACTCTTTGTTAAACTTTATAAATAACGAATTTTATTTCGAAATAAAATTATTAGGAGAAAACAAACATGGCATTTCAAGTTTCGCCTGGTGTACAGGTTCAAGAAATAGATGCTACTAATGTTATTCCTGCGGTCTCAAGTTCTACAGGAGCATATTGTGGTTACTTTGGTTGGGGTCCAGCCGAAGAGGTTACTACAGTTACTTCTCAAAAAGGACTTGTTGACATATTCGGGGAGCCCGCTTCTACTAATATCGCTGCTGAGCATTTTTACCCAGCTGCTTTATTCTTAGATTACGGGATTGACTTAAAAGTAGTTCGTATCGCGACTACCAATATGGTAAACGCGACAACAACAAGTGGACAGTCTTTGTTAATCAAAAACTTAACCCACTATAGAAATAATTACAACACTGGTTCTGCCGCTGTTGGTAATTATGGAGCAAGATGTGCTGGAGATTTAGGTAATTCACTTAAAATCCAGGTATGTGGTGGTGCTGACGCGTTTGCTGAAGCTGATGTTACAACAACTAATGGAACTTCTGCTTTAGACGGTACTTCAATCGAAGTTACTGCAGGGGAGAAATTCATAGTAGGTGACATTATAACAGCAATTGGTTCTGATACTACTAGATACAAAATATCAGCTATCGCTTTTGACTCAGGTTCTACCGGAGCCGCAACAGTTACAATTGCACAAGAAGATGATTCTACTCAAGGATTAACAGCCGCTGTTTCTAGTAGTGCTAATATATCTAGAGAGTGGGAATTTGCAAATCAATTCAACAAAGCACCTGGTACTTCTACTTACGCAAGTAGTAGAGCTAGTGCTGGTTCGAATGATGAAATGCATATCATAGTTCTTGACGAAGACGGAGATTTCACTGGAACTCCAAACTCAGTTTTAGAAAGATTTGAAGCAGTATCAAAAGCTTCAGATGCTAAAGATGACTTCGGTGCAACTAACTACTATGTTACTGTTATTGAAAACCAAAGTGAATATGTCTTCTGGTTGGATCATAGTTCTACTATGACATCAGCTGGTTCAGCCGCTGCAGGAGTCACATTCGGTACAGGTACTTTACCAGATAATCTTTCATTTACCGATGGTTCAGATGGAAGACAACCTACAACTGGTCAAAAAATAACAGCTTGGGATACACACTTTGGTAGTGCAGATAATGAAGATATATCTTTACTTATCTCAGGATCTAATCAAGCAGATAACGGGAGTGGTAGTGTAGTTGAAACGAGAGCCGAAGCAACAAGCTATTACAACCAATTAATGAATATCGCAGAAGACAGAAAAGATTGTGTCGTATTCTTTTCACCAATCAAATCAGATTGTGTTGACGCTGGAACATCAGCAGCAACAAATGTGAAGACTACTGCAGATACTCTAAACTCATCTAGTTACGCTTCAATGAGCAGTAACTGGTTATATATTTACGACAGGTACAATGACAGATATGCATGGGTACCAGACAACGGAGCAGTAGCAGGTCTATGTGCTAGAGCTGACTATACGAATGATGCATGGTTCTCACCAGCAGGATTCAACCGTGGTCAAATATTTGGTGTAACTAAATTAGCGTTTAACCCAACACAAGCTGATAGAGATACTCTATACAAAGCTAGGGTTAATCCTGTAGTTACATTCCCTGGACAAGGAACATTATTATATGGAGATAAAACATTACTAAGCAATGCTGGTAGTGCGTTCTCAAGAATTAATGTTCGTAGATTGTTTATTGTGTTAGAGAAAGCGATTGCAACATCAGCTAAGTTCCAACTATTTGAATTTAACGATTCATTTACAAGAGCTAATTTCAGAGCAGCTGTTGAACCTTTCTTGCGTCAAGTACAAGGTAGACGAGGTATCTATGATTACCAAGTCATTTGTGACGAGACAAACAACACACCGGCAGTTATTGACTCATCTCAGTTTGTAGCTTCAATTTTTGTGAAGCCAGCTAGAAGTATCAATTTCATAACATTAACCTTTGTAGCATCTAGATCAGGTGTAGATTTCGAAGAACTCTACGGTCAACTCACAGGTGCAGCAGAATCATCAGTATAAGGGGGTATAGAAAATGGCAACAATTAACCAATTCAAAGCCAACTTAGTAGGTGCAGGTCCAAGAAATAACAGATTTGAGGTATTCATACCTCGAACAGGTAGTAGAATACAGTTTTTGTGTAAAACTGCTGCTTTACCTGGACAAGTTATTGAACCTTTAGAAATGAAATACAAAGGTCTAACAGTTAAACTAGCGGGTGATAGAGTATTCGAAAACTGGACAGTAGGTATCTATAATGATACTGAATTCTCAGCTAGAACAGCTATAGAAGCTTGGATGGCTGATATTGTACCACTAGATTCTAGTGTTGGTCCAGTAGGATACGAATATATGGTCGATAAGGCTACTGTATCTCAGCTAGGTCGTGACGATTCAGTTATCGCAACATATGAATTTTTCAATATGTGGCCAACTAACCTTGGAGCTATCGAATTAGATACTGAAGGTGGTGACGCTATTGAAGTCTTTGATGTTGAGTTCTGTTACTCACATTTTGAAAGAACTCTATAAAAGAGTCCTTTTGAAGGGATATAAATATTAGTATGGAATTATTTGGATTAGAAATAAAGAGGAAACAGGGTGACGAAACTAAAGCACAAAGTTTCGTCCCACCTCAAAATGATGGGTCTGTTATCGAAATCGGTAAAGACCATGGTATGGGTGGTTTCGCTGCCACCGGTGGAGTCATTGGTCAATATGTTGACATGGAAGGCGGAGTCAAGAACGAAGCTGACCTTGTTACAAGATATAGAACAATGTCTCTGGTACCTGAATGTGATGCAGCGATTGAAGATATAGTTAACGAAGCTATATCATCAAACGATTTAGATGCTCCGGTATCTATTAACTTAGATAGAGTTACTCATTTTAGTGATTCTACTAAAGAAAAAATTCGTAAAGAGTTTGATGAAGTTTTATCTTTATTAGGTTTTAGAGAACTCTCACACGACATATTTAGAAAATGGTATGTTGATGGTAGACTCTATTATCATAAGATGGTAGATTCTAAGAACACTAAAGTAGGTGTTCAAGGATTAAGACCTATTGATCCTCAAAAGATTCGTAAGATTCGTGAGGTTGATAAGAAAAAAGATCCTAAAACAGGAGTTGAAGTTGTTAAGAAAATAGATGAATATTATCTTTTCAATGAACAAGGGTTTGATAAGAGTGGTAATAACACAGGTCAAACAGTAAGAATTAGTCCTGATGCTGTGACTCACATAACATCTGGACTACTTGATTACAACCAAAAAGTAGTAGTTGGTTATTTACATAAGGCTATGAAGTCTGTAAACCAACTAAGAATGTTAGAAGATGCTCTAGTTATTTACAGAATATCAAGAGCACCAGAGAGAAGAATCTTCTACATTGATGTAGGTAACTTACCTAAAGCGAGAGCTGAACAGTACTTAAAAGAAGTACAAACAAGTTATCGTAATAAGTTAGTGTATAACGCTGACACAGGTGAGATAAAAGATGACAGAAAGCATATGAATATGCTTGAAGACTTCTGGTTACCTAGACGAGAGGGAGGTCGAGGAACCGAGATTAGTACACTACCAGGTGGACAAAATCTTGGTGAGATTGAAGATATTTTATATTTTCAAAAGAAATTGTACAAGTCTCTTAATGTACCAATTTCTAGATTAGAGACAGAAACTGCGTTCGCTATTGGTAGAGCGACAGAGATTTCTAGAGATGAAGTTAAGTTTTCTAGATTTATAGACAGACTTAGAATTAAATTCTCTAGATTATTTGATGATATTCTAAAAACTCAACTGTTATTAAAGAATATTGTGACAGAAGATGATTGGAAGAAATCAAAAGAGTATGTAAGTTATGACTTTCAGAAAGATGGTCATTTCGTAGAACTAAAAGAAGCAGAGATATTGAGAGAACGAGTCAATACTCTAGAACAGTTAGATCAGTTCGTTGGTAAGTACTACTCAGAAGATTGGATAAGAAAGAATGTTCTTAGACAATCAGAAGCAGAAATTGCTCAGATGTCAAAAGAAATGGAAACATCTGGTGGTGGTGATGAAGACGAAGATGATTTAGATTTTTAATTTAGGAGATTATGATGGTAGATAAAACTAGAGAACTTGTAGATCAGATAGTAGACGGTAATAATGTTGAAGCTGGTGAAACATTTAAAGGTGTAATGCAAGATAAACAGTTAGATGCTATAGATTTGAAAAGAGTTGAAATGCAACTCGATTGGATGAATAATAATCATTCAGAAGACGAAGAATAGGTAGACACATGAAAACATTCGTACAACTCAGAACAGAATTGGATGAAGTAAACTTTAAACAAGATATGAAGAAGAATCATATTTCTTCTACTAAGATCAAAAATACAGAAGTTCATTATCATTCAGAAAGAAAGGGTTCAAAGAAAGTTCGTGTGTTTGTAAAACCTAAGTCAGCAAAAGAGTTTGAAGAATTAGGTGTATTTAAAGACATGAATACAGCTAAGAAATCAGCTGAACAGTTTGTTAAACTTATGGGTGAAGATATAGACGAAGGTGTAAGCATACTTAAACAAATCGTTGAAAAAGTTGATGGACCTGTAGATTTAGACGAGTCAGAAACTTATCGTAGACGAGACGGAAAACCTATCGATAAACAGACTATAAAACAAATGGAAAGAATGGCAAGAGACTACAAAATGAAGATCAAAGTAAAAGGTGGTAAAGTTGAAGTCTCAGGTGCTAAGAAAAAATTGAACGATTTTGGTATGATATTTGTAGGTAGATCACGATATGGTGATCTTACAACAGCTTAAAGAGGTAAAAATGAAATTAATATCAGAACAATGGTCCGATGATGTAAATTATCTTGTCGAAGAAGACCCTAAGACAGGTAAGAAAAATATGTTTATCGAAGGTATCATGCTTCAAACAGAAGTTAAAAACAAGAATGGTCGTATTTATCCTCTTGAAGTTATGAAAAAAGAAGTTAAAAGATATAACAAAGAATATATCGATCAAAAAAGAGCCTATGGAGAATTAGGGCATCCAGAAGGACCAACAATTAATTTAGAAAGAACATCTCATTTAATTGAGAGTTTAGAACAAGACGGCAATAATTTTGTCGGTAAAGCAAAGATTTTATCTACTCCTATGGGAGAAATAGTCAAAAACCTTCTTTCAGATGGTGCTAGACTAGGTGTCTCTAGTAGGGGTATGGGATCATTGAAAGCATCTAATCGTAAAGGTGGTGCTCAAATGGTTCAATCAGATTTTCAGTTAGCAACAGCTGCTGATATCGTAGCAGATCCTTCTGCTCCTGACGCTTTCGTAGATGGTGTTATGGAAGGAGTTGAATGGATTTGGGATAATGGAGTGATCAAAGCACAGAAAATTGAAGAATATAAAGACACAATTAGACGAGCTAAATCACAAAAACTTCAAGAAACGAAATTAAATGTATTTAAATCGTTTCTAGAAAACTTATAATATATAAATAATACTTAATAATCAATTTATTAATAAATTTATTTGAAATAGGGAGCATATTCTAATGTCTAATTTAGAAAGCACAATAGAAGAAGTAATGTCTGAAGCAGTAGAGCCGAAGGCAAAAGCATCTTCTGAAAAACCCGATCCTGATATCGAGAAAAAAGCTTCAGATGCAGCTGGTAAGGCTGGAGACGCTACTAAGAAAGCTAAAGCACCTGGTGGTGAAAAAGCTTCTGAAAAAAGCGACGAAGTTAAAGATGGTGCAACAAAAGTAGAAAAAGGAAAAGCCGTTAACCAAGAAGAAGTAGAGTCAGAAGACGAAGCTATTTCTGAAATGGGTAAAATGGAAGGTTCTAAGTCTGAAATGTTGAAAGCCATGGTCTCCAAAATGAAGGAAATGGGGATGAAAGAACTAAAAGCAGCCTGGAAAAAAATGGAAATGGCTGACATGGAAGACGAGGATGGCGAAAAAGACGAACAAGTCGAGTCACTAAGTCGTAATGCCTTAATTAGAGGTATTGTAGAAGGTCTTAAAGATAAGTCAACTGAAGAAGTTGCATCATTTATCGAAAGTTTTGATAAAGTAGAAGAAGAAGTTGAAGAAACTGAAGATTCAGTTGAAGAAGCTAAAAAGTCTACAAAAGAAATGGACGATATGGATGACGAAGACGAAGAAGAAGAAGAAGATGAAGAAGTCAAGAAAGAGTCATACGACATTGACATGACAGACGACATTGAAGCTCTTGTTTCAGATGAAGATTTATCCGAAGGTTTCAAAGATAAAGCTAAAACAATTTTCGAAGCAGCAGTTGCATCTAAAGTTAAAGAGCAACTAGTAGAGAAAGAAGCTGAGTTAGAAGAAGAACTTAACAAGAAAGTTGAAGAAGTCAAAGAAGACTTAACTGAAAAAGTTGATTCTTATCTAAACTATGTTTCTGAATCTTGGGTTTCAGAAAATGAATTAGCTATCGAGCGAGGATTAAAATCCGAGCTAACAGAAGATTTCATCAATGGTTTGAAAAAACTATTTGAAGAACATTATGTGGAAGTTCCAGAAGACAAGTTTGATGTAGTTGAAGAACTAGCAAACAGACTTGATGAGATGGAAGACAAGTTGAACGAAGAAGTTGCTGGCAACATTCAAGCTCAACAAGACATCGAGGAACTAAAGCGTGAAAAAATTATCAGCGAAGCATCTGTTGATCTAGCTGATACTCAGGTGGAGAAGTTAAAAGCTTTAGCTGAAGAAGTCGATTTCGAAAATGAAGAAAATTTCGTTGAGAAAGTTTCTACATTGAAAGAATCATACTTCGGAAGTGAAAAACTTGAAGCTGTCTCTGACGATGCAACTGTGGCAAGTGACGATGCTGACTTCTCAGGTGCGGGCGATGTAGCTCAACCTGTTACAGAAGGCATGGAAAGATATACTGCCGCATTAACTAAATTCGCTAACTTAGATAAGTAAGCGATATAATTGGGAAATAAACAAAATGTTTATGTCAGAAAACTTACAAGAAAAATGGCAACCAGTTCTAGAACATAACGATCTTCCTAAAATCGAAGATTCTTATAAAAGAGCGGTAACTGCTGTTATTCTTGAAAACCAAGAAAGAGCTATTCAAGAAGAAAGAGGTCAAATAGACGAGGCACTTGGAGCTGGTACTGGTACTGTAGCGGGAGCATCTGGTGGTGTTACTGCAACTGCAGCAAACTGGGATCCAATCCTTATCTCTTTAGTTCGTAGAGCAATGCCTAACTTGGTAGCATACGATATCTGTGGCGTTCAACCAATGACAGGACCTACTGGTCTTATCTTTGCGATGAAAGCAAGATATGTTGACAGCACAACAGCTGTTGACAGAACTGAAGCTATGTTTGATGAAGCCGATACAGACTTTGCAGGTTCTGGTACTCACGCGGGTACTGATCCTTTTGCGTCTGGTTCAGCTAACACAGCTATTCAGTCAGCGTATACTACAGGTACTGGTACAGCTACAGCTACTGCAGAGATTGATTCTTCAATTCCTGAAATGTCTTTCACAATTCAGAAAGCTACAGTTACAGCTAAAAGCAGAGCGCTAAAAGCTGAGTACACTATAGAACTCGCACAAGACCTTAAAGCAATTCACGGCCTTGATGCAGAAACAGAATTAGCAAACATTCTTTCTGGTGAGATCCTTGCGGAAATCAACAGAGAAGTTGTTAGAACTGTTAACTCACAAGCTAAGATCGAAGGTCTTGCTTCAGAAAGCAACCTAACAGGTACTGCTGTTAACGGCCAATTTAACCTAGATGTTGATTCATCTGGTAGATGGTCAGTTGAAAAATTCAAAGGTCTTATGTACCACATTGAAAGAAACGCAAATGTTATCGCTAGACAAACAAGAAGAGGAAAAGGTAACTTTATCCTTTGTTCGTCTGATGTAGCGTCTGCTCTAGCAATGGCTGGTGTATTAGACTACGCTCCAGCGTTATCAACTTCTTTGAATGTTGACGACACTGGAAACACTTTTGCTGGTGTTCTTAACGGCAGCATCAAAGTGTATATCGATCCATACTACGCAAGTGCGTCTCAAAGACCTACTGGTGTAAGCGCTGGTGAAGGATATTGTACAGTTGGTTATAGAGGAACTAATCCTTTTGACGCTGGACTGTTCTATTGTCCTTATGTTCCATTGCAAATGGTTCGTGCAGTTGGTGAAGACACTTTCCAACCAAAAATCGGATTCAAAACTAGATACGGTATGGTTTCAAACCCATTCGTAGGTTCTGCTCCGGCTGATGGATTGGCAACAGTCAACACTAACTCTTACTACAGATCATTCGAAGTATTAAACCTTCTATAAGTCGTAGTAATATCTAAATCATAATCGATTTCAAGAGGTCCTTCGGGACCTCTTTTTTTGTCTAAACTATTTCTATGTTATAAATATAGTTGTGAAAGAAAAAAATATCTCCGATATTATCAATGGTCGTTGGAACTGGTATGGTCTTGGAGAAGAACCCGAGGAAGAAATGATACAATTTGATGAAATGATACATACATATCAACTTGATAATAGAAAAGCAGAAGTTGGTGTTTTAAAAGAAACGGGTACATTCGGTATAAGAATGTGGGAGAATAATGTTCACCAAAAAGATGAACTGTTTGAAGGACATAGTGAAACATATGCTGAGAATGCTGCAGAAAACTATGTATTTGGGATAAAGAACTAATATGGCAACAGCAAATTGGCAAGCCGATCAACCAACTAACTTAAATTATTTAAGTCCTGTTAATTTTGATCTACAGATAAACAAACTACCTAAGACAAGGTATTTTTGTACTGGTGTGACACTACCAGGTATTAACTTTTCTGAAGCTTTACATACTCATACATTAGCTATCAACTCATATTTACCAGGTGATAAAATCGAATTCGATCCTTTGACAGTAAAATTTGTAGTTGATGAAGATATGAAAAACTATCAAGAGATATTTGACTGGATTATGAAACTAGGACCTGGTAGAGATACAGACGATTTCATGGGTCTAGTTGAATCGACAAAAAGATCAGATGGTTCTTTATCAAGTGCATCATTTGAAAATATGTACTCAGATGCTACTATTATTGTAAACACATCTTCTAATAATGCAAATCTTGAATTTCAATTTCAAGATACATTCCCAACAAGTTTAGGTGCTATAGAATTTGCATCTGATTCACAAGGTGTAGAATATGCTACCTGTGATTTAACACTAAGATTTACATTATTTAAAATAAAAACAATATCATAACTGGACCTATACAGGTTTCGTGATATAATTATAGTATGAACTTAAAAAACATTCAAGATATGTGGAAAGAAGATTCGGTTATTGATGATATCGAACTGGATGCTTCTTCACTACAAGTACCAAGATTACACGCTAAGTATACAGAAATTCTTTCTAATAAGAAGTTAGAACTTATTCGACATGAAAGAATGATGAAAGAACTAAACAAAGATAAATGGTTATGGTATACAGGTAAAATGTCTAAAGAAGATATTGAGTTTCGTAAATGGGAATATGATCCTTTCGATGGATTGACAGTTCTTAAGTCAGACTATGATAAATTCACAGGTGCAGATAAAGATGTACAAGATTTAAATGATAAAATTGAATATCTTAGAATAACAGTCGATTATTTACAAGATATAGTCTCTCAAATAACTTGGAGACATCAAACAATAAAGAATATTATAGAATGGCGAAAATTCATGGCAGGGTCGTAGTCGCTAAAGCAGACGAAGTATACCTATTCATATCAGCAGAAGATTCAATCAGAAAAGAACTTTCAGAATTCTTTAAGTTCAAAGTCCCTGGTGCTAGTTTCATACCTGCTGTTCGTAAAAGATTTTGGGACGGATACATTCGTCTATTCAATCTTAATACCAATAAATTATATCTAGGACTATTTTCATATCTCAAAGAGTTTTGTGAAGATAGAGGATATACTATTGAAGGATACGAACCCGACAAAGATACATTTACAATAGAAAGATATCAAGAAATTGTACAAGACATACCTTTAGAACTTAGAGAATATCAAAAAGAAGCAATTGCCTACGCAGCACATAATCAAAAATGTATATTAGTATCTCCAACAGCTTCAGGTAAATCATTAATCATATACAGTCTTATTCGATATAACTTTTTAAAGAAGAACAAGAAAGCATTAGTGATAGTACCGACAACTTCACTTGTTGAACAAATGGCTAAAGATTTCAAAGACTATGGTTTTCGAGGTGAGATAGCAAAGATATATGGTGGTGACAAAGAATCAGATGCACCTATTGTAGTTACAACATGGCAATCAATGATGAGAATGCCAAAAGGATTTGGTAATCAATTTGGTATGGTGATTGGTGATGAAGCACATTTATTTCAAGCTAAGTCATTAACGAAGATAATGGAATCACTTACAGAAGTAAAATATAAAATAGGTACAACAGGTACACTACAAGAAACAAAGACACATAAATTACAATTAGAAGGTATGTTTGGACCAGCTTACTTTGTAACAACATCAGCTGATCTAATGGAAGCAGGTACACTTGCACAACTTGATATTCAAGCACTAGTGTTATCTTATTGTGAAGAAGAAAGAAAACTAGTCAGTAAAATGACTTATCAAGAAGAAATGGATTGGATTGTAAGAAATGATAAACGAAACAATTTTATCAACAATCTAGTTAAAGATTTAAAAGGTAATACATTAGTACTGTTTCAATTTGTAGAGAAACATGGTAAACCTTTATTCAAACTATTAAATGAGTTAGATAGAAAAGTGTTTTTTGTTTTCGGTGGTACTGATACAGTAGATAGAGAAAGAGTTAGAGAAATCGTGGAAAAAGAAAAAGATGCAGTTATTGTAGCATCGTTTGGTACATTTTCTACAGGTATCAATATAAAAAGACTACATAATGTAGTATTTGCGTCTCCTAGTAAGAGTAGGATTCGTAATTTACAATCAATAGGTAGAGGATTGAGAAAATCAGAAGATAAAGATAAAGTTACATTGTATGATATAGCAGATGATCTTTCATGGAAGAAAAACATGAATTATACGCTCAATCACTTTTCAGAAAGAATAAATATCTATAGTACAGAGAAATTTAACTATGAAATACATTCAGTAAGGATACCAGCAAATGCCAACCATAGACCATGACACTAAATATCAGTATCTAAGATTATATGATGGGAAAGAAATATTTGCAATGGTGAGAGATATAGGTAACGAATTAGAATTACATTTTCCGATGAACATAATGTGTAAACCAGCTATGTCTGGTGGAGTAACAATTCATCTTGGACCTTTCATACCTTTTACAACCGATGATACTGTAACCATAGATATAAATGATGTAGTTGTTCGAACAAGTATTACAGATCAATTTATAGGATTTTATGACGAAGCATGCACGGCATGGTTAGACATGAGAGAAAATGATACTATTGAAATAAAATCAACAAAACAAGATTTCCAAGAGCAACAAAAACAATTAACTTCTTTAATAGAAGATAGAATGAAAAGGATGAGTTGGGAAGACTATCCAGAAGAGGAAGACTTATTTGAATATGAAAATCTCCCAGGACCAAAAGAAACGATACATTGATTTGATAATATATATTTCGTTATTCTCTTATATATTATATATTCTCTTTTCTGCGAACTAACATATTCATTTTACAGTATGAATCCAGATCCGTCAAGCGGTATTTATGAAAAAACCTAAAAAAAAGTACATTCATGTAAATCAACATAAAATCCGTGCTAATAAGAAGCATGGGACTAATGAACCTGTTATTACTATAAAAGAAGGTAGTACAAATACCTATTGCCACGAAGTTAAGATATTAGGTGAGAGTACAGTTAGATATGGTGGTAATGAGAAACCAATACTACCTTGTGGTGCAAGAGTGGTCATTGAAACCACAGCAGACATAGAAATAGCTTGACCTATCAAGGTTCTGTAGTAAAATAGATATATGACTAGACAAAAAAGACAAACCAAAGAATCAGTTCATTATGTAAACAATAAAGAGTTTACTGCAGCAATTATCGAACATAATCATGCTTGTAGAAAAGCTGAAAAAGATGGTGTAGAAAAACCTAGAGTATCAGAATACATTGGTGAATGTATATACAAGATCGCTACTAGATTATCTACTAAACCTAATTTTATCAATTATTCGTATCGTGATGAAATGATATGTGATGGTATCGAAAATTGTCTACAATACATTGAAAACTTTAACGAAGAAAAATCACAAAATGCATTTGCCTATGTAACTCAAATTATATACTTTGCGTTTTTGAGAAGAATACATAAAGAAAAGAAACAAGCAGCGATAAAACAAAGAAGTATTGAACAAGCAGGTGTTTTGTTTGATACTTTAGATACCATGGACGGTGACACGAAAGGTATGACTAACTCTTTTGTAGATTATTTACAAGAGAATATGAATCCTATAAATTATAAACCTCGTGGTTCAAAGAAAAAAGACACTTAATACATTATGAAAATAGCTTTGCTGAACGACACGCATTGTGGAGTTCGAAACAACAATCAAATGTTTGCAGAGTATCAAGGTAGATTTTATAAAGAAATCTTCTTTCCATACTTAGACAAACATAATATTAAAAACATTATACATCTTGGTGATTATTTTGATCGTAGACGAGATGTAAACTTCTATTCATTACATAAGAACTATGAACACTTCATAGAACCTATGAGAGAAAGAGGGATTACTATGGACTTAATTGTCGGTAATCATGATATCTATTTCAAATCAACAAATGAATTGAACAGTCCAGACTATCTTTTAAATTTTGATAATGTCAATGTATACAAAGATCCAATAACAAAAGATTATGATGGTTTAGAAATAGCTCTTTTACCTTGGATCAATTCTGAAAATGAAGAAGAAGTAGAAGAATTTTTACAATTAACAACAGCACCTTTTGTGATGTCTCACTTAGAAGTTAATGGTGGTATGATGTCACCCGGACATTATCATGGTGGTGGTACACCTCAATCTTGGTTTGAAAGATTCGAACAAGTATTCTCAGGTCACTTTCATCATAAATCACAATTAGGTAATATCAGATATTTTGGGTCACAAATGGAGTTCACTTGGAATGACTTTGGTGACGACAAATATTTTCATGTCTTTGATACAGAGACAAGAGAAATAGAAATGATAAAGAATCCTCTCAAGATGTTTCATAAAGTATTCTATGATGATACAAACGAAACATTAATGAGTATTAAGAAAAAAGATTTTAGTCATTTAGAAAATACATTCGTAAAAGTTATTGTTACGAATAAAAATGAACCTTACTGGTTTGATGTGTTTGTTGAAGAACTATTAAAAGCAGGTCCAGCTGATTTAAAAGTGGTAGAAGATCATAGTAATTTAGATGTTCTAAACGAAGACGAATTAGTTGGTGATGCAGAAGATACATTAACAATACTTACAAAACATATCGACAGTTTAAACATAGATGGAGACAAGGCAAAACTGGATGCTCTAATGAGATCATTGTATACAGAAAGTCTTGATATTTTAGTATGATAAAAATAATACAATTAATAACAGGTGAAATGCTAATTGCTGATTTGAAAGATAATGAAATAGAGAATCCTTTATTCATTCATCAACAAGCAGTTGAAGGTCAAGGACCAAAAGTAAATCTCTATCCATACAATATTCTAGGAGAAGGTAATATTACACTTAATCCAGATAGTATTGTATGGACAGTTGATCCCGAACAGAGATTACTTAATCAATACCAAGAAACATTTAGTAAAGTAATCACACCACCAACACCGAAAGTAGTATAATGGAACATAGAGTCTGTTACGCAGGGGAATGGGTATGCGAGGGACATACTTTGACTTTTGAAATATTTGATGATGATACAGTAATGATCAGAGAATTTTATACTGTAAAAGGTAAAGAAGTTACATCACATCAAAGAGTAGATTTAGATAAGGCAATAGATTACCAAGAGAGGTACATCAAATTAGGGTATGATAAAGTTTCATAAAGTTAGATACAAAAATTTTCTATCGACAGGTAATGAATTTACAGAGATAGATTTATCAAGAAAGAAAACATCACTTATAATCGGTGCAAATGGATCCGGTAAATCAACATTACTTGACGCTTTGACATTTGGTTTGTTTGGTCGTGCTTTTAGAAAGATACCAAAAACAGCTTTGATTAATTCTATAAATCAAAAACAAACTGTAGTCGAAGTAGAATTTCAGATTGGTAGAAATCGTTATCGTGTAATGAGAAGTATCAAACCTAATAAGTTTGAGATATATCGTGACGGTAAAATGTTACATCAGGATGCATCTGTTAGAGATTATCAAGCAATATTAGAACAACAAATACTTAAACTAAATTACAAGTCATTTACTCAAGTAGTTGTTCTTGGTTCTTCAACATTCACACCTTTCATGCAATTGAATACACCAGAAAGAAGAGCTATCATTGAAGATATACTTGACATACAAATCTTTTCTGTAATGAAAGATTGTTTAAAACAAAGATCATCAACATTAAACAATGAACAAAGAGAAGTAAGAAATAATATCAAGATCGGTGAAGCAAAGATTCAAGGTCAAGAAGAAGCAATGAAACGATTAGAAGAAAATCGTGATGAAATGATTGAGAAACTTTCGAAAGATGTACTAGAACATGAAACTCAAGTCTTAGAACATAAAAATAATATTCGAGCTGATATGGACAATGTAAAAACTTGTATGAATCTAATACAAGATGAAGATGCAGTTCGTAAATCACTTCAAACAATGTTGAGTGATGAAAAAGATTTTGAGAATGAAAGACGAAAGTTTATTAAAGAATTAAAGTTTTATGAAGACAATGATGAATGTCCAACCTGTGAACAAGTTATTGATTCAAATCACAAAGAACATATTTGTAATGACAGAACTATAAACATCAAAGAACTTGATCAAAGACTTACTACACATAGTGAGACTATACAGAGAATCAATGAAAGACTTGAAGAAATAAATGAAGTTCATAAAGAAATAGCTGAGTCTCAGAAAATGATTCAAAAAGAACAAAATCTCATAGACACTAATGAAAAGTATATTGATAAATTAGAAGGTCAAATTCTAGAACTTACAAAACAAGAACATACAGAAGATGATAAAGATAAACTAGAGAAGTATCGAAAAGCATTAGAACTTTTACAAGGTATGGATGCTGAGATATCAGATAGTAAACATTATCATGATCTAGCTGAAATATTGTTGAGAGATAGTGGTATCAAAACTAAAATCATTAGACAGTATTTACCAATCATGAATAAGTTGATCAATAAATATTTAGCTAGCATGGAGTTCTTTGTACAGTTTGAACTTGATGAAGAATTCAATGAAGAAATAAAATCTAGATATAGAGACAACTTTTCATATTCATCATTTAGTGAAGGTGAAAAAATGAGAATTGATTTATCACTTTTATTCACATGGAGAGCTGTTGCTAAGTTAAAGAATTCAGTAAATACAAATCTATTGATTCTTGATGAAGTATTTGATAGTTCACTTGATGAAGGTGGTACAGACGAATTCTTAAAAATTCTACATACACTAGATGATAATACTAATACATTTATTATTTCACATAAAGGTGAAAGTATGAATGAGAAATTTAATAACATTATTGAGTTCGAAAAGACCAATAACTTTAGTAAGATAAAAGAGCGATGATAGTAAAAAACGAAAAACAACTCAGAGAAAAATGTCCTAAATTTGATTTTGATAATCCGATAGTTGATCCTATTGAATTGAAAAAAGAATTGATTGAAGCTATGTTTGATCATGCGGGTTTAGGTGTTTCAGCAAATCAGATTGGATATAAAACTAGAGTATTTGCTATGAGAGGAGAGACAAAAGCAGAATCAGTTGTTTGTTTTAATCCTGAAATAGTAGACTTTTCACCTGAAATGAATACTATGGAAGAAGGTTGTTTGTCATTACCTGATGTTTTTGTAAGAGTTGTTAGACCTTCTCATGTAGCAATAAAATATTATAATGAATTACAAGAAGAAGAATCACAATTAGCTGATGGTTTAACAGCTCGTGTATTTCAACATGAACTTGATCATTTAGATGGTATGGTTATGTTGGATAGAGTAGGTGCTTTTACTAGACAAAGAGCATTAGAAAAAGCTAAGAAAGCACAAAAGTTTAGAGCTAGAGGTAAGATACCAAAGTATAAAGCTAGATTTGCGTTGTAGTGAAATTACATTTTCAATTAAAAAACAGTAATAATTCTTTCTTATCAGATTGTATTGTACAGTATGAGAATATATTCAGTTCAGATTGGTGCGAAGATTTAATTTCTTATTTTGAAACTAGTTTACATCAAAGAACAGACGATCATAGAAAACAAGCTAACGAATTACAACTCATTGGTGATCCTCGACCTGATGCTATAGATTACAAAAATCATCTTTTTGAAAAATTATATCCATTAGGTTCAAAATATGAATGTTATTTACATTCTTTATGTCATAAAGATTATAAACCTAGTGATAAACCATTAACTGATCTTTATAATACTGGGTTTAGATCATTACAAATTCAAAGATACACACCAGAAGATAAAGGATATCCTGCAGTTCATGTCGAGTCTGGTGAAGAACATCATAAAAAATATCTAGCTGTAATAGTTTATTTGAATGATGTTGAAGGTGGTGAGACAGTATTTCCTATGGCAGGTACAGCAATAGAACCATTTGCTGGTGATGTAGTGATATGGCCTGCAGGTCTACCATTTTATCATTGTGGTCTTAAATCTAAAAATACAAAATACATAATTACTTCTTGGTTTGAATTCAAATAAACTTGAAACCGCTGGTACTCTTTTGTTATACTAGTATCATAATTAATAAAAGAGGTAAATATGTCACATTTTATAAACGATCAAATAGCAGACAATGCAATAGATACTGTCGCTAATATGTCAGATCATGATGTCAAAAAAGCTTTATTTAACAGAGGAAAGAAAGTTCTTCCTAAAGATATGGATGCTAAAAGAGACATCTTAATAGACTTAGTTTTTGATGATCTTATGTCAAGACCGGGACCACATGGTTGAAACCGCTGGTACCCTTTTTGTATAATATACACATAATGAAAAAACGAGGTAAAGTTAATCAATGATCCAAAATTCAAATAAAGATATTCTAGCTAAACTAATGGCAACAGAGAATATTACTGTTCTTCATAAACAAGTTCCTACTGCATACTTTGATGTAAAATCAAGAACATTAGTATGTCCGATATTGAAAGGAGATATGAGTCCAGAACTTACAGATTTATTCATGGGTCATGAAGTAGGACATGCTTTAAACACACCAGCTGATGGTTGGCATGATTCAGTTTCAGATAAAGGTATGATCTTCAAAGGATACTTAAATGTTATCGAAGATTGTAGGATCGAAAAAATGATCAAAAACAAATATCCTGGTCTTAGAAAATCATTCTACTCTGGATACAGAGATTTAGCAAACAGAGATTTCTTTGGACTAAAAGGAAAAGATTTAGAAGTATTGAATTTGATTGATAGAATCAATATTCATTTCAAAATAGGATCCATTGCAAATGTAAAATTTACAGATGAAGAAATGGTCTATGTACAAAGATGTCATAAACTAGAAACTTTTGAACAAGTTATGACACTAGCAACAGAGTTGTTTGATAGACAAAACGAACTCAATGAAAACGAATTAGAATCAATGTCTGATATCGACATTCAAGATATGATGGAAGATTTCGATATTGAAGAAGGCGACGAATCAATGATGGGTGATTCAGATCAACAACTAGACAATGATGAAGATTCAGACGAAAGTTCAAGCTCCACGGATGAAACAGAGAGTTCAAGCCAAGAAGATGTCGAATCGTCTGAATCAGATTCTTCCGAAGAAGGTGAAGAAGAATCAGAAGAAGAAGAATCAGATCAAGATTCTAACAAATCAGAAGAAGGAGAAGGTTCAGAAAAAAGTAGTACTAGGTCTCCTCTAGATCAACTTCTTGATGAAATGAAC